>Ga0209191_1001787_pt1 | contig 13910 bp, 12 predicted proteins | sample S_130626_EF_Meta_FD_187320 | JGI IMG/M metagenome (GOLD analysis project Ga0209191, IMG submission 187320) | Freshwater microbial communities from Lake Simoncouche, Canada to study carbon cycling - S_130626_EF_MetaG (SPAdes) (version 2) | ecosystem: Environmental > Aquatic > Freshwater > Lake ... | reverse complement strand
ATGCAACTCGTCGCATGCAAGAGATTTATGCTGCACCAATTCGCCCAGAATTGATTAAAGAACGCATTAAGCAGATTCGCGATTCTGGTGTCACAGTTGCTGCATCACTATCACCACAGCGCACAGCAGAACTTCACAAAGCGGTCATCGACGCGGGCGTAGACATTTTCGTAATTCGTGGAACAACGGTTTCTGCAGAACATGTTGCTGCGGAAAATGAAGCACTCAACTTAAAGAAGTTTATTTATGAACTCGATGTTCCTGTCATAGTTGGCGGCGTTGCCACAACAACTGGCGCTCTTCACTTGATGCGCGCAGGTGCTGCGGGCGTACTTGTTGGGTTTGGCGGAGGCGCTGCACACACGACACAAACAGTTCTAGGAATCCAGGTTCCGATGGCAACAGCAGTTGCAGATGTTGCAGCAGCACGCCGCGAGTACCTCGACGAATCTGGCGGACGTTACGTTCATGTAATTGCTGACGGTTCAGTTGGTAAATCAGGTGACATTGCCAAAGCGATTGCCTGCGGCGCCGATGCGGTCATGATGGGTTCAGCACTTGCGAAAGCTGTTGAATCTCCAGGACTTGGATGGCACTGGGGATCAGAGGCATATCACTCTGAGGTTCCACGAGGACAGCGCGTAAATGTTGGAACCGTGGGAACACTCGAAGAGATTCTTAACGGACCTTCGCATGCATCAGATGGATCAATGAACTTATTTGGCGCACTACGTCGTGCGATGGCCACATGCGGTTACTCAGATGTGAAGTCATTCCAGCGCGTAGAAATCATTATGCAGCATGGCCGCTAGTCACGGAGTATTGGTCGTCGATTTCGGCGCACAGTATGCACAACTGATTGCACGAAGAGTTCGTGAAGCACATGTTTACTCAGAAATTGTTCCATCAACCATTACTGCTGCAGAAGTAAGTGCGAAGAACCCTGAAGCAATTATTCTTTCGGGTGGTCCATCTTCTGTGTATGCAGACCACGCTCCGAAAGTAGATCCAGCGATTTTTGCACTCAACATTCCGGTCTTTGGAATTTGTTATGGATTTCAAACTATGGCTGCAGCACTTGCGGGCGTTGTTGCGCAGACTGGAAAATCAGAATTTGGTCGCACTCCACTTGCAGTCAAGCAAGGATCGAAAATGTTTGCAGGACTGCCTGATTCACAATCGGTGTGGATGTCCCACGGCGACGCCGTCTCTGAAGTCCCTTGTGGATTTAGCGTCACCGCTTCAACCGCAGATACACCGATTGCGGCTTTTGAAGATGCTTCTGGAAAATTGGCAGGAGTTCAATTTCACCCCGAGGTTCTGCATTCAGAACATGGTCAAGCTATTTTGAAGAATTGGCTGATCAATATCGCAGGATGTACTCCATCATGGACAACTGCCAATATTGCAGAAGATGAAATTGCAAAAGCCAAATCAGTAATCGGAACTAAGAGAGTAATTTGCGGATTATCTGGTGGCGTGGATTCTGCTGTAGCTGCAGCGATCATTCAGAGAGCAGTTGGAAAACAACTCACCTGTGTTTTTGTAGATCACGGTTTGCTGCGCAGCGGAGAATCGGAACAAGTGCAGCGAGACTTTGTAGCAGCAACTGGTGTCGAACTCGTAGTCGTTGATGCAAAGAAACAGTTCCTGGATGCTCTTTCGGGTGTTACAGATCCAGAGACAAAGAGAAAAATTATTGGCCGCGAATTCATTCGCTGCTTCGAATCCGCTGCTCGTGACATTGCCGCCGGGGGAGAAGTCGAGTTTCTAGTGCAGGGCACCTTGTATCCAGATGTAGTTGAGTCCGGTGGCGGCACAGGCACTGCAAATATTAAATCTCATCATAATGTTGGTGGATTGCCCGAGGATTTGAAATTTACCTTGGTCGAACCTTTACGCACGTTGTTTAAAGATGAAGTAAGAAATGTTGGTTTAGAACTTGGACTGCCAGAAGAAATTATTTGGCGTCAACCATTTCCTGGTCCTGGACTTGGAATTCGAATCATCGGAGAAGTTACTGCTGAGCGTTTAGAGATTTTGCGTCATGCAGATGTGATTGCCCGCGAAGAGTTGAAAGCTGCGGGTCTAGACCGGGTTATCTGGCAATGTCCGGTTGTGCTTCTTGCCGATGTTCGCAGTGTTGGCGTGCAAGGCGATGGTCGCACTTACGGACACCCTATTGTTCTGCGCCCAGTATCAAGTGAAGATGCAATGACAGCAGATTGGTCACGAGTTCCCTATGATGTGCTTGAAAAAATTTCGACTCGAATTACCAACGAAGTTCGTGAAGTAAATCGAGTTGTACTAGATGTAACAAGTAAGCCGCCTGGAACGATTGAATGGGAGTAAGTGCTCGACTATGAAAAGAACTACAGCAACTGCACTTTTTGCAAGCTTTCTGATCTCTTTTGTAACATTTGCACCAGTGACAGCGGCAAGTGCAGCACCGATCTCTTGTAAGCCAACTACAGCAAAAGCTCATGCCCCTTTGAAAACGAATCCACCACAAACAGCGGCAAAGAAACTTCCAAAAATACTTACGCTACGAACAAACTGTGGCGTTGTTGAAATTGCTCTCGATCCCAAAGCGCCATTTACAGTGACTCAAATTTCAGCACTTGCTCGCGCCGGTTATTACAACAAGACCTTGTGTCATCGCGAGGCAGTCTCTGGTTTCTACATGTTGCAATGTGGCGATCCAACTGCAGTTGGAAATGGTGATCCAGGATTTTCTTATGGTGATGAAAATCTTCCAGTAGGTAAGGGACTTACATACCCTGCAGGCACTGTTGCAATGGCTAACTCAGGACCAAATACCAATGGCAGCCAATTCTTCCTCGTCTTCGGAGATTCTCCAGCGCTCGGACCCTCTTACACAATCTGGGGGAAGATCACTAAAGGACTTGATGTTCTGAAATTTATTGCTAGCAAAGGCGTAGATGATCCAAGTGGAATCGGTAAGCCAAAAATCAAGGTTGCAATCGAATCCGCAATCGTTAGGTAATTAGCTTTTAATTTGTATTTACAATTTTAAAGGCTTCGGCGATACGACCTTCTGGTAATCCACCGATACCAGCATTGCGCTGTCCCCATTCGCGGAGCATATTTTCCAACTCGGCGTTGTGCCCAGTTTGTGAAGCATGCTCTTTGAGAACCTTTACTTTAAGATCAAAAGTGTCTGTGATATCTACGAAGTGATCAGGATGAGCGAAACCCATCATCCACACTTCACGCACACGCCATGGTTCCAATCCTTCCTTTTCAAGCAGATCGGTAAATGCATAAGGGTTACGTGAATCTGGATAGACGGCTTGAATTGAAGCTTCACCAGCAGCTAAATGATCTGGATGGCTTGCACCGATGCGTTCCCAATTTCGTTCTGGTGATTGGCAGACCATGCGATCTGGCTTTACACGACGAATCTGTCGAACAAGATCTTTGCGAAGCTGAAGTGTTGCTTCAAGATGGCCATCAACATAATTAAGAAAAGTAATATCGGTGACACCAATTACTGCACCGGCTGCGCGTTGTTCGCGTTGACGAACTGCGGGCATCTCTTCTTTTGTGTATTCCGATTCTTCGCCACCTTGGTCGCCATTGGTGCAGAGAACATAAGAAACCTCAATGCCCTGTTTAACCCATTGCGCGATAGTTCCTGAAGCGCCGAAATCCGAATCATCGGGATGGGCATTGATAACTAAAACGCGCTTGATCTCTGAATCTGATATCGGCTCCATGACATACAAGCCTAATAGACTCCGCGGCATGACACTGACCGACCCTTTGCTCGACGGATTAAATCCGCAGCAGCAAAAGGCTGTCTCTCACGCAGGATCACCACTCTTGGTGGTTGCAGGCGCTGGTTCTGGAAAAACTCGAGTACTTACTCGTCGAATTGCCTACATGATGGCTCGTCGCGAAGTTCGCCCCTATGAAATCTTGGCAATTACATTTACCAATAAAGCAGCGGGCGAAATGAAGGAACGCGTCACCGAACTTGTTGGGCCCGTTGCAAAATCAATGTGGGTCTCTACTTTTCACTCATCCTGCGTACGGATGCTGCGTCAAGAAGTTGAGCGACTTGGCTATAGCAGCACCTTTAGCATTTACGATTCCGCTGATTCTCAGAAACTTATCTCTCGCGTTATGGAATCCCTCAACCTTGATCCCAAAAGATATCCTGCGCGCCAATTTCAAAACTTGATATCAAATGCAAAGAACGAATTGCAGACTCCGTATGAGTATTTAAGTCATGCAACTAATCAATTCGAAACAATTGTGGCTGACGTTTACACGTTGTATGAAAAGAGACTCCAACAAGCTAACGCTATGGATTTCGATGATCTGATCATGAAAACTGTGCAGGTATTACAGAAGTTCCCAGAAGCTAAAGCCCGATTCCGTTCAAGATTTCGCCACATATTGGTGGATGAATATCAGGACACCAACCATGCTCAGTACGTTCTCGTTAAAGAACTCACCGGCATTGAAGGCGATGGGTTCCCACTCGCCGAACTCTGCGTTGTTGGAGATGCCGACCAATCTATCTATGGATTCCGTGGTGCAACGATTCGTAATATTTTGCAATTCGAAGTGGACTATCCGCAAGCAACAACTGTTTTGCTTGAACAGAACTACCGATCTACGCAAAATATTCTAAGTGCTGCAAATGCTGTCATCACAAAGAACGAATCACGAAAAGAAAAGAATTTATGGTCTGATGCCGGCTCTGGTGCTCCGCTTGTTGGATATGTCGCAGAGTCAGAGTATGACGAAGCCGAATTCATTAAAGACGAAATTCGTTCCTTGCAAGATATGGGCCATTCAAATCCTGGCGATACCGCAGTTTTTTATCGCACAAATGCTCAATCTCGTATCTTTGAAGAAATATTTATGCGTGCTGCCATCCCTTACAAAGTTGTTGGTGGGCTTCGATTCTACGAACGTAAAGAGGTAAAGGATTTACTTGCCTATCTTCGAGTGCTTGCCAATCCAAACGACGAGGTTTCTCTGCGCAGAGTTATTAATTTTCCAAAGCGTGGCATCGGCGATCGAGCACTGGAAGAAGTCGAAATATTTGCAGAGGCTCAGGGAATCTCATTCTGGAACGCACTGCTTTGCGTATCAGAGGCGTCGAGTGTTCCTAATAAGGCAGCGCAGTCAATCGCGCAGTTTGCTTCCATGCTTGTTGCGCTTCAAACATTGGTAGAAGCAAAGACCAAACCTTCGGTCATAATCGAAGCAGTTTTGGAACAGTCAGGGTTACTGACCGAATTAGAGGCAAGCAAAGATCCACAAGATGAAGTTCGAGTAGAAAACCTCAAAGAACTTGTCTCCGCATCTATGGAGTACGAAGAGCGCCCATTTGAAGAGTTGGGCGAAGATGAAGAAATTTCCCTATCGGGTTTCCTCGAGAAAGTTTCACTTGTTGCAGATGCAGATGAAATTCCTGACGGTGAAGACCATGGTGGCGTTGTCACTCTGATGACTCTGCACACTGCAAAAGGACTTGAATTCCCAACGGTATTTCTTACAGGAATGGAAGATGGAATCTTTCCTCACGCACGAACTTTGGATGATCCAAAAGAAATTGAAGAAGAACGTCGGTTGGCATATGTTGGCTTAACACGTGCAGAGAAGCGACTCTATATTTCGCGCGCCGAATACCGATTAACTTTCGGAACTCCAAAATACAACCCAGCTTCGCGCTTCCTTGATGAAATTCCAACAGAACTTCTTGAATGGAAAAATGAAGGTAGATCTACATTTACAACATCATCTGCAGTTAAGAAATCTCGACTTCCATCAGGGCCTCCACCTCGTGCAACAGGTAAGAAATCCACTGCGATGGTTCTTGAAGTTGGTCAGCGTGTGTCACATGACACATTCGGACTTGGGACCGTTGTTGCCCTCGCTGGCGAAGGAGATAAATCTGAGGCAACGATTAACTTTGGCGCATACGGAGATAAGCGCCTACTTCTGCGTTATGCCCCTGTCACTGCACTGTAAATAAAGACCTTAAGATTGGGCTCTACACGCCAGACCTTTTGCTCATGTGAAGGAGCCATTTAGTGGATCTCTACGAATACCAAGCCCGTGATCTTTTTGAGAAGCACGCAGTTCCTGTTTTACAAGGAGCGGTTGCAACAACAGCAGATCAAGCACATGATGCAGCAGCAAAGATGGGCGGCAAAGTTGTCGTAAAGGCACAAGTAAAAGTTGGCGGTCGCGGAAAAGCAGGTGGCGTAAAACTCGCAGTCGATGCTAACGATGCAAAAGAAAAAGCTGGCGCAATTCTTGGAATGGATATCAAAGGTCACACTGTTCACAAAGTGATGATTGCTCAGGCAGCGCCCATTGCATCTGAATACTATGTATCAATTCTTCTTGACCGTTCAAATCGCACATTCTTAGTTATGGCATCAGTTGCTGGTGGAATGGAAATTGAAGAGGTAGCTCATACAGCTCCAGAAAAATTAGCAAAAGTTCCCGTAAGTGCTGTTGATGGAATTTCTCTAGCGAAAGCAAAAGAGATTGTTGCTCAAGCTCAATTCCCAGCTGATGTAGCGGATCAGGTTGCAGATGTCCTTGTTAAATTATGGGAGACATTCCAATCAGAAGATGCAACGCTGGTTGAAGTTAATCCACTCGTGAAGACCGAAGATGGACGCGTTGTTGCACTCGACGGAAAAGTAACTCTCGATGAGAATGCAGATTTCCGTCAGCCAGGCCACGAAGCTCTCGTTGATCACGACACAGCAAATGCGCTTGAAGCAGCTGCTAAAGAAAAGGGTCTGAACTACGTCAAATTAGATAATGGCCAAGTTGGAATCATTGGTAATGGTGCAGGCCTTGTGATGTCTACTCTCGATGTTGTCGCATATGCCGGTGAAAAATTCGGCGGCATGCGTCCAGCTAATTTCCTTGATATCGGAGGCGGAGCTTCTGCTCAAGTTATGGCAGACGGACTATCAATTATCTTGGGCGACCCAGATGTGAAAAGCGTTTTTGTAAACGTATTCGGTGGAATTACTGCATGTGATGCTGTTGCTAACGGAATCGTGCAGGCACTTGAACTCCTTGGGCCAAAAGCTACAAAACCAATCGTGGTGCGCCTCGATGGCAACAACGTCCTTGAAGGACGCGCAATTCTTAACGCTGCAAACCACCCGTTGGTAGAACAGGCCGAAACAATGGATGGAGCAGCATCACGCGCTGCAGAATTGGCGGCAAAGTAATGTCAATCTTTATTAATTCATCGAGCAAAATCATTGTTCAGGGAATGACTGGCTCAGAAGGAACTAAACACACTCGTCGCATGCTGGCATCCGGCAGCAAAGTTGTTGGTGGAGTAACTCCAGGAAAAGGTGGCCAGGTTGTAGATATCGATGGCACATCACTTCCGGTTTTCAATACAGTTGCAGAAGCAATGGCAGCAACGGGTGCAAATGTTTCAGTTGTATTCGTACCACCGAAGTTTGCAAAGGCAGCGGTCATTGATGCAATTGATGCAAAGATGCCACTCGTTGTAGTTATTACAGAGGGAATCCCTGTTCACGATTCTGCGTACTTCTACGCGTACTCATTGCAAACAGGAACAACTCAAATTATTGGGCCAAACTGCCCAGGGCTAATCAGTCCAGAGCAATCCAACGTTGGAATTATTCCCGCAGATATTACAAAGCGTGGACCAATTGGTCTTGTTTCAAAGTCAGGAACCCTGACGTACCAAATGATGTACGAACTTCGCGACATCGGATTCTCTACAGCAGTTGGAATTGGTGGAGATCCTGTTATCGGAACAACACATATCGATTGCCTTCGTGCTTTCCAAGATGATCCTGATACAACTGCAATAGTTATGATCGGTGAAATTGGTGGAGATGCTGAAGAACGTGCAGCTGCATTTATCTCAGAGTATGTAACAAAACCTGTTGTTGGGTATGTTGCAGGATTTACAGCACCTGAAGGTAAAACAATGGGGCACGCTGGTGCGATTGTCTCGGGCTCATCCGGAACTGCGCAAGCAAAGAAAGATGCACTAGAAGCTGCAGGTGTAAAAGTGGGGCAAACTCCAAGTGAAACTGCGCAATTGATGCGCGACATCCTGGGACGTTAATTTAACGATGCAACGCGTCCTCTCGGTCTCGTTGTCCCATGCAATTCGTAGCGCCGCATTTCTGATTCTTCCATTTTCATTTATCTCACTTGTCGCTTGGGCAACCGCAGGAAGTGCATCAGGAACTACAACCGATCCAATTCGTGGCGCGGTGTGGATTTGGCTTGGCTCCCATCACATCCCGTTTCAATTAACTTTGCCACCGTCAGGAATTCCCGGATATCTAACTTATTTGCCAATAGGCGCAGTAGTACTGCCATTTCTTGTTATTAGAACAACGTTCGCACGCGCACTCGATCGTTTAAAGGGTGACTTTCATGATCTCAATGGCGTTCGGTTTCTTTTCTCAATCATCTACGCCACTCTGACAACCGCATTGGCATTTGCAAGTAGATCTGCCGCCATTGCTCCGCAGTGGTATCTCTCGCCAATCTTCGCTTTTCTCATCTCGTTCTTGGCGTGCATGACAGTTGGTTATCGCTTATCACCATCACGTACGTTAGTAACCGCAACAAGGGCACTCGCACTGATTTTCGGCGCATCTTTCATATTAGTTTCAATTCTTATCATTATTAATTTCTCTCAAGTAAAAAACATCACCACCTCGCTTCAACCTGGCATTCTTGGTGGAGTTCTTCTTCTTGCGCTCAACATTCTTTATCTCCCTAACGCTGCTGTAGGAGTTGTGTCATATTTTTCAGGGAGCGGAATTGCAGTAGGAACAGACACTGTCGTTTCACCTCTCTGGTACCAACTCGGTGAAATTCCAGCGCTACCGCTACTGGGAATTCTTCCTGTAAATAAACAACCATTGGCGTTGATAGGCATTCTCTTCTTTGTCGGAGTCGGTGTCTTACTAGCTCTCATCACGAGAGATTCTCAACTTCAGGGAGTAATCCAAACTTTCGCATTTACCGTGACAGGCATTCTCATTTTTGCCTACCTTGCGAGCGGTTCACTCATAACGGCAGAGATGGGTTCACTCGGGGTCTCAATCTGGAAATTGACACTTACGTTGAGTGCTGAAATTGGCGTTGGGCTTCTCGCAACTACATTTTTTATCAGCAAGGCGCGTAAGTGAAGCGCATTGTCATACTTGCATCAGGAACTGGAACATTAGCTCAAGCAATATTTGATGCCCGAGGAAATGAGTTGGCAGATGTGGATATTGTCGCTCTTATTTCCGATAAGGCTGATGCTCAAGTACTCGAACGCGCAGAAGCTGCACATGTCGAATCTTTTGTGATTCCAATGCTGCCTGATCGCAAAGAGTGGGATCGCGAGTTAGAAACACTTATTGCAGCACTTAAGCCAGATTTGGTAGTCAGCGCAGGATTCATGAGATTGCTCTCAGAAAAAATTGTTAATCGATTCAAAATAATTAATTGCCATCCATCACTGCTTCCCCTCTTTCCTGGTGCACATGCAGTCAGAGATGCACTTGCAGCAGGCGCACAGGAGACAGGCACCACGGTTCATTGGGTTGATGCTGGGCTAGATACCGGGGAAGTTATTGCACAGGAGCGGCTCCAAATTCTTGCGGAAGATACCGAGGAGTCTCTTCATGAACGCATTAAGATTGCGGAAAGAGGTCTCATAGTCGCGACCATTGCTCAAATATCACAGCGCAACCTGGAGAAGAACAATGGCTAACCGCAAACCTATTCGCCGCGCACTTGTCAGTGTTTATGACAAAGAGCGCCTTTTGGAACTCGGAAGATGCCTTGCAGATGCTGGGGTAGAAATCCTCTCAACAGGTTCAACAGCAAAGTCGCTTCAAGGTGCTGGTTTCGCTGTAACAGAAGTAAGCAGCTATACAGGTTTCCCGGAAATCATGGGCGGGCGCGTTAAGACTCTTCATCCAAAAATCCACTCTGGAATATTGGCAGATCAAAATAATTCTGAACATCTAAAAGCGATTTCGGATTTAGATATTGCCCCATTTGATTTGGTCGTAATCAATCTGTATCCATTCGCATCAACTTTGGCCTCTGGAGCAGAATTTGCAGAGTGCATTGAGCAAATTGATATTGGTGGCCCATCCATGTTACGTGGAGCTGCAAAGAATCACGGCTCAGTTGCCGTGGTGTGCAAAGAATCCCAGTATGACCATGTAATCGCTTCCATTAAAGCTGGCGGTTTTACAGAAGATGAAAGAAAATTACTTGCACTGGAAGTGTTTAGAACGACTGCAGAGTATGACTTAACGATTGCAAGTTGGTTAGGTTCAACAATTAGTTTTGACCTGGATTCGCTGGATTGGCTCGGTTTAATCTGGAAGCGCGAGAACTCTCTTCGCTACGGGGAAAATCCGCATCAGAAAGCCTCGATATATCGCGGTGGACCTCCGGGAATTGTTAACGCAGTTCAGTCACATGGCAAAGAAATGTCCTTTAATAATTACACTGATGCAGATGCAGCATGGAGATCGGCGCTGGATCACGCCGAGCCATGTGTTGCGATTATTAAGCACGCCAATCCTTGTGGCATCGCAATCGGAAAGGATATTTCGGATGCATACGCAAAGGCTCACCTTTGCGATCCAGTTTCGGCATTTGGTGGGGTAGTTGCAGCAAATCGCACTGTCACTGTCGCAATGGCAGAACAACTTTCACAGATCTTTACAGAGGTTGTTATCGCTCCAGATTACGAACCTGTAGCACTTGAAATCTTGATGAAGAAACCTTCAATCAGAATTCTTACCTGTGCATTTACTCGAATATCTCCCTTAGAACTTCGCCCTGTATCGGGAGGCGTTTTGGTCCAAGAGACTGATCTCATTAACTCCGAAGGTGATAATCCAAAGAATTGGAAACAAGTAACTGGTTCACCGGTTAGTGCTGATGTGATGAAAGATTTGGAATTTGCATGGCGCTCAGTTCGAGCTGTAAAAAGTAATGCAATTTTGCTAGCTAACGATTGTGCTTCTGTCGGAATCGGCATGGGCCAAGTCAACAGAGTCGACTCTGCAAAATTGGCAGTCGATCGTGCAGGTGATCGTGTGAAAGATAGCGTCGCAGCATCGGATGCGTTCTTCCCATTTGCCGATGGATTAGAAATCCTGACATCCGCCGGAGTGAAGGCGATAGTCCAACCCGGTGGAAGCGTTAGGGATGAAGAAGTTATTGCTGCGGCGGAAAAAGCTGGCGTAGCAATGTTCTTCACTGGCACAAGACATTTCTCGCACGCATAACTGACCGAATAGGATGAGGGCATGAGCGCACAGATTCTTGATGGAAAAGCACTTGCTGCCTCCATTAAAGACGATCTTGCGAAACGCACATCAGCGCTCAAGGCGCGAGGAATTACTCCAGGGCTTGGAACAGTTCTTGTTGGAGATGACCCGGGTTCGCATTCTTATGTTGGTGGAAAGCATCGCGATTGCCAAGAAGTAGGAATTAATTCAATCCGCGTAGATTTGCCTGCACATGCATCACAAGCAGATTTGTTGGCTGCAATAAAAGATCTTAACTCTGCACAGGAATGCACTGGCTACATCGTGCAACTTCCACTCCCGCAGGGAATTAATACACAAGCAATTCTTGAAGCAATCGATCCTGAAAAAGATGCCGATGGATTGCACCCAATGAATTTAGGTCGGCTTGTAGCTGGATATGAGGCACCGCTTCCTTGCACTCCGCGTGGCATTGTTGAACTCATTAGACATTACTCAATTCCTTTGGCGGGTGCTGAAGTAGTTGTTATCGGGCGCGGTCTGACAGTTGGGCGACCGCTCGGGCTTCTCTTAACTCGTAAACAAGAAAATGCAACTGTGACGCTGACTCATACTGGCACAAGAGATTTATCAGCACATACAAAGCGAGCTGACATTGTCATTGCCGCAATTGGACAAGCACATTTTCTGAAAGCAGAGATGATTAAATCTGGAGCAGTTGTTCTCGATGTCGGAATCTCGCGCACCGATGCAGGACTTTTGGGTGATATTGATCCTGGCGTTATGAACGTTGCTTCATATGTTGCGCCAATGCCTGGGGGAGTTGGTCCAATGACTCGCGCCATGTTGCTATCGAATGTGGTTGATGCATGCGAGCGATAACCAACCTTCAACTGCGCATTGCATATTTTTCTATTGCACTCGGAGTTTTTATAGGTATTGCTAGTTTTGTTCGTACAGGCGCACTTCTAATTGCAGCAGGCACTGCAGTAATTTCCCTAGCCCAATCAGGTAAGGGAAGATTTGAGCGTTATCTCCCCCTGGCAATCGCGGTAGTGCTCTTTGGGTTGGCAATAGCTCTACCTAAGGGGTTGTAGAGTTCGCTCGACGTCAAGATAAACCAGTTAAGCAAAAGGATAGCCATGGCAAAGAAAGTCACAGTTGTAGGTGCAGGTTTCTACGGTTCAACAACCGCTCTTCGTTTAGCTGAATACAACATCTTTGATGAAGTTGTCCTCACGGACATTCTCGAGGGAAAACCAGAAGGCTTGGCCCTTGATATGAATCAGTCTCGATCAATCGAAGGCTTTGAAACAAAAATTATTGGTGCGACTACAACACCTGAAGGTGCGGGATATGAAAAGACTGCAAATTCTGATGTAGTTGTAATCACCGCAGGACTTCCACGCAAACCAGGTATGAGTCGCATGGATTTGATTGGCGTAAATGCGGGCATTGTTCGTGGAGTTGCAGAAAATATTGCTAAGCATTCACCTAATGCAGTAATCATCGTGGTTTCTAATCCTCTTGATGAAATGACTGCTCTTGCTCAGATTGCAACTAACTTCCCAAAGAATCGCGTAATGGGCCAAGCTGGAATGCTTGATACCGCGCGATTTACAAACTTTGTTGCAGAAAAACTTGGGGTTCCAGTCTCTTCTGTGAAGACACTGACACTTGGTTCACATGGAGACACCATGGTTCCAGTCCCAAGCCGATGCACAGTAAACGGTGCTCCACTTTCAGAGAAGCTATCTCAAACAGAAATCGACGAACTCGTTGATCGCACACGAAACGGTGGAGCAGAAGTTGTTGCTCTATTAAAAACCGGATCTGCCTACTACGCACCTTCTGCTGCAGCTGCTCGTATGGCGAAAGCTGTCATCGAAGATTCAGGTGAAGTAATGCCTGTGTGTGCATGGGTAGATGGCGAATATGGAATTTCAGGTGTGTACCTCGGTGTTGAAGCAGAGATTGGTAAGTCCGGAATTCGTAAAGTTGTAGAGAGCGCACTGACTGAATCAGAAGTTGCATCTCTCAAGGAAGCCGCAGAAGCGGTTCGCACAAAGCAAGCAGACGTACAGACACTCTAAGAATAAGAACGCAATCGGGAGAAAATAATGTCAAAGATTAAAGTTCAAGGAACTGTTGTAGAACTAGACGGCGATGAAATGACACGCATCATGTGGCAGTTCATCAAGGACTCGTTGATACTTCCTTATCTCGATGTGAATCTTGAGTACTACGACCTTGGTATGGAAAACCGCGACGCGACAGATGACCAAGTAACTATCGACTCTGCCCGTGCGATCCAGAAGCATGGAGTCGGAATTAAGTGCGCAACTATTACTCCAGATGAAGCCCGAGTTAAAGAGTTTGGACTTAAGAAGATGTGGAAGTCTCCTAATGGGACTATTCGCAACATTCTCGGCGGCGTGATTTTCCGCGAACCAATTATCATCAGCAATGTTCCACGACTTGTTCCTCACTGGACTAAGCCAATCGTTATCGGCCGTCACGCATTTGGTGATCAGTACCGTGCAACAGATTTCAAGGTTCCCGGCCCAGGAAAGCTCACAATCTCATTTGTTCCAGAAGATGGTTCAGCTCCAA
>Ga0209191_1001784_pt1 | contig 13920 bp, 20 predicted proteins | sample S_130626_EF_Meta_FD_187320 | JGI IMG/M metagenome (GOLD analysis project Ga0209191, IMG submission 187320) | Freshwater microbial communities from Lake Simoncouche, Canada to study carbon cycling - S_130626_EF_MetaG (SPAdes) (version 2) | ecosystem: Environmental > Aquatic > Freshwater > Lake ... | reverse complement strand
GTGTAGTAGAAGTATTAAAAAACCTACCCCCCTTGGCAGAATTGCATGAAATACACAACGTTTGCAAATTCCAATCGTCATCACCACCCCCCATGTTTCTAGGCACTATGTGATCCACTGAATTGCCGTCTAGACCGCATGCCTGGCATGTATGACCGTCACGTTGCAGTATGCGTTCACGTATCTTGCGCCACTTACCAGTCGAACCGTTGTCTTTCAGTGCGCTTGCCATTAGTAATACCCATGCTTCAAATGAAATGCCCATGCTTTACACGCCGTACTATAACGCTTCGTTATGTAAAGGATTGTTGCGTCTATTTGTCTGTATGGATCAAGGTCACGATAGTGCTTTGATCTCATTTGACCCAGCCCAAAATGACTACCGTTTTTTGCCTTGAAATCCCACATTGATTCTTGATTTATGATTGCGTTAAAACACGTAAATTGCTTATAGTCCAATAGCCTTGAATGGGCGTACAACCGTAAGTGATCTATTGAATAGTTAGCAGCTGAGGCAGGGCTTGCACCTATCGTTGCGAACACGCTAGTGATTAACAGCAACAATTGAAGTTTTTTTCTATCTCTTTTTTTCTTTACAAGATAACTGAAAGAAACTTCATTCTTGTCTAAATCCCTAAAATCGGGGTGTTGACTGTATGCGTCCAGCGTACACCCCCCTGTCAATCGTTGAATAACTTCACGCATGGGCTTGGGCGTGTCCCACAGGTTTTGCACCCCTGTGGATAAGCGCTGTGGATAACTATTCATTGTCCGCCCCAGCCTTTACCCTTGAATAAAACACCTGGTGCTGAATAGATTCGGTTCATTGGTTGCCCGCAACACTGTGCGTCTCGTTCCTCATGGATTGACCGATCCACTTCAACACGGATTTGGCACACCTGGCATGCAAATTCATAGATCGGCATTGGGTTGTCCAATCTGTGCAACTGTCATACAACTGCACACTGTGCATTGAATAGTTTCGACATTCGGTGGCAGTAGGTCGGTTATCTTGTGAATCAGTTGCTTTGTTACCTTCCTGCATTTGCGACATTCAAATTGCACTGTGTCCATAATTGGATTTCCTCAAATTCTCAATTGGTTGCAGGTTGATTTGTGTGACCCACCAATTTGGTTGTTTGGAATGACGGTATTTGGGACGTTTTGCAATTGCAATGGGAATCCAACCAGCAATGAAATAGTGTGGGCTTTCCCCAGTGACAAGGATTGCCACGTCGTCGGTTCGATCGTATTCGTGAATAATCAGCTGCCCTGCAACGTACTTAGTCCAGCGCACTTCGAAGTGACTGCCTACGTCTGCCTTGACTTTACCCTTTTGTTCAAACGGTTTAAATTCATAGCCTAAGTATTTGGCAACAACCCATTCGCTGCCAATACTTTGTGCGTCTTGTGCAATGAGGTCGTGTAGTGATTTGTCCGTTGAATAACCACCTGCACGGGTTTGCCAATAATCTTTATTTTCTTTTGCCAAATGGATTGCGGCGTCGTGGCAGATAAATTCCTCTTGCCTAGTAAGTGTCATTTTCACCTGCAAACCGCGCAAAACCAAATGACCTTTTCCCGTTGGTCGTAACCAGTCTGAAAACCAAACGCGTCCCATTTTGTTAGTTTCGAACACTTATCGCATTGTTCGATTTTGTATTCGGCAACAACCTCACCGTTTTGCAGCAGTTTTGCGGTCATGGATTGCGGATAGATTATTTCAACGTAATCGCTCATAACTGTGGCGACCACTTTCCAGAATTGCCGACAACGTACCAATGAGGCTGACACTGTTCGGACTTTTCACGTTGTGGGCAAAAATAACCCGCCCAAACTTTTGCTGCACCTGGTTTGCTTTCACGCCAAATGCGGTGTCCATGATCGCATTTGGGTGCTTCAGGTACTAACTGACCGCCCAATTGTTTTGCAATTTCGTCCACGCTAGAACCAAACGACGGCACACCTGATTGTTCGGCTTCAGCTGCTGTTTTGTAACTAGGCACGTCACCAAATTTGGTTGTCCAGTAATCGTGATCCTTTTCCGCATTTGCAACGGTTGCAGGGGTCTTTTCAATCTGTTCCATGACCTCGCGCACTGTGCGTTCAGCCCCGCCCATGACCAATTGTTGAACCCGCATGATTGCACTGGTCACTGTGTCCTCAACAAACCAACGTTTCATGTTGGGTTGGTAGGCACTAACGAAACCGTAAGCAAAATCTATGCCTGCTGGCAGTAAATCGTCATAGTGTCGAAAGGCTTGCGCCTCAACCAGCACGTAGCCCTTTTCCGCACTGAATTCGACGATCCGTGTTTCAATGCGCCCTGTTTGGTAGGTAGTATTCCAGCGGGTAAGTCTTGCAAGGCTTGCTTCGTATCCGTCCAAGAATCCCATTATTTAACCGCCTTCTTTGTGGCAGCAATGTGACGACTAACTGCACGACCGCGTGTGTATCCCTCGCGCTTGCCGTCTTTGTATCCGCTGGCATAACCAACGGCAGCTGCTAGCACTAACAAAATTGCCAGCAACGTCAAACGACCCAGTGTTGCTGGGTCTAATAGATCAAGTACCATTTGAATTCTCCCGATTCTAGGCGGCAGTATTACCACCTGAACCAAGGGTGAAGCACGATCAACGCGCGGTCAAGTATCCCGCGTGTCTTACGGCGTGTCGTTAAGCAATTTCTCCATTAAGGAATCAAGTCGTGCTTCGATCCTGTTGACCTGATCCTTCAACGACGTGCCACCATTAGGCAGCAATTCCCGCATTATTGCTTTGACCATGAAACGCATAAGCGTAAAGGCAGCAGTCAGTGATGAAAGGACTAACGCACCGACTGCTGCCCATTCGCTTGGTGTCATTGCCCCGTAACGCCAAAACTTTTGTCCCCTGGATTTAACCAGCGCAAAATGACTGGCACGACCGCTGCCACGCCTGCCATTGCAAGGGTTTTTGGATCGGTCACGCCCGCCATGTAAAGGGCTAAGGCTGCTGCCATGAATGAACGCGCCCACGACGCGGCTAAGGCTTTTGCTTTGTCCATTTTTTTGTTTTCTCCTTTGTCGGTTTGTCTCCCGATTTTGGTGTTTCGATTGTTGGAAATTCACCCTGGTAAGGGGCAAATTTAGGGATACCGAACCCAACAATTTCTGTCCCGATCTTTCGAACCTTTACCATGACCATGCCGCCATTGCGTTGGTCGCCTGTCCCGCTGGTATTGCCTTCGATCGTTACGCATTGCTTGTCGTCAATTAAGCCAACAACAATTCCAACGTGTGAAATGCGATCAACGCCGTCATGTGGAAAGTCCATAAACGCTATGTATCCCAATTGTGGCAAAAATGACCAGCGGTTGATCTCCTTGAATTTATGTGCGCCAATTGCAGTCCCAACAACTGAATGGATTTTGACACCTGCCTGTGCTGCACACCAATTCACAAATGAACCACACCAGGGAAGTCCGTCTGCCTTTGTAAATTTGCCGTACTTTGTGAGGTTGTCGCCTTCCTCAATTGTTCCGACTTCAGCTGCTGCGATTTCGATTAGTCGTGCGCTTGTATTGTTAGGAAATGTCACGATAACAATAATTTCGCTTCGTCAGCAGTTATGCCTAGTTTTGTAAGCAATGCTTCTTTTTCTGCATTTGCTTTTGCTACTGCCAACACCGCTAATTCTGCTAGTGCTTGATCGGCTTTCCATTGCTTTACTTCAGCAGCGGTCATGTCGCGTTCTACTGCTTGCCCTGTTTCAGTGTTGTGTTCGTAGATTTTCATTATTTCACTCCGTAAAGTACGTATGTTCCACCAGACCAGTTTGATCCATAAATAAAGTCAATTTGTGTGACTGCTGCGTTAGTGCCTGAATAGTAACCATTCATAGTTGTTTGCGCCCTGGCTGAAGTTGCATCTAAAAATCCAGTTGAAGCATTGACAATTTTTCCCGTTGTGGCATTTGTATAAAATGGAATGTCAAGAACTGTGATGTTTTTGTTGTTTCCGCTGATTGCAGAATCGCCCGAACACAAATTAAATGATGTTTGACTTCCAAGTCCCGAAGCCCTTGCGCTGCCTGTCGTAAAACCACCATTGGAAAATGTGTAGTTTGCACCAGTATCGCCGTTAAGTCTTGCAATTACTGTGTTATTTCCTGATCCATTCCACGCAATGCAATGAAGTTGTAAATGTGTGTAAGCACCGCTAATCGAAGTAAGACTTAGCGTTCCTGAACCTGTTGGAAAACTGCCGCTGGCAATTGAAGTCATTGAACCGCTGGTTGGTGTCGCCCATGCCAAACCAGTTGCGGCAGTTGAATCAGCGGTTAAAACCTGCCCATTTGTTCCTACACCCAAACGTGCGTCCACTGTTGTGAAAGTAAATAAATCGCCCTTAGTTGTCAGTGGTGTCACGTCCGCCGTTGTTGTCCACGCTGGCACACCGCCTGAAACCGCTAAAACTTGACCTGTCGTTCCAATTGGTAAACGTGTGTTTGTGTTTGCGGTTGCCGATCTAAATTCAATGTCACCCAATGTTGTTGACGGGTTCAAGGCTTTCGTTGTCGTGTCAACACCTTGCAAGGCAACCTCAAAATCAGCGGGTAAGTCCGTAACTAGGTCGGTTGATGTAGGTAAAACCCACCCATAGTTCGAAGTTGGATTTGTCATGTTTTCTCCTTATCAGGCGACGATTGTCGCATTTTCCCAGTTTAAAGTCGGCGACACGCTATTCCATTTTTCAGTTATTGGCACGTCATTCCAACGCATTGCCTGCAATGAATAGGCAAGGGGTGAAAGTAGCAACGTCACTGAAATTTGATTGTATGAGGCTTGAAACGACCAACCTTCAACAAACCCCTGAAAATTGCCCGCGCTCATGTTTAACGGCAGATTGTTCAAAGCAATAGCCTCGCCCATAAAAATGCCGATAAGGTTGTCCCGATCGCTATTGTCTAATTCAGGGTTGGTCAGGTCGAAGGTAATTTGGCTAAAAATTGGTTGCGGGTTAGCCCGTAGGGATAAGTAAAACGCCGCCTGTGCCGTTGCGTCAGCTGCGTCATGCAAGGTTGTTGTAATCGTTTGTCCAAGATTTCCATAAGTAACAATTGAAACTGGATCGCTGTCCGACACGCTGTTATTGCTGTTGCTGCCATAGGTAATTGTCAAGGCATTGCGTACGTCGCCCACGCGGGTTTCAATGCGTAAACCAGCGGCACGGGCTTGGTTAGCGTCAAGGTCAACGTAACCATTTGTTGCCAAGTAGTTTGTTCGGTGCGTGCTGTCCGCGTATCCGATACGACCCTGTGCGTCCTCATAAATGTAACCCAACCCCGACGTTGCTAAGCCTGAAACCAATGAATAAACGTCAATAGGATCATTGCCCTGCGCGGCTAAATCGTAATTTCCAGGCTGGTCAATTTCGCCAAGCCCGTTGTTTTCTGCCGTTGCCCACGTAATTGTTGGATCATAGGTTGCCCACGTTAAAGAACCTGCAACCTGTTGCCATTGGTTATACAAAACCTCACTTAATACAGCATAAATCTGATCGCCGTCATAATCGCGGGCAAGGTTTTGGGTGCGAATAACTTTTGGCAAACGTGCCAATGCGCCTAGTGCGGTGATCGAATAGGTTTGCGTGAATAGGGTCGAACCAACGTCTAGCACTTCGAGACCAATGTCCACGACGTTACCGCCAAAAATGGCAACGTAAGCCCCTGACGTGTCTTTGATTGAAACGCTGACTGTTGAATTTATTGCAACAGGAATAATTGCCTGTGAAACGTCCAGCAGCTGAAGGTTGACATAACCTGCCTGCGCCTGTTCATAAATGTTGGTTCGCCCGCTGCGGATAGATAGGTTTGCTAAAACTGCCGTTGTATAAGCAACCCCGTCAATTTCAACCTTCCAAACTGGATTCCACTGGGTCATGTCAGTTGCAGGTTATTTGCGCCACCTGTGCCGCGATAGAAACTGTTGTTTAAAACGTCAATAATTGAACGGGCAGTGCCTTCACGATCTATCGCACCGTTGACGGTGATGTTGAAAGTGTTGCCACCTGAACCACCCAAACGATTGTTAGGTGTAATCATGCCGCTTGAATTAGGCGTAAATAATTCAGGACCTTTTTCTCCGACGACGTATGAAGTCCCGCCCGCGACTGGACCACCTGTTGCCCTACCTGCCACCTTGCCAATGACGAAAGGTATAAGTCCAGCCTGTGCCCCAAAAATGTCTTTATTATTATTTATGAGATTCACAATGTTTTTTGCCTGATCATAGGCTTTTGACATAAAACCAACCAGTTGTGAAAAGCCAGTAATCAAGGTTTCAACCAATGTGGCGATAGCACCCAATGCCGTAACAAAAGGACCGCTAAATTCTGGAATCAAATACTTCTTTGCAAATTCCCAGACTTTGCGCATGAGATCATAAAATGGCTGTAATTCTGTTGAATTGTCGTTGACTGCTTTTTTGATTTTATCAAACGCGTCTTTTATGGATAAAAGGATTGGACCAACAACTGTGATGATTGCAGGCACAATTTCCTCGTAAAGAAATTTCCACCATGTTTTTAAAATTGGCAAAAGATCGTCACGAATAAATTTAAAAATCTGCGCAAATGCTGGTCCCAGTTTTTCTCCTAAACTATCTGCAAACGCTGTGATTGCTGGGATTCCCTTGCTGACAAAATTGTCAAGCAATGGCGTAAGCGCGTCTAGTATGTAACCGCCAACCGTTTCCTTGGCTTCGTCAAATGCAATTGTTAAACGATCCATTTTGCCTTGAAAAGTGTCGGCTTGGGTAGAGGCTTGACCTTCAAATGTTTTTGCAAGTGCAGCAGTAGCGGCGTCAAAATCTTTTGTTTTAATAATGCTTTCGTCAATGCCACCGCCAAGTTTTTTCAATGCGGTAAAATTGCCGTCATGTGCTTTTGCTAGGGCTTCAGTGACGGTTGCTAAATCCTTGCCTGTACCTGCCGAAATGTCCAAGGCTAGTTTTTGCAATTGCTGCGCTTCAGTGACGTCCTTTGTACTTCTCACTAAACGATCGAGGGACGGACGCAAAATTTCGTCCGTGATCCCGTTAGCCAATGCCGTTTGCGTTATGTAGTCCTCAGTGGCTTTAATCTGATCACGTGTTGCACCAGTAACGTTCTCAAGTGTTTTTGCCAATTTATCTTGTGCGGCTTTGTCCTCAATTGCAGCCTTTACGCCGTCCACCAATAATTTGCCAGCATAAACAGCAGCTGCGGTACCTGCAACGGCAAATGCAACCCCAGCCTTTTTTGCAAAATCTCCTAGCCCGCTTGACGATTTTTTGACGTCGTCGTCTGCCTGGTTCAGCGATTTCTTTAAATTGTCAACGTCGCCAAGGATTGTCAGTTTTAAAGTACGCGAACCGCCTATCGCCATTTTACCACTCCTTTAAAATTCGACTAAAAGCATTTTCCCATTCATTTATGATGTACGGTTGTTCGGCGCGCAATGTTGGGTAAATAAACCAACCGCGCGACCCGCGACCTTCACGACCAGACCACACTGGAAATTGCTTATACTTATTTGATCCAAATTCAAACCCGCCCCATAGTTGTTGGGTAGTTCCCCCACCTGAAAATTTTTGGCTTGCAAAACCAAATGACAATTCGCCCACTTTTGACGATTTTGAAACACGCGCGCCCGTTGCAATTCTGATTGAAGCAAGGTCTCGCGTCAATGCCGCGTCAACAATTTTGCCTTGTAGGTATGTTGCCAGTGCGTTTGATTCTTTTTTTGCAGCGGCAACGGCTTCTTCATCCATTGCTTTAAATGCGGCATAGATTTTGCGCAAGTCGGTTTTGTCATAGGCGATCATGTCGTCAGCCATTGCGCTTCTCCAAAATCTCTAGTGCCGTCAAAATGTCTTCAGCGCTTGACCATTCACTCATTGGAATTTGCGTTTCTATCGCAAGTTCCACGATAAGACGGTTCAGGCTTCCGCGCTTATGACTTTTGGGCTGTCGTCCCCCGTTGTCACGTCTGACACGGTTTCGATCCAAATTTCGAACGGTTTGACTGGCTTCCCTGCCTCACTGCGTTTCATGGCGTGATACGCCAAAAACAATAAGTCAGCGATCCCAAGTTTTTCTTGAACCTGTTGAATCGTGAAGCCAGTCTTGGTCTCCCATTTTGCCCACTCAGGTGGTTGTGCCACATAAGTTTCTGTAAGACCGCCGTTGTATTCGATTGTGATTGCTAGTTTCATTTTGTCTCCCGATTAGTAGTTTTTAACTGAAAGTTTCGCTTGGGTTGTTGACCACTACAAATGATAGCGAAACTGTTTGTGCGTCAGGTGCTGAACCGCCGATTGACGGTACGACTGGCATGACGTTGAAGGTAAAGACTGCCCCTGTCACGGCGGTCAGTGATACAGCCAAAACTGTATTTGGTGCGCCTTCCCAGGCTGTCCACAATGCCTCGCATAGTGATGAAGCTGCGCCCCAGTCTGCAAGCATTTCAACGTCAAAAGTCCAATTATCGTCTAAATGTTTGTAAGCCTTGCCGTCGAGGGTCTGATAAATTTGCACTGTCGGCGAATTGCTAAGAATTGCACTGGTCGCCTGTGCGTCGTAGTTAACGGTCGCGATCGTCAACACTAAATCGCGACCCGTGATGATCGTTGTTGGCACGTTATCTCCTTTTATGTTGTTTGGGTGTAGTACGTTGAAACGCTTATGTCAGCAACCAGCATTGGACTTTGACCTACTTCCAACACTGTCGGCTTTTCGACAACGCCAACAACGTATCCTGCGGGCATTGCCGCAAGAATTCCTATTATGAGTTTTTCCAGATTGTCCAGCGAAGCAGCATTGCTATTTGAAGCAACAATTGCAGTGATCTTGAAGTTTAATTTGACCTGTGTTTTTGCCTTACCAATTAGCACCACTTCCATGTACGGTGAATCGGGCAAAACCACAATGGCTGGTGGAATGGGCGATTCTGGAACGCTTGAATAACTGCTTGCCGCTAGTGATGAAAATGCGTTGGCTAGGGCTGCGCGGGTGTCGGCGACGGCGTTGACTGGCATTATTGGCAAATTCCTTCGACGTCTAAAAACGGCTGAAGTAATGTGGATACCCTATTGGTCAAACTGCGACCCATTCTGTATGGCGTACTGGCAAAATCTACGCCTTGAATCTCGCCACCTGCTGCAACGCGTGATTGAAATACTTCGACGCTAACTGCAAGCACTGCTGATTCGATTGGCGCGCTAGTTGCATAAATGTCAGCTGCTGAATAGCCTGAAAGTGTTGCAGTACCTGTTGGAATTATCTCGCGCAAGGTAACGTCTGCATTTGTGATTGCTGCGGTGAAATTGTATTCCTCAGCCTTGACGACTGTGACGGTTGCAGAAAACGGTGCTGGAAGTCCAGTGATTATGACTGATTGACCAGCAACAAAATGATGTTGTCTTTGTGTGTAGTAGGTCGCAACGTTTGAAGTTAGTTTGTATCCAGTCACGCATGAAGTGTTAGCAACCAGCATTGGCAAAATTACCGCTTCGCTGGTGTTGATTATTTCGTCAAGATAAGCGTCACTGTATAAGGAAACGGACACGCCAAGCACCGTACGCAATTGGCTTGCAGTAACAATGACTGGCATGTCCGTTCCTTTCGATCTGCTGCGGCGAGATCGGGAGAACCCGCCGCATGATTAGTTTTAGGCTTATGCCTTGTTATTCTTAAACGCACCCGCGGCGATCTTTGTTGCCAATGCACCGAATGAATAAATACCAACGGTAATTGAACCGTCAGCAGTTGATTCAGCGCGAAGTTGGTATTGAGTTCCCTCATACCATGTGTAAGCGTCAGGGTTGACGACTAGCAATGTTCCGTCTCCGTCGCCACCGTTTGTTGGGTCAACGTATAGGTTCAAGCCCGCAACGTTTCCTGTCAATGATGTTGGTACTGCAACACCAGGCTGATTCATTGGGTTTGTTACCTGTGAATAAATTGGACGACCTGCGTCATTCAATGTCATCAAGTTAGCCCATTGACCTGTTGAAGCAATGAGGTTGCGCGCGAATGGGTTGGCAAGTCCAGCAGTTGCAGCATAAACGCTTGCTGATCCGCGAGAAATAACACCAAGCAATTCGGTTGCTGTTGGGTATGTTGCCACTGTTGTGCCGTCAAGTGTTGCACCTGAAATTAGCAAACCGTTGACGTAGGCGTTTTGTGCCTTTGCCATAGCCGCGCCCATGTTGCGAAGTAATTCATCATAAAATAGGGGTGACGTGCGTGTAAGTAATTCCACGCTAAATTTCTGCTGACCCGCAAATTTTTTGACGTCCACTGAAAGAAAGGCTGAATTCTGATCTGTGTCAGAAAACGCTGCGTCCTCAGCAGTTACGGCAACGGTTGGCATTTGTGTGATCTTTGGAATTTCAAAAGTCATTCCAGCGTCAGGCAATGCGCCGCTGCTGATTGCGTCAATGCTTGGGCGAATTCTTGTGCCTAGTCCGTTGATAACTTCTGTCAATTGACGTGTTGGAACAAGTCCAGCGTTGTCGGTTGTGTTGTCAGCAGCTAAAACGTACTGACGTGCTGATTCGTCACCTGTTGCAGCAAGAACCTTGTTTTCTAGGTACTTTGCAGCAGTGATTTCGATACGTGGTGTGGCTTTCCAGCCGCCCACCTTGTTTGATGTTGCAGTTACTGACTGTGCGGCTTCTACCGTCTCAACGGCTTCCGCTTGTGCGACGGTGTTGTCCACTTCGTCTCCTTCTGTTGTAGGTATTGCTTCAGGTTCGATCGTCGAATCTGAAATCTGTTCGTCCTCAGTTGCCGCGACTGTTTCAACGCGGGCTGATCGAATAGCGGGTTCGCTGGTCAATGCAACGGCAGTCAATTCACCCGCAAGAATTCTGACTGTTCCGTCCTTTAGTGTTTCGTATTCATCAAATGAAACTTCTACACTAAAACCGTCTCGCAACCCTTCTTGGGCTTCGACGAGTGCATCGTTGCCAGCGGTTGTCTCAGCGATTTTAAATGTTGCGTCAATTCCTGTGTTATCGGCTGAAAGTTCCGTCATCAGAGTTTTTCCAATTCTGCGGGTTCGATCATGTTCAAGGTTAAGCAAAACGGCAGTTGGTTCAATTGAACCAGCAGCGAATTGAACCTTGCCAATTGAAGCGTTGCCTGTTTCCTCAAACGTCACAATGCGACCACTAATGGTTCGACTGTTTGAATCCGCAGCAGTTATTTTCATTGGTGTTATGACTTTTTTCATAGCAGCATGTCTTCTTCCTCGCGTATTTCATCAACCGACATTGCGCCGATTCGATTTAAAATTTCATAAACCTGCGCGCGTTCGTAAGGATTGCCACGCAAGAAATCATCTAGGTCAAACGAAACTTTGTTGCCCGCTGGGGTGAAATCAGAAAATGTTAGGCGTTGTTCAATAATTGACATGTAATTTCTAAAAGCAAAATCCACAAGGTCGCGCCTTTTGTCTAACGCGTTGGAATACGTAAAACTAGACTGTTGTGAATCAGTGAAGTAGGCAGGCAGTCCACACGCGCGGCTAAGTTCCAGCGATACGTAATTTCTCGCCTCATTTAGCTGCAAATTCTTTGGATCGTACCCAATTGTTTCCAGCGTTACGTCAGCGTTTAAAAATGCGGTTGATTTGTTAGCACGTGCAGTGCGCCATGACGTCAACAACTTAGAAATACGATCAGCGGGCAGTGAAGTGCCATTTGATTTCAAAACCATTTGTGGAATTGGTTCATTAGCAAAATTCATTGCAGCGCGTTCAAGTGCGGCAGCAGCCCTAATGGTGCGACCTGCGCGAGATAGCAAACCTTCTTGCGTGTTATTAAATACGACTAAATTTGAAGGGTCAACGAATGAACCGTCAATTTGATAAGATTGAATTTCAAAACCCATTCCAGTCGTTTGAATTGTTACACGTTCAGGGGCAATGCGTTCCATTGCGCGAATTTTTCCTGTGTCTGCATAACGTTCCATAACGTACGCATAAGCAGCAGGGTGAAAGAATAAATCTGAAATAATCCAGCCCCAAAACGTAGCACCAGGAATTCTTGGATCGGGCTGGTTGATAACACGCGGTTGTGAAATCTTTTCGCCTGTTGCCTCATTACGTGTGTGCATTGGTAATGAACCAATTGTTTGAATGATTCCCAATGCACGTGCAACCGTTGGAACTGACATTGCTTCAGCGCGTGAGGCAGTTACTATCCCGCCGAATAGAAATAGATTTCCTACTTCACTGTAATACGGCGCGATAGCAGCTGCGTCCACCTGCGCGGCTTCCACCGTGACGGCGGCAGTCGCCTTGCGTGTAAATAGATCAGTAAATCCCATGCCCGAATTCTTGCAGGCTTATAAGGTCAACCAACCATTATGTCAAGGTCATTGTCTGGGCGTGTCGCGAAGTGTGTCGCGAGGCTAACTGCCACTGCGCCGCAAACGATTGATTGTGACGCCCTTCGTCCTATAACCCACCCGCCGTCGCCACGACGCAATTGCACCGCCGCTAAAACTTCCTCAGACAATTGCGATTGACCCCTGTGTTTTAAACGACCGCTGTTGATCGCCGACAACATTTCGTCGCACGCTTGCGGATAGGCGTTGTCCATGTCAAAAACGGGAATTCCTGCGGGTGCTAATCGCGCTGCAACAGCGCCACTGGTTTTGCGGCTGTAAAGCACGTATTCGGTCGGATACTTTCGGGCGTAATCTGCTAGTTCATTGGCAATTGCCTTGTCGTCTAGCTGCAATTCGTTTGACCAGGTATGCAAGAGTTTGACAACAAATTTTTCGTCGCCTAATTTTTGCGCCCCAACCAAACTAGCATGACGCCGATCAGGTGACAGGTCAACGGCTAACCAGGTCAATTTGTCAGGGTCAAGGTCAACTGTTTTGTCAAGGCAATTGCCCCATGAGGCAGAATCCACCGCGCTATTTATTGCCACAACCCAACGGCACAAAACTTCAGTCATAACGACGTCTGCTGGATCGTTCAAAACGCTTCGTACGTTGTCCGCATGAATCAGCGTCCCCATTGAAGGGTTGCTGTGCCTGGCATTTTCCACGCTTATTTCGTCCGTTGGGGCTGACCATTCAAAATACCCAATGTCGTCTTGAACACCGCCAATGCTTGCCAACGCGCGTTCGCGAAACTGGTTTAAAACAATGCTGCTGGAATCGCCCGCATTTGTGTACGCCATGACCATGGGGTTAGCCGCTGCCATAAGGGTGTAACGCAATGACGCAAAACTTTCAATGTCTGTCATTTCACGCAATTCGTCCAGGTGAATTGTTGAAGGTCGGGAGACACCGCGAGCAGCTGAACCACCTGCGCGGACTATAAAACGATTTCCCGCAATTGTTTCGATTTCCTCACCGCCGTGTTGCCAGCGAATTTTCTTGACCTGTTTTGCCAATGACGCGTTGGCTTCGATTACCTGAACCATTGCCCGAAATTGTTCAAGGGACGTGGACAAGCGGTGCGCCGATCCAATCTGCAACTTTTCGTCCCACAAAAACAGCCCGCCAAGAATTCTGATCTGCTGTAAAAATGACTTACCGTTTTGCCTTGCAACGACAATGCAATTGACAGGCGTTGCCCACCTGCCGTCAGGCTTAATTTTGTGACTGTTGATAAGTGCGAATTTCTGCCATTCCAGCAAGTCAATCTTTAAACTGGTCGCTAAATCCACCAATTCATGCCCGCGCGAGGGTAAATCGTTGAGCGGCGTGTGAATTCGGGGCGTTTGTACGCCAATTAGGGCGTTTTGCAGGTCTGTGTCCCTACCCAAAACCGTTTGCAGCCCTTCTAAGCCTTCTACGGGGCTGTTGTGACCTTCTATGACCCTTTCAGTCATGTTCGTGGCTTTTTGAATCGTTTTGGGGGGAATTTAAACCAG
>Ga0209191_1001781_pt1 | contig 13931 bp, 12 predicted proteins | sample S_130626_EF_Meta_FD_187320 | JGI IMG/M metagenome (GOLD analysis project Ga0209191, IMG submission 187320) | Freshwater microbial communities from Lake Simoncouche, Canada to study carbon cycling - S_130626_EF_MetaG (SPAdes) (version 2) | ecosystem: Environmental > Aquatic > Freshwater > Lake ... | reverse complement strand
TTCACTTGTTGGCCGCCCTTCCTCGACTAATTACATCGGGCAACACCGACAGAACAAAATCAACATCAGCCTGAGTCGAGCTGGCTCCAAATGAAAAACGAAGTGAGGATTGGGCTGTTATTTCGTTATGACCCATAGCAAGCAGAACATGGCTTGCTTCATGGACTCCGGCGCTACATGCCGAACCGGTTGATGCAGAGACTTGCGCGCCATCTAGCAGCAATAACAAGGTATCGCTCTGAGTTCCGGGGAAGGTCACGTTAACAATTCCGGGCAAACGCGAACTTTCTTCTCCATTTATATATGCATCAGGTACCGCCATCTTTACGCCGGCGATGAAGGAGTCTCGAAGTTCGGAAACCAAATCACTTGAATACTTGTTAGTGGAGGCAGCAGCAAAGGCAACAATGCTCGGAGCATTTAAAGTTCCACTGCGAATCTCTCGCTCCTGTCCCCCGCCATGTAAAAGTGCAGGGATCTCATAGGCGCGACGCAAAATCAAAGCACCAATCCCCAAAGGACCGCCAATTTTGTGAGCGCTCAAAGTTAATGCTGTAACACCTAACTTTTTGTAGGAAAGTTCAACCTTTTTAAAACTTTGCACCGCATCAGTGTGTACTGGAATATCACCAGCAATCTGTACAACCTCGGCGATCGGCTGCAAAACTCCAGTTTCATTATTTGAATGCATAATCGAAATTACTGAGATCTCGGAGCTTCGAGTGGTCACAACTTCGCGCAAAACATCTAAATTGATAACTCCATCTTGAGTTACTGGAATGGTGATTACTTCTGCGCCTTCATGTGTTTGAAGCCAATGTGCCGGATCAAGAATTGCATGATGTTCAACAGCAGAAATAACAACTACATTTTTTCCACTCTTTACGCCATTCCAATACATTCCCTTAAGGGCGATGTTGTTGGCTTCAGTTCCAGAGGCGGTAAAGATCACTTCAGAAGGTAAGCAATCAATCTGTGAAGCTATTGCTTCGCGGGCATCCTCTAACGCTTTACGAGCAGCGCGACCATGTGAGTGAAGGCTTGAAGGATTTCCCAGTTTTTGCATTTGATCTGAGATTGCAGAGATAGCGGCAGGCGACATGGGAGTCGTTGCAGCATGGTCTACGTAGATCGAAGGCATGGGCCTAAGTCTATGACTTGTGGGCTTTTACGCCTTCCGTTGCCTGAGGCAGTACAGCAAATAGATCTCCAATTACGCCAAAATCTGCGATTTCAAACAATGGCGCTTCTGGATCCTTGTTAACAACGACGATGCTCTTACTAGTCTGCATTCCTGCACGGTGTTGAATCGCACCAGAGATACCGCAAGCAACGTATAGCTGTGGGCTAACTGTTTTTCCTGTTTGGCCAACTTGATATGAGTGTGGATACCAACCCGCATCAGTTGCAGCACGAGATGCACCAACTGCTGCACCTAGTGAATCTGCAAAACCTTCGACAGCTGCAAAATCACCGTTGGTGCCGCGACCACCTGAAACAACAATATTTGCCTCAGTTAACTCTGGCCTTCCGCCCTGTACTGGAGGTTGTGAAGATGTAACGGTTGCCTTTTTCGAAGCATCTGAAACTTGCAATGACAAAGTTTCAACTGCAGGAGTTGATTCAGCGGTATTTGCATCAACTGAGTTTGGACGCACGGTGATGATTGGAGTTCCGTGTGAAACCTTTGAGTGCACAGTTGTTGATCCACCAAATACAAGTTGTGTAGCTGTTGCATCGGCTGCGACATCCACAGCATCTGTAATGATTCCAGAGTTAGATTTAACGGCGGTGCGCGCTGCAACCTCTTTACCAAATGCATGTGATGCAATCAGAACCGCTGCTGGAGTTTGTGCTGCAATTACCTGTGCAAGTACATCTGCAACCGCTGCTACGCCATTTGCGGCAAATGAATCTGATTCAACAACAATGATCTTTGCAATTGGACCGCGATTTAATGTTGCTGCATATGAGGCACCTTGACCGACAGGAGCCAGCACAACCGCTGTAACCTCGCCAATACGAGCGCCAGCAGTTGCTAATTCAGCGTTTGTCTTACTCGCCTTACCGCTGACAAAGTCAGCCAAAATCAATACATTGCTCATATCAACTTCTTCTCTGCTAGGAATGAAACCAGTTGAGATCCGCCAGTTCCTTCATCAGTAACTTTGATACCAGCGGCACGTGGTGGGCGTGGAGTCGCATCTGCGACCAATGACCATGCTCCATCAACAGTTGCTCCAACTGATGCTAAATCCTTACTTTCAATTGTTTTTTTCTTTGCAGCCATAATCCCCTTGAATGATGGGTAACGAGGCTCGTTGATCTTTTCAACAACTGAAATGACCGCCGGGAATTGACCATGCATCTCATCAACACCAGCTTCTGTTACACGTGTGATTGAAACTTTGCTTGCCGCTGGATCGACTGTGACCTTTGAAGCAAAGGTAAGTTGCGCGGCATTGAGACGTTCAGCCAACATCGCTGGGACAACACTCATGCGTGCATCTGTTGATTCGGTTCCACAAATAATTAAGTCGTAACCGCCTGCTGCTATGACTGCAGCAAGGACAGCAGATGTTGCGAGCGCATCAGCGCCAGCAAGCTTCTCATCTGTCACCAAAATCGCATCATTTGCACCCATTGAAAGTGCTTTACGAACCGCTTCAGTTGCACGCTCTGGTCCCATTGAAATTACAGTGACAGTGTTGCTGCCACCTTCTTCATTGCCACCATGTGCTTCAGCGATACGAAGAGCTTCTTCAACGGCGTACTCATCTAAATCATTAAGTACAGCATCAACATTTTCACGATCGAGAACCCCATTGACCATCTTTTTTTCAGCCCAGGAATCTGGAACCTGCTTTACGCATACGGCGATTTTCATACCCCAAATGTTACTGATCAGTAACCCTAAAAACCAGTTGAAATTGAGATTTCATGTGCGGTTTGCCGACTCGTAACCTCAACTTCTACTTGAGGTCTGAGAAGTAACTCAATATTCGATCATGAATGAACAGCTGCGAGTGGTGATCGTTACCGAGTCTTTCCTGCCTCAAATCAACGGTGTCACCAACTCAGTTCTTCGAGTTCTAGAGCATCTTAAAGCCAATGGCCATCAAGCCCTGATCATCGCCCCCGAAAGTGCTGGCGGAGTAAGTGAGTACCTTGGCTTCCGAGTCAAAAGGGTTCCGAGTCTAGAGATGAAGGGTCTGCTTCCAGTTGGCTTTCCCATGAGAACTTTGGAGCCGCTCATTGATGGCTTCGCGCCAGATGTCATTCACTTAGCTTCACCATTTTTCTTGGGTAAGTATGCGGCGAAGATTGCAGAAAAGTTAGGAATTCCTACTCTTGCTATCTACCAAACAGATATTGCAGGATTTGCGCGACACTACGGATTAACTATTGCCCACGATTCACTGAAAAAATGGGTAGCAAAGATTCACTCACAAGCAACGAGAACCCTTGCTCCCTCTAAATGGTCCTGTGAAGATCTTCAAAGCTCTGGTGTTAAGAATGTGCATCTTTGGCAACGCGGTGTTGATTCAATTAAATTTTCACCTGAAAAACGTGACATTGATTTGCGATGTGAGCTTTTAGGAGATCGTCCCGATCGAAAGTTAGTTGGGTATGTCGGACGTCTTGCAAATGAAAAACGCATTGATGATTTGGCAGCATTAGCAAAAAGAGATGATATTCAATTGGTGATTGTTGGTGACGGTCCTGCGCGCTTGCGACTTGAGCGAGAGCTGCCAGGTGCGAAGTTTGTTGGGTACCAAGCCGGTGAAGATTTAGCGCGCTATTACGCCTCATTGGATATTTTTGTTCATACCGGAAAACATGAAACATTTTGTCAATCAATTCAAGAGGCTTTGGCCTCTGGTGTTCCAGTAATCGCGCCAAACTCAGGCGGTCCAACAGATTTGGTAAAGCACGGCTGGACCGGATTTTTGATTGATACATCCAATGGTTACTCGCTCAATCACAGCGTCGATCAAATATTGAAGCTATCAGAGCCTGCATTAATGGCTGACAGGGCGAGAAATTCGGTAATCGATCGCACTTGGGAAGTTGTAAATAATCAACTTATAAACCACTACCGCGAACTTAAGAGTAAGCAGGCTCTGTCAGAAAGCGAGAAGGTGGCATGAGAATCGTTCACATCGCAAATTTTTACGGTCCAAAATCAGGTGGGATTCGCACTACATTGCACGAATTAGGTAGCGGATATATCTCAAGAGGTCACGAGTTTACTTATGTTGTCCCTGGGATTGGGTTCTTTTGTGAAGAAACACCCTTTGGAAGAAAGATCACTGTTCCTTCGATCGTTCTTCCATTCAGTGGTGGCTACCGAATCATTAGGAATAATAAAGACATCAAAAAATTGTTGATCACTTTGAAGCCTGACGCACTAGAGGTTTCAGATCGCTTCACACTTTCTAAAGTCGGCTTGTGGGCTAAAAAGCGCAATATTCATACTGTTGTGTTTAGCCACGAAACATTGTCGGGACTGACAAAATCAACATTTAAATTAAATTTCAAGAAGTTTGTGAATTGGCACAACGCTCGATTAGCTTCACGTTTTCATAATGTCATCACAACTACTGCATTTGCTGCACGAGAGTTTGAGGAAATTTCAACTAAGAATTTAGTGCACATACCTTTAGGCGTTGATCTGCAGACATTCTCACCTAAGCACCGAAATGAAGAACTGCGAACTGAGCTACTTAAGGGAGCTGAAGTTCTATTGTTGCATTGTGGTCGGATGTCTCGTGAAAAGAACCCACAAAACTCAATCCTTGCACTTCGCGAGCTTCGCAATCGTGGAGTAAATGCTCGATTGGTTTATGTAGGCATGGGACCAATGTTTAAATCATTGAAGGAACAAGCCAAAGATCTCCCAGTAACCTTCTTGGGTTATATCGTCGATCGAGATATGTTGGCGCAAATCATTGCATCTGCAGATGTTTCAATCGCACCAGGTCCTATTGAAACATTTTGCTTAGCAGCACTTGAATCTTTGGCATCTGGAACTCCAGTTGTTGCTTCATCAACTAGTGCGGTTGGCGAGTTCTTGCTGCTTGACACCGCAGAACCAGTTGGCGCGGTTGCCAATAACAACCCAACAGCTTTTGCTGATGCAATTACTAAGGTTCTTCAATTCCGTGAGACGCAGCCTAATTTGCCAGAAATGTGCCATCAGCAAGCAGAAAATTATCCGTGGAGCTCTACTTTGATGATGATGCTTCGTCTTCATGGTGCAGGCCGAGAAGTAACCGCCATCAGCAAGCGATTGAAGGCGGCCTAACCATGGAAAGAGTCGCTACCTTCGCAGTATTAGGAGATAGCGCGGCTTCAGGAGTCGGCGACGCTGATGCAAATGGTATTACTCGAGGATGGGGCTACTACCTCGCAAAACACTTTCAAACTCCACTGGTCTATATAAACCTTTCTAGACCAGGAGCCCAATCAGGCGAAGTGTTGGAAGATCAACTTCCAAAAGCACTTGTGCATAAACCCGATATTGCAGCTGTCATAGTTGGTGGGAATGATGCGCTAAGAAATGGTTTTGATCCCCAAAAATTACATGAAAATTTGAGAAAAACGGTTTCAGAACTTAAAAAGATTGATTCAGAAGTTCTTTTGCTCCAGCTTCACGATCCAACACAAATTGTTCCACTGCCAAGACTGCTTGCAAGAGTTCTCAATCGAAGAATTAATGCAGTAAATCGCGTTATGCATTCAATCGCTAGAGAATTTGATGCAAAAATATTACTAACGCGCTCTATTCAGGATATCTACGACAGAAAAGTTTGGCACGTCGACCGTATGCATCCAAGTAAATATGGTCACCAACTCATGGCTATACATTTCCGCGAGATATTAGTGCGCCGCAATTGGGAGATAGACCCAATTCAAATTGAATCAGCGCCAATTACATCCAAGAAATCTTCATTTATCTGGATGTTACGCAATGGTGTTCCATGGTTTTTCAAGCGCTCTTTTGACCTATTTCCTGCTGCAATGATTCTCATGATTGCAGAGGCATTTAAAATAGTGATGGGTGTCTCAACTAATGAATTAGGCACCATGTACTACCCAGAGTTTTCGCCACAATCTCAGTGGGATTTACATGAAGTTAACGAGGAACGGGTTTCTTAATACTGTATTTCCTGATCTTTTAACGGCAAGATACCTGCATGCTTCCAGCCGATCCCCGAACCCTTGGCTCTACCGTCACCGATGGTGGAACTAACTTCGCAATCTGGAGCAATGCAGCAGATGCCGTGGAGCTATGCCTCTTTAATGAGGTCAACGGCAAGATGGTTGAAACCCGCTTTGCGATGTCTCATCGCAATGGCCCCATCTGGCATGGCTACTTAGCAGGGGTACGACCAGGTCAGCGCTATGGCTATCGTGTTTATGGACCATGGTCGCCGGAGCATGGTGTTCGCTTTAATGCAGCGAAGTTGTTGCTTGATCCTTATGCGCATGCGACCGATGGGGAGGTTACCTACTGCCCTGAAATTTACGGACATGTTGCCGATGATGCACTTGGAAATGGAAATCTCTTAGAACGCGATCCAAGAGATAGCGCAGGCAAGGTTCCATATTCAGTTGTAACAGATGCTGGCGTGCGCGAGATTAATCGACCATTAGTTCCTTGGGCCAAAACAGTTATTTACGAAGCGCATGTAAAGGGAGTTACAGCCTTCAACAATGAGATTCCAGAAAATGAACGAGGAACATATAAAGCATTAGGACATCCATCGACCATCGCACATTTGAAATCAATCGGCATCACCGCACTTGAGTTACTGCCGATTGCCCAATCAATTACAGAACCCACAATTTATGAACGCGGAAGAAAGAATCACTGGGGTTATAACTCTCTTTTGTTTACCGCTCCACATCGCGCCTATGCAGCAACGGATAATCCGATTTCTGAACTTCAATGGGCGGTTGATCAGCTACATGGCGCAGGAATTGAAGTGATAATGGATGTGGTTTATAACCACACAGCCGAAGGTGGAGTTGGCGGTCCAACGCTTTCTTATAAGGGAATCGATAACCATGGTTACTATCGACAAGACGCTAATGGAAATTATGTTGATGTGACTGGTTGCGGAAATACCTTTGCCGCAAGTAAACCTCACAACGTTCGCCAGATTGTTGATTCGTTACGTTGGTGGATAGAAGTAATCGGAATTGATGGTTTCAGATTTGATTTAACAACAGCGCTCTATACCAGCAATAGCGCTTTTAACTCATCCCTGATGGCTGCAATTGGTGCAGATTCGGTTCTTCGTAACTTTAAGATGATCGCCGAACCTTGGGATGTTTCGCGATATTCACTGGGCGATTTTCCTCATCCTTGGCGTGAGTGGAACGATGCTTACCGCGATTCTGTACGACAATTCTGGCTGGGCGATTTAGCTCGCGGATACGGCGAAGGTGTTTCAGATATTGCATCCAGCATCAGTGGATCCAGCAGGATCTTCCATTATCGCGGACCAACATCATCTATTAACTTTGTTGCAGCTCATGATGGCTTCACGATCCATGACATGGTTACCTATAGCCAGAAGCACAATGAAGCAAATTTGGAAAATAACAAAGATGGCAATGATTCAAATCGATCATGGAATGTTGGTCACGAAGGCGAAACTCATGATGCACAAGTAAATGAGATTCGTCATCGTTTAAAAAAATCTTTACTTGCAACTTTAATGCTCTCATCTGGTGTTCCGATGTTGAACATGGGTGATGAGGTGAGTAGAACCCAAAATGGCTCTAACAATGGGTACTCATTGCCGATTGATCATGCACTTGATGGGGCTGAAAGTTATGGCGGGGGCTGGGCGCTTCCGTGGCAACTCAATCAAATGCAGGCCGATACATTGGCTGCCGTTCAATCACTCTCACAGATCCGTGAAACTTACTTGGCAGATGTTGCTTCAGAGTTCTTCACAGGCGCTCTAGATAAAGGTACAAACCGAAAAGATATTGCTTGGTTTTCACTAGGTGGAAATGAAATGAGTGATGACCATTGGCGAGATGAAGAAAAGCGAAGCATTACGGTATTTGTTGAAGCAGATCCCACAAAAGGTTTATTGCTCATGCTGAACTCATCGGCAGAAGAAACGACATTTGCACTGCCAGATAACAGTTGGGGTGAAACATTTAGATGTATTTTTGATGCATCTAAAGAAACTAGTAGCTACGAACCTGTGATTGCTGCGCCATCGGCAAAGGTTCAGGTGCCATCTCACAGCGTGCTTGTTTGGCTAGTGTCGCGTACTAGATAGTAAGTAATAACCGGCACTAACATCTGTATGTGCTCGCAATCATCGCTCCTGGTCAAGGCTCACAGACTCCAGGTATGTTCAATAGCTGGATTGAAGAGCCTTCATTAAAAGAGTTACTGATTTCTTGGTCAGATGCGATCGATTTAGATCTCTTGCGACTTGGAACTACTGCTGATGCAGATGAAATCAAAGATACGGCTAATGCCCAGCCATTAATTGTTGCCGCTTCCCTATTGGGTGCTCATGCTCTCGGAATTAAGAGTTTTGCAGTCACATCTGGGCACTCGGTTGGCGAGTTAGCCGCTGCGGCACTTGCTGGAGCGATCACGGAAAGCGATGCGTTGACCCTGGTGCGAGCACGTGGAGTTGAAATGGCCAAAGCTGCCGCTAGAACACCAGCAGGAATGTCTGCGGTTTTGGGCGGAGATCGCACTGAAGTTCTTGCAACACTGTCATCTTTAAATCTTGTAGCTGCAAATGACAACGGTGCAGGACAAATTGTTGCAGCAGGAGATCTGCAGGCGTTAGCAACTTTGGGCGAGAATCCGCCTACTGGCGCACGAGTACGTGCGCTAGCTGTTGCTGGGGCTTTTCACACCGATTTTATGAAACCGGCGGTTGAGCCGCTCAGAAATTTGGCGTCAACAATTTCAACTAACGCAGTTTCAATTCAGGTGATTTCAAATAAAGATGGACAAGTTGTAAGTGATGGCGCTGAGGTCCTTGATCGAATCGTTAATCAAATAGCTAACCCGGTTCGCTGGGATCTATGCATGGAGACTTTGAAATCACTGGGTGTTACGGGTGTCATTGAACTTCCACCAGCTGGAACTCTGGTTGGCTTACTCAAGCGAGCAGCACCCGCGATTGAAAGCTTTGCACTAAAAAGCACAGATGATCTACCTGCCGCCCGAGAGTTTGCAGAAAGGCACGCATGAGCATCAAGGTTGCACCAGTAGGGCACAGCAGAATTCTTTCTGTTGGTACATATCGCCCCCATCGTGTTGTTCCAAACTCTGAAATCGTTGATCGCATTGATTCAACTGATGAGTGGATTCAGCAACGAACTGGAATTGAAGCGCGCCGTTTTGCCGGCGATGATGAATCAGTTATTTCGATGGCAAAAGCAGCATGCGAAATGGCACTGCAGCGAGCCAAATTAACTATCCAAGATATTGATACCGTTATTCTTTCTACAATTTCTTATCCATTTCAAGCGCCAAGTGCGGCAACTGAGTTAATCAACGAGCTTGGCAATCCAAAAGCTGCCGCATTTGATATCAGCGCAGCCTGTGCTGGTTTTTGCTATGGAGTCGCCATGGGTAGTGATTTAGTTCGTTCTGGAACATCTAAAAATGTTTTGGTGATCGGTGTAGAAAAATTATCGGATTACACAGATCCTGATGATCGTGCGACCGCATTTATCTTTGCAGATGGTGCAGGCGCAGTAGTAATTGGGCAAAGTGATCAGCCACGTATCGCACAAACTATTTGGGGATCAGATGCTGATTCAAGAGATGCGATCACCTTAACTCCATCCTTCTTGGATTTTAAAAAGAACCCAGAAAAGGGTGTTGGCGAATTAGGGTGGCCAAATATTTCACAGCAAGGCCAAACCGTTTTCCGTTGGGCTGTTTACTCAATGAGCAAGGTTGGATTGAAGGCGTTGGAAGCCGCTGGTGTAACTGTTGATGAACTTGGAGCCTTTATTCCTCATCAAGCAAATGTTCGCATCATCGAAACTATGGCCAAAGAGATGAAATTACCTGACTCTGTTTTGATTGCAGATGACATCAGAACAAATGGAAATACTTCAGCTGCATCAATTCCGCTCGCGATGGATCGAATCTTGGAAGAACATCCAGAGTTGCACGGAAAATTAGCGCTGCTCATTGGGTACGGCGCTGGTTTGGTTTATGCGGGCCAGGTTGTTGAACTCCCGCCTAAACCCTAGAAATTATTGAGATTTAGCCCACTTACGGCGAGCAATACTCGTAAGTAAGCGAGAAGTTCATACACAATAAAGACCTTGCCCAGTAATGATCGATACAGAAGAGGACATAAAGACAATGGCACTTGCACAAGCAGATGTACTAGCAGGACTTAAGGAAATCGTTGAAGAGGTAGCTGGTATTCCTGCTGCATCAGTTGAGATGGATAAGAACTTCACTGACGATCTAGATGTTGATTCACTCAGCATGGTTGAGGTTGTTGTTGCAGCTGAAGAGCGTTTCGGCGTAAAGATTCCTGATGAGAGCGTGACAGATCTTGTGACTGTTGGAGACGCAGTTAATTTCATCGTTAACGCATCAAAGTAAGTTTTAAGTAAATGACTCGTCGTCGCGTTGTTGTCACTGGACTTGGTGCAACCACTCCTCTTGGTGGAGATGTAGCAACTACTTGGGCAGGTCTATTGGCCGGCAAAAGTGGAGTGCGCTCTTTAACTGAGGATTGGGCACAAACAATTCCAGTGACCTTCGCAGCGCGAGTTGCGGTAGAGCCAACTGAGCAGATGGAACGCGTTGAAATCAGACGCCTTGATAGATCTGAACAGTTTGGATTAATCGCATCACGTGAAGCGTGGAAAGATGCTGGATCCCCCGAGGTTGATAAGGAACGCCTGGGAGTAGTGGTCGCATCAGGTATCGGTGGAGTTACAACTCTGCTGGATCAATATGACATCTTAAATAACAAGGGTTCCCGCTTGGTTAGCCCACACACAGTTCCAATGTTGATGCCAAATGGACCAGCGGCAAATATTGGTCTCGAGCTACAGGCACAAGCGGGAGTTCATACACCTGTTAGCGCTTGTGCATCTGGTGCTGAAGCTATTGGTTACGCCTTCGACATGATCCGCAACAACCGTGCAGATATTGTTGTTAGCGGTGGAGTTGAGGCTGCGTGTCACGCTCTACCAATGGCAGCTTTTGCAGCTATGAAGGCGCTTTCTACTCGCAATGATGATCCTGCACGCGCCTCACGTCCTTATGACCTTAACCGTGATGGCTTTGTACTGGGTGAAGGCGGCGGAATTCTTGTTCTAGAAGAGTATGAGCATGCAAAAGCTCGTGGTGCAAAGATCTATTGCGAAATAGCAGGACAAGGATTGTCATCTGATGGCTATCACATCGCAGCCCCTGACCCATCAGGTGCTGGAGTACAGCGTGCAGTTAAGTTTGCGCTGAAAGATGCGGATTTAACTACCGCAGATATTGTTCACTTAAATGCGCACGCAACTTCTACTCCTGCAGGAGATGTCGCCGAAGCAAATGCTTTGCGCGCAGCGCTCGGAAGCGATGCTGACCATGTTGCGGTTTCTGCAACTAAATCAATGACGGGCCACTTGTTAGGTGGTGCTGGTGCAATTGAATCTGTATTTATCGTAAAGACTTTGCAAGATCGCATGGCTCCCCCAACAATAAATATTGATGATCTAGATCCTGCAGTAACTGTGGATGTTGTACGGGACAAGCCACGCGCGCTTCCAGCTGGTGATATTGCGGCGCTGAATGATTCATTTGGTTTTGGTGGACATAACGTCGTATTGGTATTTAAGAGCATCTAAATGTCTCCCACATCGCACGACCCACGCGACCCAATTTCACGAATTGAGCGCTTGGTTGATGATGGAAAGTTTGAATTCTTAGTCCCTCGCTCTGAATGTGGAATGTTGGCTGTTTCTGGAACAGTAAAAGGGTGCAAAGTAATTATCTTTGCCTCTGATGCAACGATTAAAAGTGGTGCGTTGGGTATCGAAGGCTCCAAAGTCATCGTTACTGCCTACAAGGCAGCAATGGGTGCACAAGTTCCAATCATTGGTATTTGGCATAGTGGCGGTGCACGCTTAAGTGATGGAGTTGCATCCCTTGATGCATTCGGTGAAGTTTTCCAAGCAATGATCTCTGCAAGTGGTCGAATTCCACAGTTGTCATTGGTACTTGGACCGACTGCAGGTGGTGGTGCCTATGGACCTGCACTTACTGATGTTGTTGTTCTCGCACCCGAAGGTCGAATCTTTGTAACCGGTCCTGATGTTGTTAAAAGTGTTACTGGTGAAGATATTGATATGGCTTTGCTTGGCGGGCCAGAGGCGCATAAGAAGAACAGTGGCCTGGCACATGTGATTGCAGCAAATGAGGATGAAGCCTTTGGTGATATTCGTGACTTAACTGCACTTTTTGCAAATCAAGGTTTTATGAACGCAGATGTTGAAGAGATTGATCTTTCTCAATTTATTCCAGAGTCCAAGGTTCGTACATATGAAGTACATCCTTTGATTAATGGAATTCTCGATAAAGATTCAGAGCAGGTTGAACTGCTATCAATGTGGGCACCAAACATGACAACAATTCTGGGTCGCTTGGGTGGAGCTACAGTCGGCGTGCTTGCAAATAACCCTGCGCACATTGCAGGTGTTCTAGATGCCGCTGCCGGTGAGAAGGCTGCGCGCTTTGTACGTACCTGCGATGCTTTCGGAATTCCGCTAATTGTTATTGCCGATGTTCAAGGTTTCTTGCCTGGCGCAGGTCAGGAATGGGAAGGCGCTGTGCGACGCGGAGCAAAGTTATTACATGCCTTTGGTGAAGCTGTCGTTCCTCGAGTCACTCTGATTACCCGCCGCGCATATGGCGGCGCATACGTTGCAATGAACTCAAAATCCCTAGGTGCCACCCGTGTTTTTGCTTGGCCACAAGCTGAAGTTTCAGTCATGGGCGCAGTTGCAGCTATTCGAGTTCTTCATCGTCGCCTGCTTGCTGACATTCCAGTAGAACAACGTGAAGCTATGGAGTTAGAGCTTGCAGCAGAGCATGAAAAGGTTTCAGGTGGTGTTGCAAAGGCGATTGAAATCGGCGCTGTCGATGAAATGTTAAACCCTGCACAAACACGAAGTGCGCTAGCAAAAACAATTGCTAACGCACCTCATCGCCGTGGTTCACACGGCAATATTCCGCTTTAAGACTTGAAGGTTACAGAAACCGTTGCTGTAACTGTCTTTTCAATTGTTGTTGTGTCATAGGCACCGTAATCAGCTGTCATCGTTGAATCAGGTGTCGTGATCTGAATAGGACCAGCCTTAACATTTACGAGGGCTCCGATATTTCCACCAACCGCCTTGGTCAACGCCTCTGCTCGTACCTTTGCATCCTTCATCGCCTCTGACATTAGTTGTGGGCGAAGCTCTGGAAGATTTGAAATGTAGTACTGAGGTCCATAGTTGTTGGCATTAATTCCAGTTGCAAGCAGTGAACCAATTCCTTGGCTGAGCTTTGAAATTAGCTGAACATCCTTTGAGCGAACTGTTACTTCACGAGATGCGCGGTAGGAAAGAATTCGACCAGTTGCATTTCCGTTGCTGTATTCCTCATTTGCAAATGTTGAAACTGCGCCCAGCGTAAGTCCTTCAGCTGGAATTCCACCCTTAGTTAGATAGTTTGATAAAGCCGCAACATCTGCATCCACCTTTTTAACGGCGGTAGCAACAGTTGGTGATGAAAGACTTACGTTGAGAACCCACACCGCGTTATCAGCAGTTGCAGTTGTCTTTGCAGATCCTGTAACAGTAATTCCATCACTGCTGCGAGATGCAAATCCTGAACCGACCTTCATTAATCCCCCACCAAG
>Ga0209191_1001779_pt1 | contig 13938 bp, 16 predicted proteins | sample S_130626_EF_Meta_FD_187320 | JGI IMG/M metagenome (GOLD analysis project Ga0209191, IMG submission 187320) | Freshwater microbial communities from Lake Simoncouche, Canada to study carbon cycling - S_130626_EF_MetaG (SPAdes) (version 2) | ecosystem: Environmental > Aquatic > Freshwater > Lake ... | reverse complement strand
CAATGTACACATTGCAGGTAGAGCCGGCCCTAAGGGTATACGAAGAGCATTACAACGTATGTCTCCCGAAGCCCGTAATACAATCACTATTGAAAACGAAGAAATCACATGGGGGCTCGACGACACTCTCGAACTTGCCAAAGATCTCGCTTTGGTGCTAGACATACACCACCATTGGATTAAAACAGGAGAATATATTGAGAACAATGATGAACGCATTAAAAAAGTTATTGATAGTTGGCGTGGTGTTAGGCCTGTTATACATTACTCCGTCAGCCGTGAAGATGTACTTGTCGGCCATACCGGACACGAACGTCCCGCTCTTATTCCGTTAATGGAAAATGGCTACAAAAAAGGTAAACTTAGAGCTCATAGTAACTTCTATTGGAATGACGAAGTTAACAAATGGGCGTTAACACATAATACTTGGGCTGACATTATGTGCGAAAGCAAGGGTAAAAATCTTGCCAGTTTCAAATTGCGGGAATTGTTAAATGACTGATCAGCAAGCATTAGAATTATATTCAGCAATGGAAGCAGAGTTTGGAGAATTGCCCGACTTTGAACATTATCCAATTCAATTTGCTTATTACTATAAACTTTTCAAATTAATTAAAAGTAGGAATTAGTGATCAAACACTAATAAAGTATAAGAAAAATGTTGCGCTGCCGCATAAATAATGTTATAATAAACACATAGCGTCTAAGATAGAGCTATTTTATTACTTGCTTACATTAAGGAGAAAATTATGTTTACAGTAGATTCAACAGTTGACACCGTTCAAGGTGCAAAGAAACAATTCGTTAAGACATTTGTTCAAAACGAAACAGCGGCCACAGCAATGAATGAGTTCATTGATGCACAAGCTGAATACACAAAGAAAGCTGCCAAAGTTGGTATGGACACATTCACAACATTGGCCAGTGAAACAACTAAAGCAATGCAAAATGCTATGAAATTTGACTACACCAAGTTCGGTGAAGGCGTGATGAAGGCTTATCAAGCTACTACTAAGAAATAATTAGATTTCTTAAATTAAACTCCGCTAAATAAAAATAGCGGAGTTTTTTTATGGCTATTAATTTGTCGGACAACACATTTAATCCAGATGGTTATTGGCGTAATCCAATAGCCAAATTGCTATATGAACCCACATACGAGGACTTAGAATTGTTTGATCAAAATGGCTACGATTTAACACAATTAGAACAGCATTTTGCCTATGGCAATTACACTAAACCCAAAAAACAACGCGAACACAGATTTGCCATTAAAAAAGATTGGTATACACAATTTACTAAAATAGAAGGTAGTGTATTAAATCACAGCAGTCTATTTGAACGCAAAGCCTATGCAGATGACGCACTGGAACAATTACAATACTGGGCTGAAAAACTTCCTTTAATTTATAAAATTATCGCTATACGAGCAAAGTGGGGCTTGGATTTTAGCATGGATTATGTAGATAGATCTGGAAATTCTTTTGAAGTATTACATTGGGAATGGGATAGTTTTAACTACGACGAGATATCTGCAATTAAATTAGAAATTGAACCTGTATTACAAAATATAGATTGGGAAGATGCAGCGAATCATTTGGTTAAATACAAAGAGAAATGGCACCATTTAGATTTTTTTGCACAAAGCGATTGGAAGTGTAATTACTTTGGAGTACCAAATGAACGATTCAAAATGGTGATATGGAAATAACAATGAAAAGAATAATATCAGGACTTTTAATGCTTGTAAGTATACAAGTATTTGCGTGGGAACAACGTGCTCCTTTGCCTCCACAACAATGTCAACCGCATAGCCCATATGGTTTTGCTGCCACTCAACGAACAGCACTGCCTATTTGTCGCGAAGCATATCTAGTTGCTTATGACGCTCCTGCAAAGATTCCTGTTTACGTAGCATACACATTATTACCACAAAACGCACTAGGATGCTGGCCACGTACAAATGCGTTCGTAGCAGACAAATCAGTACAAGGTGGTGCCAAGCCAGATGACTATGCTGGCACAGGCTATGACAAAGGACATGCCGCTCCGGATGGTGATTTATCATGGAGTGAGATTGTCGAGTACGAAAGTTTTTTAATGACAAACATGTATCCTCAGCACGGCTCTTTAAACAGGGGAATATGGAAGTTATTAGAGACGTCTATCAGAGGTTGGGCAGTACAACGCAACCAGCCTTTTACCATATACGTTGGCGCATTCTATGGCGCTGGTGATGAAACAATTGGTGCTGGCGTAATTGTCCCGCATGGTTACTATAAGATTGTAATTAACAATGCTACAAAAGAAATTGCTGGTTGGAGTTTTCCGCACACTAAACCCTATGTTAACTTAGGCAATGATTTAACTAAATTCCGTTTACCTATTAGTCAAATTCAAACACAGGCAGGTGTACAATATAAGTTTCCTGCAGGTGCTAAAGAATTAAATCCTGGCGCAGAATGGGCAGTGGATTATGGTGCGTTAACAAATGCCAAACGTGCCAAGTGTAAGACTAAAGATTAAAGTTTAGTATATACAAAATACAATCTATCGTTGGCATCCTTCCTAAAGGTATCTAACGTTAGGTTATATTTGCCTGAAAATTCACTTACTATTTCAAATGTCCATGGGAATATATCTACATACGGACCTGTCTTGTGTGGAATACCTGGGTTGGCACGTAAGAAGAACTTGCCGCCCGGCTTTAATAAATCAACACAATGACTGAATCTTGCTTCAATTTCATCTTTGCTGTTAAAGTTAATACTGCCTAACGCTAGTATAACATCGTGCGATTCTGGCTTTACTTTGTAGTCTAAAATATCAACTTCATAGTCAGCATGATTGTTGTACGGATCAATACCTATGATATTTTGTATACGTCCTTTAAAAGGATGATATCCACAGCCCACATCTAGAACCTTTTCAGGATTCAATTTATTAACTTCATCAGCCAATTCCCAACCGGTATGTTCATAGTCGCCGGTACGTGGTTTCCAAATCTCACCAAAGAAACGATTGATATATCGTTCACTTAGATCAGAGGTAATCTCTTTTAGTGTCCCGCGATATTCGCAGGGTAAATGTAGTTCTGCTTCTACAGCATCTTTAAACTTGCTATAGCGAGCAGGTGTCCATGGTAAGTCCTGTACAATAGTATCTTCGTCTAAAGAAATTTTTGCGTACTTGGGTAAATTAAACGCAAGTTGTAAATTTTTTTGTAAAAGAGTGAAAATTTTTGTGTTCATAGTAATTTTTTGACTATCTGTATAAATAATTGGCAAGATAAGAAGTTTTGCTATACTATATATCAACGATATTCTAAATTAAATGAAAAAATTAACTGCTTTATTTGCCACTTTAATTCCAGCATTGGCTCTGGCATGGCAACCCACTAAACCCGTCACCGTTATATTCCCCAACGGGCCTGGCGCTGGCAACGAAATCTCATTCCGCATTGTAGCTGAAATTGTAGAAAAACAAACTGGAGCAAAATTTGTGCCTGAATACAGGCCAGGAGCAGATGGTAACATAGCCATTAATCACTTTGTAACTGTTCCACGTGATGGACACACTATTTCAGTACCTGCTTGCCAAAGCAACTGGGTTACACCTGAAATTTGGTATTCAAACATGATCAAATATAATCCCATGGATCTGGAACCCATTGCCAACATTGCTCGCAGTCCATTGGCATTCTGGGCACATCCTGACAGCAAGATTAACACGCCCGAAGAATTTGTAGCTGCCATTCGTAATCGACAAAAACTGACAGTGGCCATTGGTGGCGGCGGTCACAAACTAGCAGTTGAATATCTTGTAGATAAAGTAAGTCTACCCGGTACTGATAACTTACAAACTGTAATGTATAAAGGTCCTGCGCAGGCACTATTAGACGTCATGGGCGGACATGTAGAATTTGGCGTAACTCCTGTGGCAGTGGGTTATCCGCATGTACAAGCAGGCAAGCTAAAGTTTATTGGTATTGCAGATACACGTACTCTTCCAGGACTTGAGCACATTCCTTTGATGAGCAAGGCCGCGCCTGGATTAAGTATTCACGGCTGCTGGAACATGGCATTGCCACCTGGCACGCCAGTTGAAATACAAGCTTGGTATCGTGATCAATTTGTACCAGCAATTCGCAGTGCCGAAGCTGGCGCCAAATTCAAAGAAAACATGATGTACATTACTCCAGCTGAACACAGTGCCGCAGGTGTTAGAGCCAGCATGGTACGCCTGCAACAGACATGGCAACCAATTGCTCGTAGAATTAACCCTAACCAATGAAAATAGGTATTAGCATGGAAATGACCCGTGTGCTACGTGACACGTGGCATGCGGCTATTAATCATGAATGGTATGATATATTTGCAGGGCATGAAATTGTTCCGCTGTCATGTCATGGCACAGAACCCAATACAGATGAATTTGATTTAATTGTACTCACTGGTGGAAATGATACAGTTAAATTCAAAACTTGGCGTGACAATGTATATCCTTTACGTGACGAATTTGAACATAAGTTAATTCGTCAATGCTTAATATCACGCACACCACTAATAGGCATCTGCAGAGGCAGTCATTTTCTTAATCTGGAACAAGGCGGTACAGTAAGGTTAATGGAAGAACCCTATGACAATGTTAGAATTCAACTGCCTGAATTTGAAGTAACCTGTCATCATACTATATGTATTGATAGACTTGCGCCGGGATTCGAAGTATTACAAGTAGATTCAAATGGCGTAATTGAATTAGCAGTACACAAAGAAAATCGTCAGCTTGGTATAGGCTGGCATCCGGAAAGATCAGTAAATACACATACCAGAGAATACATACTAGACTTAATTAAATCATTATGAAATACATATTTGTAGCCGGTGCCCCAGGCAGTAAATGGAGCAGTGTAGTTAAAAATATTTACTACAGCGCAGACATAGATCGCACAGACTATAGCGAAGCACGTACATACTATCATGACGCAGGTGACACTGGTGTTAAAGATCTGATGCACATGGGTGCATATTTTGATCCAGGCATGGAATCTAATTTACCTGACAATTTAGAACAATTTACACGAGAAGAATTAGAACAAATATTCGATCGAGAATTCACAGGTCGGGGAATTAGAATTATCAAAAGTCATATATTTTCAAATCACATTGAATTTATTAAAAAGAATTGGCCCGAATGTCCTTTAATTCTTGTACATCGCAATGACGACAGTTGCTTGGGATGGTGGGTCAAATGTGGACATTTCGATATCACGTATCCACTGTATCATGAATATTATGTAGATTTAAAAACAATGGCTACAATTATCAAACAACAAAATAAAGGCATTCTGGCTGCTTGGTGGAAATATGATGGTAGCTATGTCACTGACAATAAAGAATTGAGTCGGGCATTAAACATCGAAATTCCTGTTAAAGATTATCAGGACTACGTACAATCAGATGTAAGGGTAAAAGTAATATGAACAGCGACTGGGCCATAACACGACAAAGAAGTCAATATCATTTTGACAACTCAACAATAGATCCAAGATGGGACACAGTTCTTCATCTAGGAAATATACAATCCAATTGGAATGATGAATTACAATCAGTCATTGAAAATTCAAAACCTGTGACATGGAGAACACGTGGCAAAGAAAATGATCCATTGGCTCGTCCTGATTTAGACTACGACAGAGAAGAATATGACTTAGAAAGAATAGGCATGGGCAAGGATTATATTGTAACAAATCTAAGCTATGAATTGCCCTCATTGTTTCAAAGTATTGCTGATCAATTTGGATTAGAAAAAAGCATGGCCCGTATTCATGTACAAAGGCCTGGACAAGTATGGAATCTACATTTGGATAAATTAGAAAAATGGATGCCTGCTGATCCCACGCAAGTTGTGCGTTATTTTGTACAATTAACAAATTGGCAACAAGGGCATTTTTGGAGTTATGGTAATTATATGTGGAGTGGCTGGCTAGCCGGAGATGTGTCAACATTTGATTGGTTAAATGTTCCGCATAGTACAGCAAACGCAGGGCATGTACCAAGAGCCACATTACAAATTACTGGTATTAAAACAGAAAAAACTGATAAATTTTTAAACATATTAAAAGGAACATAAATTATGACACAACGTATCTTAATCATGGGCTTGCCTGGAGCCGGCAAAACATATCTGGCACAGCATATTGTGGATCACTTACAAGCAGATAAAAAACGTGTGGGCTGGCTTAATGCTGACGATGTACGCAAAAAATACAACGACTGGGATTTCAGTGAAGCAGGACGTATTCGTCAAAGTCTGCGTATGCGTGAACTAGCAGATGCAATGACTGATGTAGATTATGTTATCTGTGACTTTGTTGCACCTTTAGTTGAGATGCGTAACAACTTTAAAGCAGATTGGACTGTATGGGTTGATACCATTGATAAAGGTCGTTACGAAGATACTAACAAAGCTTTTATTCCTCCAGAGCAATATGATTTTAGAATCACCGAACAAAATGCTGTTAAGTGGGGTGAATTTGTTGCCGCACATATTATAGACAATCGTAGACGTCCTGTGTTTGATTGGAAAAAAGAAACTGTGCAGATGTTGGGTCGTTGGCAACCATGGCATCCTGGCCATCGAGCCTTGTTTGAAAGATTACTGGCCAAAACCGGACAAGTCATTATTCAGGTGCGTGATGTACAAGGCTGGCAAGGCAGCAATCCTTTTGAAGTTGAAAAAGTCAAAGGCTTTATTCGTCGAGACTTGGATATGTTGTACCAAGGACAGTATGAAATTCAAGTAGTTCCAAACATTGTACACATTGGCTGGGGTCGTGGTGTAGGATACACCAGCGGCGAAGAAACATTCGATGAATCTATCACCGACATCAGTGCTACTAAGATTCGTAAGAGTCTTAGACTATAAATATCATTAACACTCTACCTTAGGACCTTTGCGTTATAAGAGTGTAGGCGGCTGCTGCCTAAAATGTTACTACGCCAGGTAATATTTAAAGTGAGCATTAATTTTGGATATTATGTTTACAGAAAAAGTCACATGGGTGCATCACTGGAGTGATCGTACATTTAGTTTTAAATCCACCCGAAATACAGCATTTAGATTTGTTGCCGGCGAATTTGCTATGATTGGTTTGATCATTGACGGCAAGAGAGTTGTTAGAGCATACAGTATTGTAAGCCCGCCTTGGAGTGAGGAACTGGAATTTCTCAGCATTAAAATACAAGACGGTGAATTAACCAGCAAACTTCAGCACGTAGAAGTCGGCAGTGAAGTTGTCATCATGCCCAAATGTACAGGAACATTGGTAAACAGCGCATTAACTCCCGGAGGCGAACTATGGATGTTGGCCACTGGCACTGGACTTGCTCCTTTCATGAGTTTGATCCGTGATTTAGAAACACTGGAAAATTGGACAAAAATTCATGTTGTCCATAGTGTTAGACATAGTTCAGATTTAGCGTATAATACAGACTTAGCCACAGCATTTAAACTTCATCCCCAGGACGGAGAATTACACGAAATGGTTGATAGTGTATTGGAATATCATCCTATACTTACTGGCAATGGCGAACACAGGATTACCACGCAACTTGCTCATCATCATTTGCCAGTAGATGTCAGCACAGATAAAATCATGGTCTGTGGTAATTTAGAATTTAATCATCAAGTCAGTGATTGGTGTAGATCACAAGGCATGAAAGAAGGCAGCATACGTGAGCCAGGAACATTTGTAATAGAAAGAGCATTCGTAGAAAAATGAAAACATTAATATTAGTGGCACTACCCGAAGAATTAGATAAGAATTTAGTGGATGCGCCTGTGGTTTATACAGGTGTGGGTGTATCAAATGCCGCAATGAATGCTACATTAGCAATCATGCAGCACAGACCCAAGTTAGTTATCAACTATGGCAGTGCTGGCAGTTTAAAAGGTATTACTGGATTAAACAGTGTGGCCAGTGTATGTCAACGTGATGCTGATTGTAGTCCGCTACGGGAACGTGGATATATGCTGGGTGAAAATACTTTATACTATCACAGTGAAGAAGTTGGAGTCAGAGTGGGAAGTGGTAATAACTTTGTCACTGATCCAGATGCTTGGACACTGGAGCATTGTGACTTAGTGGACATGGAACTTTGGAGTATTGCCAAAGTCTGTGATCATGTTAAAATACCTTGGATCAGCCGCAAGTGGGTCAGCGATAATGCTGACGGTGAAGCTGGTGCTACGTGGGAAGATGCGCTACTAGCAGGACAAACTGCATTTGTAGAATGGTTTTCTAATAAATAATTGATGAAAATCATCAATGGTGCCTATATAGACGGGATCGACGAATTAACCACAGAACGTATATATAATGGTTCTCAAAGCATTTCTATCAGAATTAATAGAAATTATAAATTTTCAATTGACAATACAGAGAATAACATTTATGTAATTAGGATTCACGTTGCATATGTACAAAATGAATTGTACGATTCTCTAAATTTCATTGATTCCTTATTTTTAAAAATAGAAAAATTAGGTTATAACAATAAAAAAGACCATGTTGTCTTTACCATGCAAGAAGAAGGATCAATTAACTTTAATAAAATATTATATAAAATTGTTAAAGAAGTCAGACCATATTATGATTTGACAAATATTTGCTATGCTGACGAAAAATTAAATATCAAAGCAGTACCAAATACGCTAAAACATCTAAATTTCATACATCAATGTAATTCCATACATAGTCAGGCCATTCAACATAATGTTAAAAAAGATAAGTTATTTCTGACATTGAACAGACGTCATAAGATACATAGGACAATGTTAGTTGGCAGGATAATTGAAGAAAATTTATTAGATAGATCCTTGGTAAGTTTTTTTCCTAATTGTGAAGGTAGCAATTTTAAACAATCATTATTATTATCAAAATATGTGTCTGATCAGCAAAAAGCCAACTATCTGGAATGGTTAGATAGAGAATTTGTCCTGGATAACAATTATGATACTATAAATTCAAACTTACAAGTAACTTCATCTAAGGCACTCACAGCATTACATGAAAGATCTCATATTAGTATAATCTGTGAAACACGATTTGATGAAAATGAAATATCTATAACGGAGAAAACATATAAATCTATTGCACACAAGCATCCTTTTATTATCATTGGTGTGCCATATTTTCTGAGATATTTAACTGATTTGGGCTATCAAACATTCAATCCAATCATTGATGAAAGTTATGATAGTATAGAAGATCCCAAATTAAGATTCGAAGCTGTAATTTCTGAAATGAAGCGATTATCAAATTTGTCAGAGCGTGAATTAAGAATGTTTCAAAAAGAAATTTCATCAATCACTGAATACAATCATAAAATACACAATAAGAATTTTGAATATTTGGACAAGAAAACTACATTGTTTCCCTATATAGATATGTTTGACAAAGATTCAATGAACATCATCGAAAAGTCCAGAAGAGCTGGTGGTATTTTAAAACTACGAAGCAAGTTTTAAACATGTTCTCATATACAGCGCATACCCAGGCGGGTGTTTTGCGACTATAATTTATTTCAATTAAATGTTTATTTCTAATAAATACTAACTATATGAAGATACAACAACTTGTCGAAACAGTAGAAGGCAAAAACACACACCTAGAACACTTGGATGATGAAATCTGGAACAGAGGTTTTCAAGGTGCAGTTGAAGCCATAAATTACTTACAAGGTGCCGCTGGCCTGTTACATGGGCACACCGACGGTCGCTACTTTGCCACTAAAAAATGGGATGGCAGTCCTGCTATATTTGTGGGCACTGATCCTGAATCAGGCCAGTTTGTCATGGGAGACAAAGGTATCTTTGCTGGCACTAAAGATAATAGAATTTACAAAGCATCAGACATTGATCGTATTAAGCCAGACAAGACCAGCAAAGACGGTAAAAAAGTAGACTATAGTGGATTAAGAAGTAAACTAAAGGTAGCATTTAACTACTTAAAAGATTTAAACTTTGGAGATAAAATTCTTCAAGGTGATTTATTATGGACACAGGGAGATGGCGACAGCGGCTTCCAACAAATTGACGGAGAGAACTATTGGACATTCAAGCCTAACTTATTAACTTATGCTGTGCCTGCTGACAGTCAATTGGCACAGCGTATGAGCAAAGTTAAAGTAGGTGTTGTGTTCCATACAACCTACGAAGGTTCTAGTGTCAGTGACATGCAGGCTAGATTTGGTGCTGATACCAGCGAACTAGGATCTAGTCCATTTGTATATTACAGAGACGCTAGCCTTAAAGACGTTAGTGGCAGCGTGACATTGACTAGGGAAGAAACATATAGCTTAGAGCATTCTATTACAGAACTAACAAGTTTCTTACAGGGTATAGGCAAAGAAACATTCCAATGGTTAGAAGCCAGTATTGCTGGACACGGCATTAGAGACTTAATTAAAATTGACGTAAACAAAATGGTGCGTAGTGGCTTAATGGATCAGGCTGATGTGTATGTTAGTCAATTTGTTGGACGTTTAGAAGAACGACTAACAGCGGATATTGCTAAACTAAAAACACAGGCAGGACAAGATCGTAAACGCCAAGCACAGGAAGAAGCATTGAAATTTGTCAGGCAGCACGAAGAAAGTATTACCAATGTTTACTTTTTATTCCTGGGTATACAGAGTGTTAAAGATATATTACAACGACATTACGCTAACATTCGTCAAATAGATACATTCATTGCCAGACCCGATGGCAGCTTTGATGTTAAGCCAGAAGAAGGTGTAGTCATTGTCGATCACTTGGGTACAGGCGGCACAGAAGCGGTTAAGATTGTAGACAGATTAGAATTCAGTCGTGAGAACTTTTTGAAAGTAAGACGTTAATGAGAATAAATGAATTAGACATTGCCAAAGCTAAAAAATCTAATGCAAAACAATTGCCTGGTTATGATAGTTCAAATCAATTACACTCTACTTGGAGTCGCGTATACAGTAGACAAACATATGAAGCTAAAAGAAAAGGCTTTCCTGTGAATATAACAGCAGCCGATGCATGGACTGTTATTAATGAACAAGGATGGAAATGCGCTTTAACAGGAGTACCTTTTGTTCCAGCGGGTGCGGCTAATCCAAATCAAGCCAGTTTAGATAGAATAGATTCTAAGCAGGGTTATATACATGGTAATATTAGGTATGTTACATATCGTGTAAATATGTTTAAGAAAGATTGGCCAGATGATATATTTTTTGCGCTTTGTAAACAAATAGCGGCACATACAGGATAATTATAAAATGAGATTATTAGAAGTTAAACAACCAAACATTATAGTTGTCTATGGCGGCGGCTTTCAGCCCTTTCATGAAGGACATGCCAGCAGTTATAGAGAAGCTAAGGCAGCTTTTCCTGGAGCATATTTCTTTGTTGCTGCCAGTAATGTAACCAGCGAACGTCCATTTGAATTTAAAGAAAAACAATTCCTTGCCAAACAAGCAGGCGTAGTTGATCCATTTATCCAAGTAGGCACAATGAGCTATGTCAATGACAATGGCAGAAAAGTAACCAGCACTCCTTTAAATCCTTTGGAAGCATTAAAGCAGTTCAATCCAGAAAAGGATGTATTGGTAATTGTTCGCAGTGAACGTGATCCAATGAAGACCACTGATGTAAGTTATTATCAACCATGGCAGGGTATACAAAGCGCAGAACCATTCAGCAAACATGCCTATGTGTTAGTAACTAAGAAACATGATTTCACTATTGCTGGTAATCCAGTGTACAGCGGCAGTCAAGTTAGAGAATTGTACAGCGGTGCTGATGACAAAACTAAGTTAACTATACTACAAGACTTGTATCCCCAGAGCAGACAATTAGATAAGATTAAACAAATATTCGACAAGCGACTAGCAGTTACCGAAGGTGTGGCGGAAGACAGTAGTCAAAAAACATTTACAGTTGTTTACTACAGTAAAAAAACAGATAGAAATGTTACTAAAACTATCAAAGCTACTAATCAATCACAAGTATGGGATAAGTTAAAATCAAAAGGCATTGATGTTGTCAGTGTAAAAGAACAAGGCCTAAATGAATTTGCTCCTGGCAATGGTGGCGGTGAATCAGGACGTTGGTACACTGACGATCAAATGACTGACTTAGTCGGTGATGGTTGGTGGAACGATTTAGATGTAAGCGGCACCATTTCTAAACAAGAAATGATTCAAGAAGCACAGGCATGGTTAGATGATCAAGGCTTTAGTGTTCATGTATTAAACTGTAAAGTAAATGATGATGACATGGAATGGTTCATTGAAGGTAGTTTTCAAAATTCTAGCTTTGCTAAGAAAGATGTAGCGGAAGATTCATCAAGTTTAAAAAAACTTCACGACGCTTTATGGACAGTGATCAGTGAACAAACTATTGATGAAGAAACTATCAATGAAATAGATCCAGGAATGATAGCTAACCTTTATTCAGTGTTTCCAACAGTTGCAAAAATTATTGTAAGCAATGCTCTTAACAAAGCAAGAAAAGAAGCAAAAGAAACATCTCTAATGATTGATGTGATGAAAAAGCATGCCAATAATCAACCTGTTACTCCAGAAGAAAATGAAGCAATGTTAACTCAGTTTAAGGACATAGTTTCCTATGGATTATCTACTGTAGCAGGAGTATTGACTGGTGCTGTAGCCGGTCCGGCCGCAGGGGCAAGCGTTGCATTAGCAGGAGCATATAAAAAAGAATTATTAACATTATTACAAACTAAAGGTCCGGCAGTTTTAATTGGAATGTTAAAGTCTAAGGGTAAATTAGATGTTGTTGATATTCTAAGTGCTAAGTTGTTAGGCAAACACGCATTACCATTTTATGCCCCAGCTAAACTAACAACTGAAGTAGACGAAGCAAGCCTAGCCACTATGCGTGATTACTTTGCTGGCGATGAAAATGCTCAAGATCCTACTACACTGGCAAAACAACGTACTTGGTTTGATAAAACTAAAGATAAAAATGGACGACCAACTGTAGATAAAAGATTTAGAAGTCCAGCAGAATATCAAGCCTGGCTAAAGCAAAATAAACTAAAACAAATTTCCGACAGCGAAGAATACAATCTTGACGAAGAAGCCGCTAACCTATTAGAATACCTTCGTAAGATACACAAGCGTTGGGCCATAGTAAGTAAAAAAGAAGGCCGCCCTTTGGTGTACTTTAAAGGTGATGGTAGACCCAGTAAAGAATGGGTAGAGAAGCAAGAGCGTCGTATTAATCATTTAAAGCATAAAAAATGAAATACAAAGAAATATTTGAACAGATCATTAATGAAATTAATATGAGCCCTGCTGGCTTACGCAGTCTTGCGGCAGACATTAACGCACAAGCTGGCATGGAATTTGAAATGATTGTTCCTGGTGCAAACCAAGGCGATGATGACTATGACGATGACTATCGCGAAACAGACTACGACCAAGATCAAAGCGTAAACAGTATTCAAGATGCTTTTGATTTCTTCTATGACGGTGATTTTAATAGTCGCAGAGATGTAGAGAGACTTCGCGAAAAAATGCAGGAGGATTATATTGAATGGTTAGGTGAACACATCGACGATCGTTGGGCAACAGATAAAGAAGAAATGATCTATGATTGGTTGCGCTATAATGCCGCTCCCAGTGATGTGTTTGGTATATTAGAAGTAGAAGCCAACGAAAGCGGAGATTACCCTGATCCTTCTAAAGAAGATTATAGAAACGCAGCCGCCAAAGTCTCAGAAGATCAAATCAGTCCATGGTATGACGACGCAGAAGAAGATTTCCGTGATAATTTCTATAGAGATGCTGACATGGAAAGCGAATGGCTTGAAAGTGCTGATATCAATACCATGCAGGATGTCGAAGTTAAGTACAATATGACTTGGCCTCATTACTCTAC
>Ga0209191_1001775_pt1 | contig 13965 bp, 16 predicted proteins | sample S_130626_EF_Meta_FD_187320 | JGI IMG/M metagenome (GOLD analysis project Ga0209191, IMG submission 187320) | Freshwater microbial communities from Lake Simoncouche, Canada to study carbon cycling - S_130626_EF_MetaG (SPAdes) (version 2) | ecosystem: Environmental > Aquatic > Freshwater > Lake ... | reverse complement strand
AAATACTATGATGGCCACATGTCAAAGCATGGCCACATGTCAAAGCATGGCCACATGTCAAAGCATGGCCACATGTCAAAGCGCAGCGACCGGAGCGCAGCGACCAAAGCGTAGCGACCGTGTGAGGAGGGGTGCGGGGAACGTAGTTCCCCGTCAATGGTGAATCTGCGAAATCAGGGACTGAAACACGGCGGCCGAATCACGCGCGGCTGCAATCAAATACGCGTGCACAATGTCGATGTCGGTGGGTGCGTGGAATGCAATGCGCACCACGCTGTGCTTGTCGTGCGGGTGATTTTTGCGAAAGCCGCAGAACGAAACTGTGCGACTGCCCATGTAGTGATTCGTGTGCAGGAAGTATTCAATGCATTTGCCAAGAGTGTAGTCCTCATTTTGCAGCGTGATGTCGTATCCATTGCTCAGCGTGGTGTCAGACGGCACGATGTCCACATCACCGCTGGCATTCTCAATGTCTGCAATCATTTTCTCGCATTTTTCAATGAGCAACATGCACGCCTTGGTCACGATTTCGGGATTGGAATACACCCCAATCGTTTCGACGAGGAATTCGAAACTGTCGGGGACAATGTATCGTTGCGCATCCATGGTGTACCAGTTTTTCTTTTCAAATGCAATTGCCGCAGCGTCATTGCCGTCGCGTTCCAGCAACTTTGCGCGTTCGGCCCACACGCGGTCGGCCTCCTCCACATGAGGGGTCGACTTGTAAGCACATGTGCTGACCACATTGTACATTCCGTCCATGCGCGCGGTGCCCACCCCGATTTCAGCGGTCAGCGTCAGGCGCTCGCCCTCCACGTATTGGGTCAGTCTCGGCATCAAGCGCGCGATGAGAATGTAGCCACCGGTGATTGCATCAGGCGGAAAGATGCGACGAACCACGGACTCGCTCAGCTCTTTGCTCGTTTTTACATTGACCATGCGGAAGTCCTTGGTGGTCGCATACTGATTTGCGGTTCCCGTGTTTTGAACATCGAGCACAATGCGATAGTCCTCCACATTGAAGTTCTCAAAATCGGGGTCGTTGGCCTTGAGATGGATGGGAATGCAGCCCATGCGCTGCTTAATGATTTCATTGTTCAGACGCGTGGTGTTCGTCGTGATTTGCACGCGGTTCTCCGCGTGAGGCAGTGTGCGAAAACAGTAGGTGGGAATGTCGGCCAGGATGGTGCGCCTAACGGCATTGGCCAAGCTGACGTTGATGTTTTTGACTGCGAAGCGGAGCGTGCCGTCATGGTCGGTAAAGGATTCGATAATAGGATTCTGGTTCTGTTTTTGAGGAGCGGCAGCCATTGTTGGATTTGTCTATAATACATTAGATGTGCATTATTTATAAATCAATTTTTCGGAAAACATTATGTTTTATGGAAAATAAATAAAATGCATGCTACCTGGAATGCAATTACCCGGAACGCAACATGAACAGACCGAGCACAATGAGCGCCAGCCCCGCATAATTTACGGGTCTATTCAACCGCTCGCCGAACATGAAATACGCGAACAGCGTCTCAATGAGCGCGGATGAACCGTCCCACATGGCATTCACCCAAATGACGTCCTTTATCATGAGCATGCGAATGAGGAAGTAAATGACGCCGGCGTATCCCAGGCAGCCATGAATGAACAATTTTGTGGCTTCAGTTGCATTGAGTGCATTTGAGCGCGCGTATGCCTTGAACTTGAAATCACCATAAACTTCCACCAGGCATAGCAACATCAGGTTGGTCCATTGATTGTTTGCAATGTTTGCAATGGTTTGAAACATGTTCGAGAGATATTACATTAATGCAATAAAATTAATGTATTACAAACTGGGTTTAAGGGTCTTAAAGGGAAGGGAGGGGTTTAAGGGGGGCGCATGCCAAGGCACGTCTCGTCGTGCCGAGCCGTTGTGTCCCCATTACTAGTTGGACGAGGGCAGCGGCGCCAGACACAGCTTAATCTCTCCCAGGCTGGCAACGTAATACTTGACAACCAGCGGCAAGTCGTTCTCCAGATACATCTCAATCTGGCTGCACAGGTTGGTGCACTTGATGAAATAGCCCAGATTCTTCAACGAGAACTCGCCCTGAATGATTTTATTGGAGTCCTGCTTTTGAATGAACTCCATGCTGCCATCCGTTTCCACGCGTCGAATCTCCGCAGTGGCAAACTGCCCCGAGCACCGGAAAATGAGCTCGTTCCCCACCGACTTGATTTCCAGCTTCTCCGAGATGCACGACATGTCTCGGATGATTTTCTGGAAATCGGAGGACGGCAGATTGATGACCGACGAAAACACCACGTTCGGCTCGATGTACTCTTCCGGCTCGGGCTCAATGAGCCGCAACTTCTGCGTCTTGCACTGCCGAATGTCGCCGTTCTCAAACTTCAGGCCCAGGAACGACACAATGCCGTCGTTGTAATCCTTCTTCTCAATGTAGAGCGTCAACGTGTCGTCGTTGTCTATGGAATTGATGAGCTTGAACAAGTGGAACATGTTCACGCCAATGATGATCTTGTCCATGTGGCACTCGTAGTGCTCGAAATTCTCCGCCCCCAGAAACAGGTGCGCCATCATGGTGTGCGACTTGTCCATGTTCACGATGCGAATGCCGTCCTTTTTAAACGTGATGTTGGTTTCCAACAGGATGTCCTTTAGCGCAGTCATGAGCGTGCGAAACGGCGCGATTTGTACGGTCTTAATTGTAAGCACATTGTCGGCATAAGGGTTTGCTGCGTTCATTTTCCAAAGTAGGCGGGGTGTGTATATACACATTTTAAATAACAATCTTTAAATACTTATGACATGATTGATTGATTGATATTTAATTGTTAATGGTTAATGCAAATGGTTAAAAACAATGATATTAGGATATTAGCCCAACAGCTTGTATTTGGAAAGGACCATGGCGCCCAAGATGAGGACCATGGCGGTATAGTCGTCCAGAGTGGTGGGCAACTTCAGCCAGAACGCGTTGGACAGCACCTGACCCAAGAAATCAAACACGTAGGAAGAGAGAGACACTTGAGCGGCCGACAGGAACCAGTTGCCAATGCGGTTGGACGGAATGACGAACATCCATTCGATGGTGGCCCAAAACTCGGCAGTCAAAATCTTCTTAATTGTGCCGGCGTCTTTCATGCCCGGAGTGGTTTGCATGAAAAGCGCTAAATCCATGGTGACCATGATGGCCAGATTTAGAAAAATCCAGAACAACAACAGACCGATGGAAAATTGATGCTTCATTTGCAATTTATTATTTTGTATATATTTTGTTTATACTATATATATTATATATTATATATTATATATCAAAATATAGTCCATATTTTAGTAATAGTAGTCGATGTCTAGTCCCAGTCCTTCTGCTTCATCCAGTCCTTCTGCTTCGCCTTCGGCTAATCCCAACCAATCTGCAGGTCCGACAACTGCCGGTTCAGCAACTGCGGGACAAACTCCATTGAACTATTTTCTTTGGCTCATCTCGTTTGTTTGCGCGCAGGCGTCGTCCATGTGGGGGCAGTATGTCACCCTGAAATACCCCAACATGGGCATGTTTGCCGCTTACAAAATGGCCATCCCGTTCGCATGGCTGGACTGGGTGTTCATGTCCATTGCCGTGAAGCTGGGCGATCAGTACAAGCTGGTCACCCCCACCCAGGACACCTTCACGCTCATCACTCTGCAGTTCACCGCCATTCTCATCATCAACCACTTTTATTTGCACCAGCCGTTGTTTAGGAGCGACATCATTGCGTTCTTCATCATCCTGTTTGGCTTCGCCGTCAGCTTCAACAACCTGCTGTCTAAAGTGCTTAAGCGCCCGGTTCCCAGCGCTACACCTGCTCCCCCTGCTGGTGGAGCCAGCCCTGGCCCATCAAAGGCTCCTGCACCCCCCATTGCACTCAAGGGCGACCGCAAGAAGGTCAAGCTGCTGAAGAAGATTTGGGGCATTCAGCCCACCAACGACTACTCGGCTCTAACGCAGAACTGATAACGCAGAACTGAAGGCGCGGAACTGAAGACGCAGAACTGAAGGCGCGGAACTGAAAACTCATCGCATTACAAAATAATATGTTTGTCATATAATATATTACTTAAATTCATCATGCCAACTTTAAAAAAAAACATGTTGGCGGCAACCGTGAAAAACATGAAAACCATGAATTCGACCACGAATTCAGCAATCAAATTCTTCATTGCATTGGTCATCGTTCAAATCATCGCAACAATGACAATGACAAATGCTAAAAAGCTGTCAATTGCAGGAATGTTGAGAAACGTGTATGCCGGAGTCTTTTTCTATTTTTTCCATAAAACCCACATGAATGTCGTGCTCAATGTGTTCCTCAGTCTCGTTTTAGCGCACGTTGCATGTTTCATCACATCCATCATTGAGGTCAAGCTAACGACGCTCCCACTGATTGATGACCACGTCACCACCACTTATTTGTATGACGACGTTGTGAATGACTGCGTTGTCAAATCCGCCAACCAATCCCCCGCCGCACAAAACATAATAAAAAATTATTCGGAATGGTGTTTTGAACCCCATGACATGGGCATTGATTTCGATGACACCTCCCCCGAAAATGCAAATGCGGTTTATACCATCGGCAAACAAACATTCGTGTCCAAGCACGATGCGGGATTGATTTACACAATAAATGGGAAGGAGGTTGACCTGGGTGCGCTTGAACACGATGGCGAATATCGAAAATACGACTGGTTTTTGTCCCATGTCGGCATCAATGAACACACGCGCATATTGGAAATCGGGTTTGGGAACACGGCATTCATGCAATACGCCCGGTCAAAAAACATACCGCACATTGAAGGCATAAATATCTCGTCCGTGCAATGCCAGAAAGCCGAGTCGGAAGGGTTTAAAGTTTACCACTCGGATGTCAACCACATCGATAAGTTGGACATGGGAAAATACGACATGATTCTGAATAACGGCATGCTGGAACATCTCGTCACGAAGAGCACGCGCACAATCTTCAATCCGAACGGAAGCGACGAAGAAGTTTACACCGCATTCATGACCAAAATACACAACTGTCTGAAACCGGGCGGCACATTCGTCAACACGATCATCACTTCCGATGACACGGTGGAATACAATCCCACGCTTATGACCGTGTGGTACGGGAACAACGGGCTGTATCCCGAGGAACGCTTGTTCATTCAGTCGGCCAAGAATGCAGGGCTGCGCCTAAAAGTGTCTCATGACAAAACGCTGCATTACTACATGAGCGCACTGTTGCGAGGAACCGTGCAACTGAACACGACGGGCCAGAGCAGTTTTTTGAAACACCTGTTTAAGAGCATCGCTCATCCAAACGTGATCGCGTCCCACGTCTGCTACAACGGGCTGCCCGATGCATGCTTCTCGCGTGAAGCGGTGTATAATTCGTATTCATGGATTCATCATTTCGTGCCAAATCGCACGGATGATGGAAGATACTTGTATGGAACTCAGTTGACCAAACACCGCTGGATAGTTTTCAAAAAATGAACAATTGAACAATTAACCTAGCGCCTTCTGGACATGCACTTCTTCTTATTGTTTCGCTTATGACCGCTTCGCTTATTCCTCTTGGTTCGCTTATGCCTCCGGGTTCGCCTTCCTCCTTTAGCGGAAAATGTGCTATCACCAATCACAGAGTAGCTAGTAGGATTGCCAGCTGCTTCAAATTGTTTATCTGCAACTAAACTTCTGACTTGTGGCATAATTGACGCCACATTAAATTTTGAAGTGGCCATTAAATCAGCTTTTTGTTGTCGTGTTTGGGCTTGGCGTAGTTCTTCGTCCTCTATCTGGTTGTATAATTGTTGTTTCTTATGTTTTTCATTTATCATCTCTCTCTCTCTCTCTCTCTCTCTCTCTCTCTCTCTCTCTCTTTCTTCTTTCTTCTTCATGGTGCTGAAGCATCCGGAACCAATCGCTCCTTGTCGGTTCAGTGCCGCTTGCTTCCATCTCATCCAACCTCCTGCGCGGGTCATATGACATTGACATTATTGTTATTGTTGGTTATACCATTACTAAACATTTTTTTTGTAATTTTATGCATTTTTATATATTTTTGCATTTTAAGCATACAATTTCGTCGACGTCTCTTGTCCCGTGACGCGCTTAATGAACGTGTCGCCGTCCAGCAGCTCCTTCAAATTGTCCATGTGCTTGTCCCGGTGCCGGAACAGGAAGTTCACGATGGCCGACATGGGCAGCTGCTTGTCCTTGATCGCCGCATAAAACGCCTTGAACGCATCCGTCGTGGCTTCCGCCGTGGCATAGTGCTTTGTTCCCAGCATGTCGCGGAACAGCTTCTCAATCTCGGTCCGACTAGGGTAGTTCAACTCTATAATCAGGTCGGTGCGGCCCTGGCGCAGCAGCGCATGGTCCAGCTTCTCGGGGTGGTTCGTCGTGATGAACACGATGAGCCCGTGCTTGAACAGCACGCCGTCCAGAATGTTGAGCAGGTTGCTGAACGTGAAGCTCTGCGTCTCCACCGACGTGCGCTTCTCAAACAGGCAGTCAATGTCTTCTAGAAGCAGCACGGTCTTGGGGTCCAAGCTGCGGAACGACCCCTGGACCGTGGCGTTGTCCATGTCGCGGCTCATGCTCATGATGCCCAGATTGTAGTGGATCTCGTTGCACAGCGCTTTAATTAAGCTCGTCTTGCCGCTGCCGGGCACCCCCGTCAACAGGTACGTCTTTTTGTACGGAATGCCGAAGGCGTCGTACTCCGACTCGCTCTTCAAGAAGTCGGTGATGTCGTCCATGACGCGCTGCTTGACGCGCTCGTCCATGTAGACCGTGTTCAGCCGGCGCACGGGGATGCGACTGTACGTGGTCCAGTCGCTGTACTTGTTGGTGACGGAGATGCGCAGCTTCTCGTCGCTGGTGTTATCAATCTCGCTGGCCAGCTTGTAGAACTCCACGAAGGCAGCGGGGGTCGGCGTGCGCACCAGCAGCCGGCGAAAGTACACCATGCCGTCACAGCTGGTCGGTTTGGGATTCTTCTCCTCGTGGAAGTCAATCTCAAATGCATGGACCCGCTTTTCTGCGTCCGTGAACATGAACTCGTATTCGCCGCATCCAATGGTCATGAAGAGGGAATTGAGCGGGTCATGCAACATGGACCCGGCTGCCTTTTCGAATGGGTCCTTTTCTTTTGCTTCAATGGCGCTTTTCACTGCATTGTATGCTCGCAGGTTGAAGTATTCGTGCACCTCCATGCGCGCCGGCAGGTCGGGGGTGGACCGTGTCTTCAAATGTTTCGAATTCCGGAATAAATACAACAGAATGCGGGTCTGATAATACTTCGGGATTTCATGTTCGCAAAGGGATGAAGCAATGGCGGGAGCGGGAGACTCGGCCTGAATGGTATCGGTCATGGTGGTCATAAGATGACGCGGGTTATCATACATCTGTCCTAAATCTTTAAATGCATTTGAAATAACGTTTTGGGTTCATTTTTTTGTTTGTATATTTGTATATCATAATCCAACCATGTCAGAAGATGGCGAGGTAATGAGTCAATCTCTCGAATATCTTATGCGACGAACTGGCGAAGAATGCGAAGCGTGGTCAAAGCTGCATTTAATGTCGCACAAAAAGTTCAAACACAGAGAAACCATGTTTAATTTGCCGATTATCACAATCACTGCCTGCATCGGATTCGTTTCGGGGCTCAAGTTGGATTATGAATACATCCACCTCATTCTCGGAGGGATGAGTTTGTACGCCAGTTTGATGAAAAGCTATTTTTCGTACTTGAAAATCAGCCAAAAGAGCGAGAACCACCGCATTGCCTACATTCAATACGGGCAGATTGCAAATGAGATTCGCCTGGAAATGGCGCTGGAACCGTCCATTCGCAAACCGGTGAGCATGTTGCTGGACCTCATACGCATCAAAATGAAGAACTTGAACGAAGTGTCGGAAATCATAGACAATCACATCATTCACGAATATCTCTCGAAATTGGAAACGAACAACGAGAGAAACATGATACAGTCATTCATGCAAGAAAAAAGAGCTGAACCCGAACCCGAACAAATCCATGATTTTGGGCGACCCAACATTCTGAAACTGGCCAATCGGTTTGAATCCTACGTGGACATTGAAAACAAGGTCATGAATACGCCGTATGTCAGACGCAGCGCGTCGATGTCGTCGCCACATGTCGCGCATTGGACCGACGAAACAAATGCATCAAATGCCTCGGATGACACTGACGAAACAAATGACACTGCATCTGGCGTATCTGGGATAATGGTGTAAATGCAATAAGTTTATTGAATTTCTCTCTGATTTGAAATTCAAGAAACGGGTTTATCACGTCCACCCTTCTTCAAGGGGGTTTGAGGGGGGGACGCATGTCCCCCTTCTTTAGTACTCCGGCGTGTGCTTTTTGAACAGGCACCCGTGCGGGGCAATGCCCACCACCTCGTTGATGACGGCCGCGTTCTGAAACTTGCAGTTCGCCAACCAAATCTTAACAATGCAGAAATTCTTTTTGGGTGAAATGGTTATGCCATTCACCACTGGAAGCAACGCCTTGTTGGACGAAATGCTGTTGCCCACCAACACGTATGTCAGCTGGCGCCAGCAATCCTGCACGTCCTTGTTGCTGACCTTGTATGAGAAACACCCGCCATTCCGGTTTCTAACATCTTCCCATATGGGCGTGATGCCCTCCCTCATTAAAAACAACATGCAGTTCATCACCAATTTCGGCGGAAGCATTTCAGTCACGCTGATGGTTTGTTCCACCGTGTTAAAATCATAAAGCTTAATGTAGCTTTTCAAAGACCAATCGGTGTCGTGCGGCAAATGACCCCACAGTGTCCATCCGCTTGAAAGCTCGTGATGCGCTTTGGTTGCGTTGATTGCGTTGATTTCGCTGGTTTCAATGGCTGTTGCGTCCGAGGTAGAGGAAGATGAAGATTCCTTCATGTTGTTCTCAATACACATAAAGTAACTCTACTTTTTAAATTGATTTGAATTATAAATCTTTTTAAATTATTTAATGCCGGCCTTAGTGCCTAAAAAATGTCATTGTCATTTTCTGGTGGGCGCTAAGGGCGCTAGACCCACCGCTAAGGGCGCCTCTGGTCCCACCGCCAAGGCCTCTGGACCCTCGTTGCAATTGTAATATGTATACCTGCAACCATTGTGGCACCGGAATACGCAGTCGTTGCAATTGCTGCAAATACACCTGTACCCATTGTGGGAGGGGTTTTGGTGGCGCAGGAGCAGGTGCAGGAGCAGGTGCAGGAGCAGGTGCAGGTGCAGGAGCAGGTGCAGGAGCAGGGGCAGGGGCAGGCGCAGGAGCAGGGGCCGCAGGAAACACACTGTCTTCCAGGTTCAACGAGGTTCCCGAGGTTATGCTCGTGCGCTGCGCGAATTGTCCAATGCGCTCTCCGCAGCAGATGTCCTTCAGCAGATGCTTCCATTTATAAGCACTGTGAGTTGAAGGGGCGTTGGCCTTGAGTGCCTGCAACATGCAGTGTGTGAGCGCGCCGGCAGCTTGCCCCGCAATGTAAGCATCCGCACTGGTTTGCGAGTCCTGGCATCCGCTAATGCAATACACTTCGCCCGCCGTTTTCGCATAGTTTTTGAATTCGTAGCTGGTTTGGCGCAGAGCCCATGCATTGGGGTCATAGGTGGATGGCAGCGGGGCATTGACGTTGCTCAAGTAGCTGGTGTCATCGTATTTGTGGCGCAGGTCGCAACCGGTTCCGCTGTGGCACGCATCCAGCACCATATACAGCCGGACTCCAGCCGGAACCTGAGCGGCCAGCGCAGACCGTATCACATCGTCGGTGATAAACCCCGACTGGACATAATCCAGCGGGCAAATGCATGAATCAGAACCGCTCTCTTCATCGCCATTGGTGTCGCGCTGCAGTACACCGTGCCCCGAATAATGGAACCACAGCTCGTCCCCCGCACGCGCACCCTGAAGCAGTTCATTGAATGCAGCCAATATGTTGGCCCGAGTGGGTTTGCGCGCCGTTGCGTCGCTCATCACGATGCACGAATTGCAGCCTCGCGCGCTCTGCAAATACGCAGCAACATTGTTAATGTCGTTGATGCACCCGCGCAGCTCGTCGCGAGTGCCAACATAGTTTATGCCGACCAAAAGTGCGCGTTTCATTTATTTTGTTTATGGATTATGATATGTCGTGATATTTTATTTTTGTGCAGGCAAAGGTTATATATAAATGTATAAGGCAAAGGCAATGCCACCCTACCTTCTAATCCCACTTGATTCGAATGCAGTGGTCGTCGTCTTGCTCAAATCCATCCGCCACAATTGAATAATCAGTCATTTTATACGCAACCATGTTCGCAAATCGGTAGGCCCCGGGGAGCGGCCGCGAGTACAGGTTGGTTTTTGATATGTAAAACACGGACACCTGCTTTATTTTGTTAGCGTGTTCAACATTCTGCGAATCACGGCGCAATATGTAAGTGTCGTTTCCACGCACATGATGCGCATAATCCAACACCATCAATTCCATCATGTGAATGTTCAAAATTTCCTTATATTCTTTTCTCAACAATATGGCATACATTTCATTAATGCCATGAGGAGAAGAAGAAAACTGTTTCATGTTTGTAATATTCAAATTCATATTATTAAAATATGTATTTGACATATCTTTAATAATATTCGTAAAAAAAATGATGTTTTGGTGGTTTGCTTTGCATTTATGGCATTTGCATTTGTGTCATTTATACCAGTCCTGAATCGTGGACCTCAAACCCGTTTTCGGACACATGCAGGTAATTGCAAGGGAGCAACGTGTGCAGGGTGGCGTTGTGGTCAATGCACTTGATGGTGTATGAAACGGGTTCGTCATTCGTGGAAAGGCTGATGCCGTGGTTTTTGCGCATGAACCACTTCAGAAACGCAGGGTCCAACAACTTGTTGCCCACCACGTAAAAATTGTCCGGACTACTTAAATCCAGCTCGTACTCTGCACCCGCATGTTGCATCACAACCTCCAGCAGGCGATGCTGAACCGGCACAAACTTCCTTTCGCAAAACTTGACACCATCTATGTCGCGCGGAAATCCGTCGTATTTGATGACATGCATGCAGAGTGGCGTGGCACTCGTTGCCGTTTGCAAGGTGGGAACCTGGCACATGACAAAATCGAACTTCATGGTGTGGTTCTCAATACGGGCAAGCTGTGCTTCAATGTCCTCGTCTTCGTCCTCGTCCTCCTCCTCCTCCTCGTCGCATGACCCATCATCGTCTTGCTTTTCCGGTTCCTTGTCATCGTCTGGTGCCTTGTCGTCCTCTTGGGTCTTGCTGCATTGGGTCGTCTCGTTGACACTCACATCAACCACGTCATCCGAATCCTCATCCGCAGAATGCTCATCAAGGTGCTTGATGAGTCCGAATATAGACGTGTAGCTATGCAATTCGGCACCATCTTTAATCATGTGCACATAGCAATGATTGTCCTCTTCGTCCACGTCCGAGTCGGAATCAATTGCGTTTGGTTTCAAATACTCAAACAGAATGGAACCCGCGTTGCAAATACCGGGAACAATGTATCGCGTTGCAAACCGCTTTGTGCGCGTGAATGCCGACACGCAGCCCCATCCAATTTGAATGGCAATGTCTGCCCAGTTTTCTGCAGTCAGGGATTTGTAAACATACAATCCAGTTCCAATCGCAAACACGGTGTACAGCTGCACCGAAATGATTGCATTTAAATCCGATTCAGTGCAACCCACCAATTTTCCGGATGAATTATAGGAGCTTGCCACGCAGTTCATTTGGATTATATGTTTGTGTGTGTGTGTGTGTGGATTATGTGGATTATTGGTTAGATAATGACTATTGAAAAAACATTTTTATATTGTTTCAATATGATAATAATAATTATGCATATGTTCATATGTTCATATGTTCATATGGTCATATGTGAATATGCCAATTCAATCATTGAATTCAATCATTGATACACAATCACATTGCATTTTGAATGTTTTTTGCACAGGGGCGGAACTGCAAAAACCGCGCTTAAAGTGCATTGTTTGCCCTTGTTTTTCCCGGTTTGAATCTCGGCAGCGCATTGTATTAGTTGCTGCGTTTTTGTTTCTGCCTTGGCCTTCTTGGCTCGGGTGGATGCTGCCTTTTTGTGATGCCGCAAACAGTATGGTTTTGAATCGTGCTCATAAAATGCGACCGCCGCACAGCCCCCCCCATTGTGACAGCACTCGACCCCAGGCATGCACATGGATGCCGGCGCATTCACTCCGTTTATTCGTTTGATGACGGGATGCGGTCCGATGTACGGCAAAAGCTGGTTCGACAACGTGCGACAATAAGGGCATTTGATTTGATGCATCCCTATTTTTTCGTAATAATTGTGCATTCCAAGTCGCCCCTTTTGGCGAAGCACCTCTTGGTACAGTGGCTCATAGTTAAATTTGTGTCCGCACACCAGCATTATGTGAAACGCATTCAACGGCTCGTTTGTGATTAAGCACGCGGGTTCTTCTGGCTCTGGCTCTGGCTCTGGCTCTGGCTCTTCCGACAATTGCTGCAGTGCCGCAAAAAAATCAACATCCAGGCCGTCTTCCACTTCGTATTTTTTTAAAGTGGGGTGTGCTTCATTGAGCTGAACGGGGGGGATGTGCATTGTATTTGTATTATTGAAAATAAAATGTCTTTATACTTATATATTTCATTTTTTATTTTTAAACCATGGCAAGTAAAGACACATGGGGTCCTGCAACCTGGACGCTCTTCCACACACTAGCCGAAAAGATACAGGACGACCAGTTCAACGATGCAAAGTCCGATTTGCTGACATTCATTAAGCGCATTTGCTCCAATTTGCCGTGTCCTGATTGTGCAGCGCATGCCACCCAATACACTTCAAAACTGACCCCGAACCATTTCGCATCCAAAGAACAATTCAAACTGTTCCTGTTCCATTTTCACAATTCGGTAAACATGCGAACCGGAAAGCGTCCGTTCACGCTGGAAGAGCTGAATGCCAAATACAGCCGGGCCAACACGTTCGTGGTTGTGCCATATTTCATCAAGGTGTATTCGTATCGCAACACCAATGTTCGGCTTATGATTAACAGCTTTCACAAGGACATCCTCATCAAAGACTTCATCCAATGGATGCGCGAAAACAGCCACAAGTTTGACAAATGATAAATGATTTGATGCATATTTTATACATGAATGTATGTATAGGCAATAATTCAATAATACATGCATTCGAAAAAAAACAATCGACACCAAACGAAACGACGACGTTCTACGCGTGGAAAGCGTGGAAAGCGCAATGGCGGCATGTTTGCTAGACGCGTGGGTAGCGCGATAGTGCAAGGGGCTAAAAAGGTCATGGGGGAAGGTCCTGATAGAGTTGATAAATTGAAACAAATGGCAGAAGCGATTGGGAAGGGTATGACTCAATCCCAAACGCCTGAAAAATTTAAACCTGCTGTGCTTGCCAGACAATTTAGTGCATCACCCTCATCCCCTTTTCGCATGATGAGTGAAACACCGCGCCGCAAATACCACAATGCAAATGATGACTTTAAAACACCCAACAAGGATGCCTCGAACTCCAATGCGACGCCTCCCAAACTTGGAACACGGGTGCGCCGCCCCCGCGAAACACCCGAAGAGCGCAGACGTCGATTGGGGTTTAGTGTGGCTCCAACCATCGAAAACCCAACCAGCGTGGTTGGAGAACTGTTTCCGGACAAATTGCAATAATCAATAATCAATAATATGTGTTAATTTCATACAAAAATAGTATGTAATTAACATAACCATACCCAACACAAATGACCAACATATTTCAACATGCGGTCGGCATGGCATCGTTTTTATACGCCATCACGCTCGTGATTGCCTATTTGCTCGTGATTGCATGCACGCTGCTGACCTGCAATGTGCTAAGCG
>Ga0209191_1001774_pt1 | contig 13966 bp, 13 predicted proteins | sample S_130626_EF_Meta_FD_187320 | JGI IMG/M metagenome (GOLD analysis project Ga0209191, IMG submission 187320) | Freshwater microbial communities from Lake Simoncouche, Canada to study carbon cycling - S_130626_EF_MetaG (SPAdes) (version 2) | ecosystem: Environmental > Aquatic > Freshwater > Lake ... | reverse complement strand
ATTGTTCAACTGTAAATGATTCTTTTTATTATAAATAAAGGAACGGGTAAATGGTTTATAAAAGGCGTCATTATGGTAATAATGTAATAAATAAATAAAAATCATAAGTGTTTTTTGCATGATTTTTCTTTTTATTTTATGTAATCTATTTTTATGTTTTTAACTCATTATTTTACTTATTACATAAATACTCTAACTAAAACATAATAAATACAACCCTATATTTTATTTATTATGACCGAATTTGTAGGAACCATCGACAATGCTCTTTTGCAAAAATACGAAGTCAAATTATACGGCTCTGACCGCGATACATACAACATCATCAATGATTTTTTAGAAGATAACCCGAGCGAACGCGCCTTCTATATTATCGATTTAGGCGAGATTACCAGTTCCTATAGTACATGGACCAAATTGTTGCCCGACGTAAAACCATATTATGCAGTGAAATGCAATCCTAATCCGGTTCTGCTCGATGTCTTGGCATCTTTGGGCGCGAATTTCGATTGTGCCAGTGAAAATGAAATGAAAACCATCATCGAAATTACCAAAGACCCTTCCCGAATCATCTTCGCCAATCCGTGCAAAATGTCGTCGCAAATTAGATACGCGAGAGCGAATGACGTCGACCTCATGACATTTGACTGTGAAGAAGAATTGTATAAAATCAAATTATATCATCCATACGCCAAACTCATCTTACGCTTAGCCGTCGACGATAGTAAAAGCAAATGCCAATTCAATAAAAAATTCGGCTGTAAATTGGAACAAGTCGAAGAATTATTAAAAATTGCCAAAACCTTGAAAATAGAAGTCGTCGGGTTCAGTTTCCATGTTGGTAGTGGATGCACATCCGCCGATAATTTCTACGATGCAATTAAAACCTGTCGAGAAGCGACCGATATCGCGAATGAAATGGACATCACTATTTCAATGATTGATATTGGCGGTGGATTTCCTGGAGTAGACCGAAACATTAAATTCGAAGACATAGCCAATAGTATTAACACGGGTATTCACGATTTTTTTGGCGAAGATTTAGAAAATGAAAGCGTTCAATTTATTGCCGAACCGGGCCGATATTTTGCGGAAAAAACCCATACACTCGTGCTAAATGTTATCGGTAAGAAAAAAATTACGGTCGATGACGAACCCGTGATAGTATATTATTTGAATGATGGTATATATGGTTCATTTAATTGCATCTATTTTGACCATAGTAATCCCACCGTTTTACCCTTTAATGAGAGAGACGGAAAACTACATAAAAGTCGTCTTTTCGGCCCCACGTGTGATAGTGTAGATTTAATCAGCGAAAATGTCATGTTGCCCGAATTGGCGATTGGCGAATGGGTATATGTCGAAAATTTCGGTGCGTATACCGTCGCAGCCAGTTCAAGTTTCAATGGTTTCAAAACCAGTATTTGCAAATATATATTCAGGTCCTAACTCATAGGTCCAGCCGTCTTATTTGATACCAAGTAAAAGATATCTACTATAGTAAAATGATACTATGAATAGATATATATAAATCACATTCATGAAGGAATAGGTAATTAGTTTCACCGTATTTTTATAATTTAATTCTATATCACATAATTTATTCAATACAATAATATTATTTACAAACAATAAGAGGACAATATATTTGAACGCCGAATTAAAAGGATATTCCCATAGTAATCCAAAAAAGAAGCCCATAAATGTACCGGGGTCCGTTCCAATTTGTTCCGTATAACGAGCCAAATAATAATAAAATTTGTAAAAGAAGGCGACAAAATCGACATAGGCCACATGATTACAATTTTGACATACTATAAAATGCATCTTCAATAGAATTCGCGGGGTTTCAAATTGCCCCGTTTTTTTAACCTGGTGCAATGTTTTGTCAAAATCGAAAATCATATAATCACCCATATTGATTTTGTGTTCCAAATTAAAATTGATAAACTCGGTAATCGTATCATTGTTATTGTTCGTTGCCCCGATAATAATTCGATAAAAATCGATGCCGTCAAAATTATATAAAATGCAGTCCCGGTGTGGTATCAAATTTGCCGCCGCGCCATACAAATTCATCTTGTTGAAATTCGGTTTAGGATTTGAATAATATATCTCATTCATTTCGACCACATGTTTCAATATACAATTTGACCGATTATCGCATATACTATTCCATAATTTATCATATTGAATTCGGTCAAAATTATATTTGAGTCCACCGGCCAAATCATTATAATAGGTATGATGGGTAGTAGTCGTTTTGTCGGTAACTAAATTGATATATTCTTTACCGATATTGCCTAATACGTTATGTAAATGATTCGGTAATTTTCCAATACCTACATTTCCATCTATACTGTCCCGGTGGGTAAATATACTTTTCATTTATATATAGATAAAGTATATATATTTATATAGTTCAACCGTTTAAATATACACTTATATACTTTGTTATAGTATGAGTTACGTATTGGTGAGTGGTGGTCTAGGATTTATTGGTTCGCACACTGTAGTGGATTTGTTGGAAAAAAACTATGACGTTATTATTGTCGATAATCTAAGCAACTCACTGGTCGACGTATTGGATAAAATCGTCCAAATAACGGGTAAAACACCGCTCTTTTACAATATCGATATCACAAATAGGGTAGCTCTGGAAGATGTGTTTCGGTCCCATTGCATCGAAAGCATCATCCATTTTGCCGCGCACAAAGCAGTCGGCGAATCTATACAAAAACCACTCATGTATTACCAGAATAATATAGTAAGCACCCTCAACTTGCTGTTTTTATGTGAAACGTATAAGGTCGGGCATTTCATCTTTTCTTCATCGGCTACGGTATATGGAAATGGCGAATCGCCGTTACCGGAAACGGCGCCGGTGGGCCTACAATTGACGTCGCCCTACGGTAAAACGAAATATTTTATCGAAGAAATATTGGCGGATTTCCATCGGGCCAATTCATCTACCAAAATCGTGATTTTACGCTATTTCAATCCTGTCGGTGCACATCCATCCGGACTCATTGGCGAAAATCCTAACGGAATTCCAAATAATCTAATGCCGTATATTTTGAAAGTGGCCATGAAAAACAATCTCGACCCGACCATGGATGAAGTGTATTCTTATTTAAATGTCTTTGGTAATACCTATGAAACGAGAGACGGGACGGGTGAACGTGATTTCATCCATGTCCTCGATTTGGCCGAAGCCCATAGTAAATCCTTGGAATATATCAAATCCGGCCAAAATAGAGGGTTTGATATATTTAACGTGGGAACGGGCAAATCGACCAGCGTATTAGAACTAGTTCGCACCTTTAGCGTAACTAACCGGGTCGTAGTGCCTTACAAAATATTGGATAAACGCAGTGGCGATATTGGTTCCGTATATTGCGATACTACCAAATTGGAAAATGTGTTACAGTGGAAGGCGAAATATGATATTGTAGATATGTGCAAGGACGCTTATCGTTTTGTATTGCCAAAATAATTGGAGGTAGTAAGTTTACAATAAATAGTTTCTAATAATTATACAATATTCGTATATCGTGTGCACAATTGTAAAACTCCATCAATTCGGGATGTTTTTTATTTACGATATACCACATATTGATTTCCCACATGATATGATTCCTTTCACGTATGGTTCGTAATATTTCGGCTTTTGCTAAATACGCGAATTTTAATAGCGAATCGACATCTCCGCCAAATACGGAACCGGCGAATGTCCACGTAATCGTTTCGTATACATTATATGATATGGAATAATCCTTCCATTTACACGATGCAATACGCAGAGTATTATATGATTTGTTGACCATTTGGTGAATTCCTTGCGCCATTTTTTCATCATCCCGAATCATATGATATATACCAAAATCTATCCATATATATTGGTTGGTTTTCCACCAATTCAAATCGATGGCTCTCTCGACCCATTCGGTTTTATTACATTGGACGAAAATATAATCCAAGGTATCTTTCTCCGGATTACCCGTATTAATATTAAATTTCGTCAATTGGTCTTTATAATTATATAAATAGATTTGTTCCTTTTCATATACAATGAATTTGGTCAAGGGGTAAATTTCCTCCTCATCGGCCTTTTTGAAATAATTATTATACGAATAACTATCCATAAATATAATTTTGGGGTTCGGTATAGAGAGCAATTTTTTACCATATTCAATATAGGTATCGAGAGAACGAACCTTATTTACATTGATATTACTCATAAACGCGCTCACGATGGTGGCATTGTATGATGAAGGGGGGGTCGATATAGAAGGAACAAGTTGGGGATATAATTCGGTAGAATAATTAAATATAACGAAATCTTGGGCATAATAATTGCGAATTGTATTTACCGCTTCCTCGTTCAATAGGGAGCGATAATCCATTTCTATACCGGTTCTGTTTTTATTGGTATGAACATCAAAATCCGTATATCCCAATTTGTGCATGTCTTCTTGCAAATGTTCCGTGCGGACAATTTTGACATTTGGTAAGACATTACCAAATTCGTCTGTGAAAAATTTGAATTGGGGTAATTTATGATTATCATATGGATGCGCTAAATCTTTATGTAAATAAAAGGCAATTGCCTCCGCCACCTCTTCTTTGGTAGAAGACGGGGTAATCCGTTTTGCCCAAAATAAATCCGATACAATTCGGTCATATGGATTTCTAACCGATGAAATGATGGTCATTTGGGAATTTTCTTGGAAATCGAACCATTTTTTATCCTTGAGTATTTCTTGATAAGTGAAATGCTGTAATGACCGTTCTAGGGGGACCCGAACCCGATTCATTTTATCAAAATACCAACCATATATACTGTTTTCGTTTTTTTCGATACCGGTTTTGTTGTAAAAATATTCTTCGATTGACATACCTCCCGTTTTGGGAACATGAATATAGAGGGTATTGATTGGCTTGAAATAAGGCATAATAATAGAATATATAAACAGTGTCGTTTATATATTTTTTATAGAACATTTGTTACCAATGCTTTTTTGATTTCTTTGGGCGGTTCGGCGCATTTCGATGTCTTTGGTATTTGGATGGCGGTTCTTCTCCTGAAGGTGTGATAATGTGCCAATTTTTTTGCAAAATGAACGTGTTTTTGTTTTTTTCGTTTGGTTCGATTTTGTTTCTTGTTTTTCTTATACAGATACATATATATTTATTCTAGATAATATATGCAGGAATTTCATCAATATTCATAAACGTCATATTTGTTTTTTTGAAATCTTTTTTCTGTTGTTTGGAGGTCATTTCGAATTGCGTAAATAATGGAAGTTTCAATTGTTCTTCCGGTGAATGTTTATGAACGGTTCGGGCAATCATTTTATATAATTTGAAACTAGGATATCTCTCTTCGCCGTTTTTCTTATACAATACATTTTTTTCATTATCATCCATGCACCAACGATATACTGTGTTTTGAAAATCGTCAAACTCTTGTGGGTCATCATCCACCTCCATAATAAAATCAAAGATAGAACAACCTAGTCGGCATAGGTCGAAACTCATGTTGGGTTCTAGGCGTGGTTTGTTTTCATCCATATAGGGTTCAAAATTATATTGAGTGACAGCGTCGCCTCCCGGCGCGAAACTATCACTGCAAAACAATTGGCCGTCAAATTTGTATATACTGCGACCGAAATCGATGATTTTATATATTCTACCGTAGGTTGGCACCTTGTAGTATTTCCCCTGGAAACAATAGTATAAATAGTCAATGTCGGTATTTATATACATTATATTATTGGTATGTAGGTCATTATGAGTAAATTGAAATGCTTTTTGATAGGTGATTAAGGTCATCACAATTTGGAACATGGCAGAACCGCATTCGACTTCACTAATGATTCCGGTTTCAAATAATTCGTCAATTGTTCCGTGGCATTTTTCGAGACATATCATTTGCATGGGGAAATTTTTAATATACGAAAAAATCTCTTCTTCTTCTTCTTCTTCTGTGCTTTCTGTATCTGCACTATCCTCATCCTCATCCTCTTCTTCTTCCTCTTCTTCTTCCTCATCCTCTTCCTCTTCCTCTTCCTCTTCCTCATCACTCGTATAATTTAAATCGCTTTTACTCGAACTAGAACTCGAACTTGAAGTAGATACAGAATTATTCTTACTCGATTTGTTATATACCAATTCGCTATTATCATTATCATTATCATTGGTTACATTCATAGTTGGTATGTTCTCGGGGTCTTCATCTACAATTGAAATGATAGATAAATTATGCGTATTTGACAATGAAGATATTTGCAATTTTTGTTTATTGTTACGAGAGCCAAATTGCAAAAACTCGCTGGCCTGAGGTTTTGTAATGGTGTATAAACTCCCCACATTTTTATTGAAATAAGTCGAATTATGTAAATACTCTAAATCATCGGTAATATTGGCTTTAAATGTTTCTTGAATTCCTAAATAGGAACCATAAAAATCAATACCGTGAACAAAACCGTGTTTGTGTAATAATTGACTACTTAAATAACTGAAAAAAGCGTCAACGTAAGAAGAATTGTTATGGTCCGTCATTTTAGACAAAGATTCGGCACCATTTTTGAATGATGGCAACAATACTACCTTTTCACTATTGTTTTTATATTTTCCAATCATATATCTTACTGGGTCTATGAGTGGTGAATATTTGATGAAGACATTTTGTTTTATACGTTCGATTCCGTCTAAAGATTCAATCGTATCCATATTTACGAAATAATATGGATGGTTTAAGTTAATTGAATTGAAATTTGTTTCGTTTAATTCAAAGAATCGATTGTAAATAGGAATATAGTTTTGCAAATCTTTAATGGCGAATGGTTGATATCCATGTTCTTTGTCTTCTTGAATATCTAAATATTCCATTTGTAAATATTCTAAATCTAATTCTCTGGCGGGGCAATGATTTATTTTTATCTTTTTATTTTCATTATTTTTTTCATTTCTTCCATTATTTTGATTTCCTAAATCGGTCATTATACTTTAATCTGTATATTTAGTGAATAATATTAAAAGAAATCTATTTAAACTAATTTTATTTATTGATTTACGAGTGTAATACATTTCATATTGAATACGTTAGAATATCCTTCTTTTAATATTATATGTGTGTATATAAATAGTATTTTAGGAAAATGACATTAGAATTGAAAAAATTTGATATGCGAACAATTACATTTAATCCGGATGAAAATAAAGGACCCGTCATCGTATTAGTTGGTCGTCGTGATACGGGTAAATCATATTTGGTGCGAGACCTATTATATCACCATCAAGATATTCCAGTGGGAACCGTGATTTCGGGAACAGAAGCCGGTAACGGGTTTTATGCGAGCCATGTGCCTAAAATATTCATTCACGAGGAATATAATAGTGCTCTTATCGAAAATGTCTTACGACGACAAAAAACTGTATTGAAAACGGTTCATAAAGAGGTTGAAATGTATCGTAGAAGAACGACTGACCCTAGGGCATTCGTCATTTTAGATGATTGTTTATATGACCAAACGTGGACCAAAGATAAATTGATGCGTGCTCTTTTTATGAATGGGAGACATTGGAAAGTGATGTTGGTCATTACAATGCAATATCCTTTAGGTATTCCACCCAACCTGCGCACAAATATAGATTATGTTTTTATATTGAGAGAGCCCACGATGACAAATCGAAAAAGAATATGGGAGAATTATGCATCTATGTTTCCCACCTTTGAATCATTTAATTCGGTAATGGACCAAACCACCGAAAATTATGAATGTTTAGTCATCAATAATAATTCGAAATCGAACAAATTACAGGACCAGATTTTTTGGTATAAAGCGGAAAGTAGACCGGATTTTAAACTGGGTTCGAAAGAATTTTGGGAAGCATCTAAAATGATGGGTTCTGACGATGAAGACGAAGCGTTTGACCCTAGCAAAGCCAAAAAGAAGAATGCGGCACCGGCCATTAATGTTAAAAAAAGTAAATGGTAAAGGATGGAAAATCACATAAAAAATGAGTCAAAAGACCCACTTTTTATTTTTTATTTTTATTTAAGCAAGAGTTGATGTTATTTTTTGTAATAATTGGTTTGATGCACTACTGCATTCTTTAATGGTAGAGCGACACATCGCGCAATCGACCGTTACTTTGTTCGTTGATTTGATTTGACCAATGATACAGTCGCCACAAAATGAATGGTTGCAACCAAGTTGAACCATCGTGTCATTCGTCATATCGGTATAACAGATTGAACATTCGTCGTGAGTTTCCTTCATCAACGACGAATTATGATTTGTCTTTATTGGCATTTTTGCACTAACACCTGGTAATTGATGAACACGGTAATATAATTCCATATGATTATTTAACCAATATCGAATACGACCCATATCTAAGAGGTCTCGTCCACTGTTTTGTATAATAATTTTTAATTTATCTATAGCAAAACTCATTGCGTTTAAGTTTGACCAATTCTCTAGATTCGCGACAAGTCGGCTGAATAGGTCATAATTTTCTTGAAAATATATATCAATAATTTGTCTTGGATTGGGCGAATGGTCGTTACGCAATTCATTTTCAGCATACTCAATGTAATACGCATGCAACTTTTTGTTATACTCGTTTAAAGTTGTTCGCGGATTTGAATCCAATTGATGTAATTTTGCTAAGATTTTACAATCACTCATGGATAATTTATTTATCCATTTTTTATGAGTTTTTTCTCCATTTGGATGACTTCGTAAATAACGGCAGGTAGTTAAATACATATACTGAGCACATGTATGTAATTTGTCAATATCGGCATGATTACATTTTCGAATATTGTGCCCGGTAGATTGGCAAAAGGAACAGCGGCGAACAGTATTCACTCTAGAAGTAGGAACAACAAAGACATTCGGATTCTCTTCTATTGAACTAATGTCAATAATTTCACGTTGGGTTATTGCGGACATTTAAGTATTTTTAGATTGGTTTTTGGTGGGTTCTTTTATTTAGGTTTTTCGAAAAAGTAGTTCAATTTTTTGTAATATTTTTCCAGTGAATTTGCAGAATAATATATTTATTCACGTAAGTAAATATATTATACGTCAGTGTCCATTTCAACTTGAATACTATCCGCACGTTGTTCATTTATTTCTGATGCATTGACGTCATCTTGTTTTAAAATTGTTTCGCGTAACATTTCATTACGGATATTGGTGGTTTCTACATCGGCCGCCTCGCGTTCGTCGAAGTCAACTGTTTCGCGAACACCAATCAAATTACCCTGTTCGTCCATGGTTTGGGTCAATACATTACCCGATTTTTCGGCCAATTTAATATTTTCTTCAATCGCCTTCTTCTTCGTATCTTTAATACGTTGTTCGAACTCTTGTTTGGCCTTGGTTTCGTTCTTCAACTTTTCTTGATGAAGTTTATTCAACTCTTCCTCCATAAATTCGACACGTCCGGTTTTATAAGCATCTGGGTCCCATGGAATCCACATACCCACTGGACCTACAAAGATATCATGGTTTGGGTCATATTCGCGTAATTTCTTGCATTGTATTTCGGCCTCTTCCTGTGTTGAAAATACACCACGAACTTTTAAACCTCTTACTGATGTTTGGAAAGCGTTTTCGCGTTGGAATTGGACGGCTAATCTATCTTCATTTTTATCCATAAAGGTATTGAAATCATCGTCCACTGGAGTTTCTTTTAATTTAGCTTCTTCTTCTTTCGAAAATTCATTCAAATCGTTCATCACTTCCTCGACATTTAGATTATATTTATAGGATAAAAAATGGACAAAATCCAAAAATTTATTCATAGATTTAGTAAAATCATACTGTTTTAAAAATTGGTCAAACATAAATAATTCGCGCTTCTTCAAAATCTTTTCAGGAGAAACAAACGACATACATGCGAATTTTTGTCCGGCAATTGGTGTATCTTCATCACATAAATCAATATATTTAGGATTAGGTTTTCCATTTTCCAAATTTTTTCGTTCGAATGAAGACATCCTAGAATAATCTTTAGCAAAAAATATGTTTAAGTGTTTTTAAAATAAATATATAATTTTATTCACAAAAATCGAATTTCTATTTTAATTTTCTAATTTCTACAAAAATATTATATTAGCAATATTATATAATAGGTATGAACGCCGATTTAACCGAATTCATTAAACGCATCATCAAATACTTGATTGAAGGTTTAGCCGTTGGTCTAGTTGCATTAATTGCTCCAAGAAAACCATTAAACGTTGAAGAAATTTTAGTCATTGCATTAACCGCCGCTGCCGCATTCGCCATTTTAGATTCATTTGCCCCATCCATTGGAAGTTCCATGAGAGGAGGCGCTGGATTTGGTTTAGGAACTAGTTTGGTCGGAGGACTTAAATTAGCCGCTGTATAAATTCCACGATATAAATAATATTGTTTGCAATATTGCTAACAATATTATTAGATTAGACGGTAGGGAAAAATTCCCAATCTAGGTCATTGCATACCTTCTTCCATATCATATCCTGCTCTAATTGTTTCTCTCGGTCCTTCATCATGGGTATATATGGTAAGTATTGTGTTTGGTCTAATAAAACACATAATTGATACAATGTATAGGTATAGTTGAAAAAATTTGTGCGATTGGCCGGACAATGCACGGCCCACGGTTTTTGTATTTCGATAAATAAAACACACAATGTTTCGTGCAATTCTTCATTCATGATGGGCGGTTTAATACCAAACATTGAATTTATGTATTGAATGTGTTCGAAATATTTATTTAGTCCTAGTTTACGTAAAATATCGCGCATTTTATCGTAATTAATGAGAGACATATCCGTAATACGTTCTTTCTTAATACGATTTCGAATGGCCGAAATGACTTCATCCGGTATTTGAGTGGTCTCTTTGGCCTGAAATTGGGATAAAATCTCTTTAAAATGGTTGAGACGAATATATGCCGTATAGGATACTTCATTGGGGGGCTCTTTATTGGTGGGTTTAGAACTGTCTACAATATAGGTAATGAATTTACCGCAATTCGTATTATTGCATATTAAAATGCCTTCTTCGTCTTGTGGAATAAGCTCTCCTAAATGACATACTTCACATACGTCAGACGGAACCACAAAATCATGTATATTCAATATCTCGTTATTTACATTTTTCCAATAATTATTGTATGAATTCTTCGATTGACTATATTTTTCACTATTCGGGTTCGAAGATTCTTGGGTTTTTGCTCTTATTTTAAAAAAAGAATTGAGTATATTGACATTTTGATTGTTATCCCCGCTCGATACTTTTTTTTTCTCTTCAAAATATTCAAAAATGTGTTTTGAATTCTCTAACAAATATTCCTTCTTTTTTGATTTCAGTTGTTGAATTTCTAATTTGATTTTACAGATTTTATCACGAATATCCATACATATATCTATTTTACTGTTATCCAATTCTTTCAATTTATGTTTCAAATGATTCTTTTCTTTTATTAATTGGGGAATAACATTGATTTCTAAATCATGGAAATAATTCAACATTTCGGTATGTTTTTCATCGATAGTATTTGCAGTATGTGTATTTTTTACTATTATTTTTTTGTTTTGATTCATAGATTTAATAGGGTGGCGTTTTTATGTTTTTATTTACATAATAATATTATTATAGTTCTGTAAATTAAATGCGCAAAAATAGATAGAAATAAATAGTTGGGATATATATAAATAAATGCTTTCGGCATTCAATACAGTTGGTTCATTTGCACATTTTGCGAAGCAAAATGTAACTACATCAGTAAGTGTTAGTAATGCAACAACTTATACAAGTAATGGTTATAATGTAGCGGTATTTGCAACAACTGGTAGCACTGGCTCTATCACAATGGGGTCTACTTCAAAAACGGTATATTATATTATTGTTGGTGGTGGAGCGAGCGGTAGCAATGGAAGTGATGGTAAAAAAGGTTCATCTTCTACCGCACAACCTGGTGGAAACGGTGGTAAAGGCGGACAAGTAAAAACAGGTAGCACTACTTTATCGGCAAATACCACGTATACTGTTACTGTAGGTAGCACAAATGGAGATAGTACTTTTAATTCGATTACTTCTACTGCGGCTGGTGGTGCAGCAGCTGGTTCAGGTGGTAATACCGGAGGTAACGGAACCGCTGGAACAACATTACCAACTACGATAACAGTTACAATAAATGATGTTACATATACTGTATTGGGAGGCGGTGGTGCAGGCGGTAGTCAAAGTGGACAAGGCAATACTGGAACGGGTGGTACGGGCGGGGGAGGTAATGGAGGTTCTGGTGGTGCACTAAATACATCGGCAGCCGGAGGTGCAGGTGGTAGTGGAACTACGAATACTGGTGGCGGTGGCGGCGGTGGTGGCGGTGGAGCAAGAAGTAATAGTGATGCAGCAGCCGGCGTGGGCGGAACTGGTGGAACTGGTGGGTCAGGTGTTGTTGTATTATATTATCTATAGCCGATTAACTCATATTTTCGTCAAAATATGGTATTTGTCAATATTCCTAAATAATATAGTATTTTTATGGATAATCAAAAACATTTAGACATACCGGATAATATTAAAATGGACCGTAAACATTTCCAAAAAATGATGTTTCTAAATAATGCTCTAAATGATGGGTGGACAGTTAAAAAATCTGCCGAAAACTACATTTTTACGAAAAAACATGAAAATAAACGCGAGATTTTCCAAGAAAATTATTTGGAAAACTTTATAATATCGAATTTGAATAACTAGTTGAAGAAAGTGTCTGCATTCGTCGTATTGAAATTGGTGGTTTGGTATGATATCGGTGTATTATACAAAAGATAGGTATTAATTTACAATTTCATTTAATTTAGCAATTTCTCCAAATTTTTTTCTTGGATTAGTATATAACCTATAAAAATGGGTGGAGCACTAATGCAACTAGTCGCCTACGGCGCACAAGACGTTTTCCTTACTGGAACCCCTGAAATTACCTTCTGGAAGGTATCATACCGCAGACACACTAACTTTGCCATGGAAAGTATTGAACAAACTTTCTCTGGACAAGCCGATTTTGGACGCAGAGTAACTTGCACCATCTCAAGAAATGGTGATTTGGCTTACAGAACCTACTTACAAGTCACTTTACCTGAAATCAACCAATCCCAAGCCACCTCCGGAACTGATGGTGTCTATGCTCGTTGGTTAGATTTCATTGGTGAACAATTAATCTCCCAAGTTGAAGTTGAAATTGGAGGTCAACGCATTGACCGTCAATATGGTGACTGGATGCACATCTGGAACCAAGTTACTCTTTCATCTGAACAACAACGTGGATACTTCAAGATGATTGGACATACTACCCAATTAGTATACATCACTGACCCTCAATTCGCTGATGTTGCTGGAGCTTGTTCATCATCCGGAGGACCAAACCAAGTTTGTGCTCCAAGAAACGCTTTACCAGAAACCACCCTTTACATTCCTCTATTATTCTGGTTCTGCAGAAACCCAGGACTTGCTCTTCCTTTAATCGCTCTTCAATACCACGAAGTCAAAATCAACATTGATTTCCGTCCAATTGGAGAATGCTTATGGGCAGTCAAATCCATGACCTCAACTGATGGATCAACCCAATCAGTTACCAGTGCTTACCAACAATCCCTTGTTGCTGCATCCTTATACGTTGACTATATCTTCTTAGATACTGATGAACGCAGAAAGATGGCACAAAACCCACACGAATACTTAATTGAACAACTTCAATTCACTGGTGATGAATCTGTTGGTTCATCCTCAAACAAAATCAAGTTGAACTTCAACCATCCTTGCAAGGAATTAATCTGGGTTGTTCAACCTGACTCCAACGTTGACTACTGCTCATCCCTTGAATCTGGAACCACCTTATACAAGACCCTAGGAGCCCAACCATTCAACTACACTGATGCCATCGATGCTTT
>Ga0209191_1001773_pt1 | contig 13974 bp, 10 predicted proteins | sample S_130626_EF_Meta_FD_187320 | JGI IMG/M metagenome (GOLD analysis project Ga0209191, IMG submission 187320) | Freshwater microbial communities from Lake Simoncouche, Canada to study carbon cycling - S_130626_EF_MetaG (SPAdes) (version 2) | ecosystem: Environmental > Aquatic > Freshwater > Lake ... | reverse complement strand
TATTACAAATTCGACTCAATCAGAATCAACAACAACAGGTGCACTTACTGTTGTTGGAGGTGTTGGAATTGGTGGAAACACATTTATTGGTGGAAATCTATATACAATAGGAAATACAACTCTTACTGGTAATGTAATCATTCTCAATAACGAAGAATCTACATCAAGCACAACAGGCGCACTTACTGTTGCTGGAGGTGTTGGAATTGGTGGAAACACATTTATTGGTGGAAATCTATATACAATAGGAAATACAACTCTTACTGGTAATGTAATCATTCTCAATAACGAAGAATCTACATCGAGCACAACAGGCGCACTTACTGTTGCTGGAGGTGTTGGAATTGGTGGTAATATTTATATTGGTGGAAACACATTTATTGGTGGAAATCTATATACAATTGGAAATACAACTCTTACTGGTAATGTAACCATTCTCAATAATCAAGTATCTACATCGAGCACAACAGGCGCACTTACTGTTGCTGGAGGTGTTGGAATTGGTGGTGATCTTTATTTGATGGGATCATTAAATACTATTAGCGATGGTAGTGTTTTTCCTTATTTAAATGGTAATTTTATACTATCCCAAAGTGTTGTTCCAATAACAACCGATTCAGAAATAGGAATATCTGGTAATGGAAAGTATCAACTTATAGCATTAGCTCTTTCGAGTGGATCAACATCAACACTTTATAGATCAACAGATTATGGGAAAACATGGGGTTTATCAGGACCATCACAAATAATTATCACAACGTCTTATTATTATTCAATAGCGATATCTTATGACGGAAAATACCAAAGTGTATTAAGTGTTAATAGCCCTATAGTTTACATATCGTCTGATTACGGTGTAACATGGAGAACACCATCAAGTAATATTACCCAAGAAGGTAAAATGATAAAAATGTCTAGTAGTGGAGCGATTCAAGTAGTAAATACGCAAAATGGAATTTTCAAATCAATTAATTATGGTGAAACATGGAATTTTATTAGTATAAATACGGGATATAATTATTATAGTATAGCAATCTCTAGTGATGGAAAATATCAAACAATAATTACTGTTATTGGTGTATCTTATTCATCAGATTTTGGGGTAACATGGAATCGTGCTACATTTCCGGTAAACACATCACTTTTTTATGGAAATTGTATAGCAATATCTGATAATGGAAAATATCAAACTATAGGTGGGGGGAGAGAAGGAACAAATACAAAATTGTATATATCATCTAATTATGGACAAACATGGTATTTGGCAACAATGCAACCACTTGATACTGATCCACCACGAGTTCATGATTCTATTTTTATGGATTCTTCGGGAAAAAATCAAATGGCACATTATTTTTATTCTCAAGGCGGGTCGTTTATTGATTTAAGTAGTAATCTCTTTTCTACATCACAAGATTATGGTGTAACATGGACTACATTTTATTCAACATATTTGGGTCCTTACGATAATGGTAGTATTAGTAATAATAAGTTTGTTGCATCATATAGTCTTAAATATTTTACAGCATTGAATGCAAATTCCATTTATACATCAACGGGACCATCTATAATTACTGATATTATTAATTCAGGAACAATTAATAATTCAGGAACAATTAATAATTCAGGAACAATTAGTGTCACAAATTCAACTCAATCAGAATCAGTAACAACAGGAGCACTTACTGTTACTGGAGGTGTTGGAATCGGTGGTAATATTTATATTGGTAAAAATCTATATACAATAGGAAATACAACTCTTACTGGTAATGTAACCATTCTGAATAATCAAGGATCTACATCGAGCACAACAGGTGCACTTACAGTTACTGGAGGTGTTGGAATAGGTGGTAACACATTTATTGGTGGAAATCTATATACAATTGGAAATACAACTCTTACTGGTAATGTAACCATTCTCAATAATCAAGTATCTACATCGAGCACAACAGGTGCACTTACAGTTACTGGAGGTGTTGGAATTGGTGGAGATGTTTATTTGGGAAAAGGGATTACAATAGTAGGTGATTTCGTTGGACAAAGTGCTTATTTGATGGGATCATTAAATGCTACTAGTGATAGTATTGTTTTACCTTTTCCTTATTTAAATGGCGATTTTATAATATCCCAAAGTGTTATTCCAATAACAACCGATTCAGCTATAGGAATATCTGGAAATGGAAAATATCAACTTTTAGCAAGAGGTAATCAAAGTCAATCATCAACAACACTTTATAGATCAACGGATTATGGGAAAACATGGGGTTTATCAGGACCATCACAATCAATAATTACAACTGCTGGTTCATATTCAATAGCAATATCTTATGATGGAAAATACCAAAGTGTCATGGGTTATGGGTGTCCAGTTAATATATCATCTGATTATGGTGTAACATGGACAACCCCATTAAGTAATATTACTGGAACTAACACAATCATAAAAATGTCTAGTAATGGAGCTATTCAATTAGTAATAACGAACGACACACAAGTTTATAGATCAATTGATTATGGACAAACATGGGGTATTACTGGTAATAGTCTAAATTCACGATGGGGTATTATAGCAATGTCTAGTGATGGAAAATATCAAACGGGGGCATGTAGTTATGGTGTATATTATTCGTCAGATATTGGTGTAACATGGAATCTTGCTACATTTCCAGATCTTATAATAAACCCCGGAAATTTTAATTTCAATTGTATAACAATATCTGATAATGGAAAATATCAAACTATAGGAGGTGGATCTTATAATGATGGTAATATTACAAATTATTCACAAATTTATATATCATCTAATTATGGTGAAACATGGTATTTGGCAACAACACAACCACCTATTAGTTATGGTCTAAACTATGATTCTATTTTTATGGATTCTTTGGGAAAAAATCAAATAGCACATTATTCGGGTGGTAACGACTATTATACATCACAAGATTATGGTGTAACATGGAATATATTTTATTCGACATATTTGGGTCCTTATTCGATATATTTGGGTCCTTATGATGGTATAGTTAGTAATAATAAAGTTGTTGCATCATACGGTCTTAAATATTTTACAGCATTGAATGCAGCTTCCATTTATACATTAACGGGACCATCTATAATTACTGATAATATTAATTCAGGAACATTAAGTATTACAAATTCAACTCAATCAAAATCAACAACAACAGGCGCACTTACTGTTGTTGGAGGTGTTGGAATCGGTGGAAACACATTTATTGGTGGGAATCTATATACAATAGGAAATACAACTCTTACTGGTAATGTAATCATTCTTAATAATAAAGCATCTACATCGTGCACAACAGGTGCACTTACAGTTACTGGAGGTGTTGGAATCGGTGGAAACACATTTATTGGTGGGAATCTATATACAATAGGAAATACAACTCTTACTGGTAATGTAATCATTCTTAATAATAAAGCATCTACATCGAGCACAACAGGTGCACTTACAGTTACTGGAGGTGTTGGAATCGGTGGTAATCATTGGGTAACCGGAAATTCTTTTGTAGGAGGTAATTTATCAGTTACTGGTGGAATTTATATGAATGGTGTATTAGTAGGAACAGGTAGTGGAGGATTACCTTATATTGGTGGTAATATTTATATAAATGGTAACACCTTTATTAGTGGTAATCTATATACATCAGGAAATACACTTATTACTAGTACTACAGAAGGTGGTAATACAACTGGTGCAATTATTTGTAGTGGGGGTGCTTATTTTGCGAAAAATATTTATATGGGAGGAACAACATCAACAGGTATACTTACTATTTTAAATGCTACACCATCATCTGGTTCTACAAGTGGTGCGATTCAGTGTAGTGGTGGGGCTTACTTCGGACAAAGTGTTTATTCGCTAGGAGCAATTACTGCTGCTGGTGGGTTGACTGTGCCATCAGGAAAAACACTTACATCATCTGGAACGTTTACAATAAATAATCAATCTTCAACAACTGGTATTAATGGACTTCAATTAGACTCTGCTATCGCTATTAATACAACATCAGTAATAAAAACAACAAATACTACAACTGGAACAAGTAGCAACACAAGTGGTGCAATTAATTGTAGTGGTGGGGCTTACTTCGGACAAAGTGTTTATTCACTAGGAGCAATTACTGCTGCTGGTGGATTGACTGTGCCATCAGGAAAAACACTTACATCATCTGGAACGTTTACAATAAATAATCAATCTTCAACAACTGGTATTAATGGACTTCAATTAGACGCTGCTATCGCTATTAATACAACATCAGTAATAAAAACAACAAATACTACAACTGGAACAATTAGCAACACAAGTGGTGCAATTAATTGTAGTGGTGGGGCTTACTTCGCTGGAGCTGTTTATTGTGCTTCAACAATCACAGCAACAAGTTTTACTACAACATCTGATTATCGTATCAAAGATAATATTGAAAATCTTGACGAAAAATTCACCATAGATAAATTGCGTCCAATAACATATTTAAATAATATAACAAAAAAACAAGATATTGGTGTTATCGCACATGAATTACAAGAAATATATCCTTTCTTAGTAAAAGGCGAAAAAGATGATAAGGAATATCAATCCGTGAATTATACAGGTTTGATCGGAATATTAATAAAAGAAATTCAAGATTTGAAAAAAGATGTTCAAGAATTGAAAAAAAATACAAAATTTGAAAATCCATAAAAGATATTTGAAAATTGATTAAAAAGTGCGTCAATAATATATTATTTATCAAACATATTATGGACAATACAGAACTCACAGAACTCACAGAACTCATAGAACTCACAAAACCCACACAAAACGATCTATCCCAAAAAAATGCGCATCCTAGAGATATTAATATTTCTTTCGAAGAAGGTCCACATATATATACTGTTCTTGGAGAACGTGGAACATATACTTCAGTGACTACATGGGTTCATCAACAATTCCCACATTTCGATTCTTCCATGATTCTAGACAAAATTTTGAAAAGTCCCAAACAATCAGATCCAAAATATAAATATTATGGACGTAGTCGAGAAAGTATTGAAGCCGAATGGGAAACCAATCGGGTTGCGGCTTCTTCTGCAGGAACCAAAATGCACTTGGACATAGAGCATTTTTATAATGGACTTTCGGTAGAAAATAGTAGTATAGAATACCAATATTTTCAAAAATTCGTCGAAGATTTTCCTTGGTTAAAAGCATACCGTACAGAATGGATGGTATATCATGAAGATCTAAAAATCTCAGGATCAATCGACATGGTTTTTCAAGATGATCGAAATGGTGATTTCTATATTTATGATTGGAAACGATCCAAAGAGATAAAATATGATGATAATTTTTGTGATTTTGCTACAGGACCTTGTTTGAAAGGTATTCCCAATTTGAATTTCTGGCATTATAGTCTTCAATTAGGGATTTATAAAGCAATTTTGGAAGAAAAATACGGATTGAAAATTTCAGGAATGTTTTTGATAGTTTTACACCCCGACAATAAAATATATGAACGTATCGAAGTCGCAAATATGGAAAAAGAAATTCTGGCACTATTTCAAGAACGTAAAAATTTCCAATATATTATACCAGTGAAGATTTAAGACGAAATATCTAACTTATAAATACTTCCAGTTTGTGTTACTAAATACAAATAATTATTATTTGAAGAAATATTTACACCATAAATATTTGTCAAACTTGTAGAAATAGATGTCCAACTACTTCCATTATCTTTTGAATAATAAATTGTTGTTGAACTTGCTCCCCATAAATATGTTCCTGCTGAATTATACCATACAGAAACAAAGGTAGCGGGTAATGTCAATGCACTACCAAAACCACTTGGAAGACCAGTAGAAGAATAAAATCCTTGATTGTTTACATTTGTATAAAATAGTTTACTTCCATTACCACTACTAGTAATCCATTTACCCATATAAGGCATATTAGTAACTGCAACTTCTGATACTGTTGCTGCTGCTAAATCATAAGAAAATAAAATTGGTTGATAATATGGATTTGGACCAGTTAATGCATAACTCATAAATGTTGTATTATTTATTGTACAACTACCACGTGTATAAACATCTGCACCACTGACATTTGTCCAATTAACACCAAAATTTTTAGAATAATATTGTGAATTATTACCGAATTGACCACCATCTGCAGTAATAATATATTGTCCTGTGGCATCACAAGCAACTGCTTGAGTCCAACGTCCAAAATTATCTCCAGTTACAGCTTGTGCTGCTAACCAAGATACACCATAATTTGATGAAACATAAAGATAACACGCAGGAACACCTGTGCTACATGCGTATTGATATTGACCTGAACTACTCATTGTTACACAAAATATATTATTTGCAACACTTACAGTAGTAAATGAACTACCATAATTTGATGAAACAAAAAAATTCAAATCACAACCAACAGTAACATATTGTCCAGTTGAATTGGTAGCAATATATTGTCCAGGTGGTGAATTACTAACATTACTAAGAGTAAAAGTCATTGAATAACTATTTAATAATGTAAGCACGGGTAATGGTTTAAAAATATTATTAAAATCAGCATTAATAGTATTATTCCAATACATAAATACTATACCTCCATATCCAATTTGACCTGGATATATACCACCATCACTAGTAACATTTCCATTATTCGCTCCATTTCCACCACAACCATAATATGTACCAGGATTACCCCCACCCAAAACAGGACTAGAATTTGCACCATCAGCAAAAGTACCCCCAGAAACTATTGTAGGCCAAGGTATAGGTGGTCCTGAGCCTGTAGTTGTTATAGAACCTGTTTCTAATGTAATAGTTGGACCAGCGTTGAAAGTTGTATTACCTGTTTTTGTACCTGCACCACCAGAAGCAGAAACGGCTACTGTACTTCCTATTGTTCCTGAAAAACTAGATGTTCCTCCTAGTGGTACTAGTTCATGCTCAGAATCATAAAATGATCCACCAACACCACCAGTTGATGTTATTGTACCTACTGTTCCATTCATATTACCAGTAACAGTAGTAGAACTACCAGTATTTCCTGCTGATGAACTATTACGTGTACCTCCACCACCTATTACTACTGTATATGTACTATTTGTGAATGTAAATCCATTATTTTGTTGTGGAGTATAATAAACCCCTCCTCCAGCACCTCCATATCCATTATAAGAATAACCACTACGTCCTCCACCCCCTCCACCTCCAATAACTAAAAGACCAACTTTAAATGTAGCTAGACCTGAAAATGTAACAGTGTATGTAGTAGTACCTGTTCCTGGAAGATATATTAATAGATAATTATAACCATTTGAAGGTGTCGTAGAAATATAATAATATGAACCACCTGTAACAGTTACAGACAAAGTTGTAGAACAAATATATCCTGTAGCAGTTGCTTGAGTACCACTGACATAAGGTGCAAAAATAGTATTCAAATCTTTATTAGTATAATTCGCATTATTGACAATATATCCTGTGGCAGTTGCTTGAGTACCACTGACATAAGGTGAAAAAATAGTATTTAAATCTTTATTAGTATAATTCGCATTATTGACAATAAATCCTGTGGGATTTGCCATAATATATATTATATTTTATACCAGTGAAGTATTCATACCAGTGAAGATTTGAAATGGGACGCCTTAAAGACATTTTGATTCTTCAAATGTGTAAAGAAATTATACCATGTAAGACACACACTGAAATGGTAAAATCATCGATGATTTAATGACAACCAACAGGTGTTCCTTTTGTAGATTTTGGATAAGATAATTTATCAAAATAACCACATTTTTCATTTATTTTTTTAATATAAATACCATTTTCCATTGCTACACCATTTTTAGGTGTAGTAGTATGATTTGTAATATCTTTTGTAAGTGAATTACAATTATGTTTTAAGTTGTTAATTTGACTATTACGATTCGTAAAAAATGTAGATTTACATTTTGTAGGAGTATATTTATTTATTTGACATGACGATTTATTTGCAGCATTCAATGCCAATTTTGATAATTTTTCAATGTATTGTTGTTGTGTCCCTACAATTTTGCTAAAAGAACTATTAGGTTTTGTAGTAGAAAATGGTTGAGGACGATCTATCCAGCGATATTTTGTCTCAATCAATCCATAAGTTCCGATAACAGATGGTTTGATAACACTCGGATTATTCAATGATGTTACCGCACTTTGAACAATTGGTTTGATTAGATATTTACCACAACAACCACCGTGTCCTTTGGGTGTATTCCCTTTCATAATTGTTTTGGGTAAACTACGTCCACGTGTATCTTGACCTACATACCCTTGACTACGATGAGTTCCATTCAAAGAAAAATTGAGATGTGAAACACTATTATTATTATATTTAGCGTAGGTTTTACGTTTTAATGTTACAATAGACATTTTATTATATATAATATAATACAAAAATATAATAGAAAAAAATGTCCGTTGAATATTGTAATGGGCTCGAACTGTTCTAAAAATTGATTTAATACTTGTATTTGTATGTAATATATAAATAAAAGTATTACATATTAGAATTATAGTATACAACCATAATGAATTCAACATCATCAAATGAAACAAAAGAATCCGAATCTCTTTCAAACATTATCAATGAATATATAGATTCTTTACCAGATAAAGAAAGAGTTGGATATGAAATCGCAAAACAACATTTGGGTACATCATTTACCGTTGAAAAAACAGTTGGTTTTTTAAGATGGAAAAAACAGAAATCGGAATCGACATAGAGTTTTTCACGAATCGCTCATTCGTGTACTCCTATGTTTTTGACTTTATATTCATCCAATCTCTATAAGAAATATGATGGTTCTCGGAAAACATAGTATCAAATTTTGTAATACTATTTACTTCTTTTGTAGTTATAGATATTTTTTGTAAAGGTTGCCAATTATGTAAATGTCCCAAATAAATAAATTTATTTGTCATAAGCTCTTTCATCGTTTTTTTTTCAATATTGTCTGGTATATCAGACAAAATTTCAGTATCAGTATTTGATTTTGACTTCAAATTCATAACAAAATTCAATATTTTTTCATATACATCATATATAATTGAAGCAATCGTTTTTTTTGTTTTAACACTAATTTTACTATGATTTAAAACATGATAAGATTTTTTGGAATAATCTTTTAATTTCAAAAAAGGTCCTTTTTTAATATCAATTTCAGGGATACCATTTTTCTCTCTTTTCTCTTTTTTTATTTTTTTCATTTCTTCTTCATCATCGTAAAAAAATACATTCACCAATGGTGACATTTTACCTATAGGAAGAGTTGCTTCATCCAAATAAAAATCACGACAAAAAAATATCATAACATATTTCATAGCTACAGCATTCAAAATTGTATAAGGAATACCAGTTTGATCAGAATAATAAGAAAATCCATGTTTGAAAATATCATAATACATATAAATATTACCCCGAGGTGTGCTTTCTATTAAAATACGTTTCTTCCAAGCTTTCTCTAAGTGATTATTTGGATCCGACAGTATTTCTTTCAAATGTTTTTTATTATAAATTTCACATTCAATATTTGATGAAAAAAAACTTTTCGGATTATCATCGGTTATTATCATACCTAATTGTTGTTGTTCTCGTTCAAAAGATTTATTTAGTTTAATACGATTTTTATTTATATATTCGAGAACTGGATTTATAGGTTCTGTTGTTTTTTTTAATAAACCTAACCATTTCACCCATCGAATTGGTAATTTTGAAACGACAAATAAAAAATATCGGTTTTCAAAAAAACGATTTATCCAAATTTTAGTACGAAAAATCATGAATCCTAACATATAGATATATCATAAGACATGTGTTTATATTTTTTGTTTCAATTGTTTGATTAAGAATCGTTCTATTTCTTTTTCATGTTTTTCGACAAGTATTTTTCGCATACTCAATAATTTCTTTTTATTTAAATCAGTTTGTGTTTCGTCTTCATTTGAATGTTTTGGATTTGTATAATAAAATTCCAACATTTTACGCCAAATATCTTCAATAAATAAATGAATATGTTTTTCTGTCATAGGTTGCCATTTTAAACCATTGAAGATTTCCGTTTTTTCAGATAAATGAATATCAGATACATCTACTTCAGAATCAGAATCCTCTATTACCAAATCAAATCCATATATTTTTTTAGGTTTTCCATCTACTACTGATAATGGAAGTAACATGGTTGAAGAGAAATCCATACAATATTGTATATATTGTTTGAACCCTTCTAATATAGTATTATTAAAAATAATGTCCATATGATCATTATTGATTGGACAATATGTAATCCATTCGGAAATACTATGAGTAGGTATATAATCAGGGATAGATCGTGTCATTCTTTTTTCAGATAGATGATTATGTGTCATTTTTTCTATTTTGTCTTCTAAATTATATATATATTTTTCCATACGAAGAATCGTATCACACATTTTCATCATTATTATTTTGGTAGATTCGGTTGTTTCGTTTGAGGGCACATTGTTCAAATATTCGTGGATCCATTCAGTGTTCATCGTTTATTGAAATTATTATATTTATAAATAATAAAAATCAATTTTATTCAAAATATTTATTGAAAAAAATTGAATTACAAAATAAAATAAATACAATTCATTATAAAATAATAATATAATGATCGGAATCACTATGTTACTTCTCTTACCTATGGTTGTATTGGGTTTGTCGAATACTCAATTGGGTCTTATCAATAAAGTTATAATGAATAAAAATTTACCTACAAAACACAAACATTTGGTGGAAGCCGTTTTGTATAAAAATTATGAACAGTGGGCAATAAAAATAGGTTCAAATTTCAAAAAAAAGCATTTTTACAAATGTAAACATATACCGTATTATGAAATTTCCATCTATTCACGAATTGGATTATTAAACGCAATTCGTAAATACAATCCTACAAAGGAATCCGCAATGTTTCATTTATATGCCATACATCATATTCGTGGCCAATTATACAAAGGAATGACTGATTTATCACCTATTGTAAATGTTTCGAAAAAACGATTAAAATTACGCAATACTATTTATGAAAGAGCTGCTCATAATAATGAAGCACTTGCGAATAAAGAATCTAAAATAGAAATGAATGAATCCAATACACTATGGGAATATATCGAAGAAACAGCAGATCCATTTACTCGTCGTTGTATTCGATACAAATTTGATCAGGATTTTACGACAATACGTACAAATCTCGAAATATCACGAATTATGGAATGTAGTGAAGAAAAAGTTAGATCCAATATTTTGAAATATTTCATAACTCAACATTTGGGTATTATTCTGGTAAAGTCCGTCAGAAAAAACAATAAAAATATATAAATGCTTCAATAACCATTCTTAAATTCTTCGGCTGTTTACATATTCTTTTCCAATTTTGTTTCTTTTGCAACGGTTTTGATAACTTTATTATAATATTCGTCTCGGTTTCCACCTGCCATTGAATTCATAGAAATAGCTATATATTTTACACCTGCTTCACTATCTAAATCATTACATTCAGGGTTCTCTAGTTTCCATTGTTGAAATTGTAAAAGACTTTTACGAGTAATTTCTTGAATGGCTTCGCACATTTTTTTTGTATTTTCTTCTTTTTTCCATTCATCTTCTTCTTTAATATACATTGTTTCTCTTTTTACATCTGTACAATGAATTGGACGTTCATATAAACTTACTTGTCGAAGATTTTCTATCAAAATATTGGAAATCCCTTTTACAAATCCATTTGTAGCATTGTTCTCCAAATCTTCATTCGTAACTTGTATGTTATCAATGAAGTCACTTAAATTCAAAGCATCTTTACATTTTTCATTCAAAAATAATTGAATATTAAATTGTGTGTTATTATGGCTATTCGTATTATGGCTATTTGTATTCGTATTTGTGTTATTATTATACCCACCTGAATTGTTCATAATAGCGGTTTTGGTAAGTTCAATAATATTGGCATTTTGTTTGATTTGTTCTTTGGTATGTTCTTTGGTTTGTTCAATAACAAAATTACGTAATTCTTGGTTCTCTTTGATAAGAATTTTGACCATTTCTGTAGAGTTCATAAGATCATTTTCATTGTATGAAATATTGGAAATATTGGAAATAATTTCTTCTGGATAATTCATAGAAGCTTTGAAACAACATTTTTTTTTATGATATTTAAGTTTATATTGTTTATCAAATTTTTCATCACAGCCAAAACATTGAAAATTATATATTTTTTCTGAATCTAAATCCAGATTACGTTTCAATATGCGTTCATTATGTTTTATTGTATTCATATGTTTAACCCAATTGCTTGGATATTTACAAGTAAAATTACAAAAATCACACATGAATTGTGAGTTAAAAACATTGGACTCATTTTTTTCTCCTTTTTCTCGATTTTTTCTCCCTGTATTTTCAGAAATTTCTGAAGGTGTAATTAATGACATCATGTTAGATGTTATTTCAGATTTTGAATCATTTTTTTCGGACTCATTTTTTTCTCCTACCCGCTCATTTTTTTCTCCCAAACATCGTGTTTTATGTTTCAGTGTCAAAAAATGACGTTCCAATAAATAAGGTAGCTTGAAACCCACTTCACAAATTTCGCATCGATTTTTGAATAAAAAATACGACATATTTATACTCATGAAATTGTCTTTAAGTCGTTTTGAAGGAGAAAAAAATTAGTAACTATTTCTTTACTTTTTCAAAAAAATATTTTTTGTATTTTTCAATAATATTATTTTATTACCATATATGGTAACACTATTAAAAATATTAAAAACTCAAAAATAAAAAAAATAAAAAATAAAAGCTGCCGCAGGAATTGAAAATGGACATTTTTAAAATGTCCAAAATGAAAAATCTCAGAATACTTTTCAAACGTCCAAAAAACCTCCTGCTCGATGAATCTAAAATATAATAATTATAATTACTTTTACACGATAATCAGTATGATATAATAAATTATTTGATTTTATCATATAAAAGTTTATAATAAAACTCAATAATTTCGTTATGTTCGTCAGAATTCGTCTTATGTAAAAGATTAATAAAAACAATAAAAGCATTTTTGTAATTTGAATTCATAATGAACCAATTAATAGATTGTTTTGAGTCATTAATAAAAGTATTATGTTGGTTCTCTTGTTCAAAAATTTCGGAAAGAATATTATTTTCTTCCATTCTAGATATATATATTGGAGAACTTTTATATGGTATTACTACAAAATTACAATATTGATTATTTATTATCGATTCAATAATTTTTGAGTAAATAACGACTAAAATCACGACAATTATGATTATACAATTGAAAATTGGAATCCCAAGATTGAATAATAGAACAAAGTTCGGGATCAATTTCTTTTAATAATTCTAAATTATTTATATCGAGATTATCATAAAAAAGTTCTCGAACAAGTTTTTTATGATTGATTTCATTGAAACGAAATACACGAATTTTTCCTTCAACGGATTTTCCTGAAAGAAGTTTTTTGACATAAAATGGAGAACGAATATTACCCGAAGGACAAAAATCAACAGCAAAAATATCATTATAATTTGTTTCATTTTCAAATTTACCTTCTTTCAAAAGAACAATTTTATGTAAACCAGCAAATGGAACAAAATTATAAATAGGTGTACTAATAACTTTGATAGTAAATTTACCAGAAACAACACATAAGACGAGTGATAAAAAGAAAAAGAAACTCATAATATATTGTGATATACAAATACATATAAATTCTTTAAATCTTTTATCTTTTCGTATAAATCTTCAACGGTATAAATTACATAAGTCTTGTAGTACTGTTATTATCAAGACAGTAGGGGGCAACAGTAGGGGGCAACAGTAGGGGCCAACAGTAGGGGCCAACAGTAGGGGCCAACAGTAGGGGCCAATAGTA
>Ga0209191_1001772_pt1 | contig 13975 bp, 25 predicted proteins | sample S_130626_EF_Meta_FD_187320 | JGI IMG/M metagenome (GOLD analysis project Ga0209191, IMG submission 187320) | Freshwater microbial communities from Lake Simoncouche, Canada to study carbon cycling - S_130626_EF_MetaG (SPAdes) (version 2) | ecosystem: Environmental > Aquatic > Freshwater > Lake ... | reverse complement strand
TTGACTTTGTGACAAGTATCTCCTTTTGTTGCAACACCGATATCCCGAAATTGATTGAGTCGGCACCTTTGACCACTGGCTTGATGTTAAAACCCGCTCGACGTATCTCCTCAATAGATTTTGGCTCGGCTGAGTCGGCCCAAATCGGTAAGCGTTTATCCTGTTTCATTAATCGAATAATGTCCGAGTTGAGCAGCGAGGTCGAGTAAATCAATTCGTCGGCTATTATTTTACCGTTGTACTCGTATATTGCGATCATTGCCGTTGGATCGTTAGAGTAACCGAAATCGAGGCCACTGCCTAAGAATTTTGCCTCTTGTGGGATTGTGTCTATTTGTTCCCAATTCGGGAACACAACGCCCTCAAGTGATCCGAGTTGACCTAATCCGTAAACGTTGTACCAGTTCGCCCAAAAAGTTGAGGTCTTGGCTTTCTCCTTTGCTTTGAGAATAAAATTTAGGGCCGACTCAGGGCAGGCCTCGTTGTCTTCATAGTTAACAATTAAAAAGTCGACGTCATGGTCGTTCATCAAATCGGTGTGAAACCAAAACTCATTGACAGGATTCCAATCTAAATAGACGCCTTTTTTTGTACGCGACGCGAGTTCGGTGTAAGCGTGGAAGGTCATATTGTTCGCCTCGTTCATGTACAAATAATCACGACGCGCGCCTCGAAGTTTTGAGTCGTTTTCTGCGCTAAAAAATTCGATAGCTGAATTATTGGCAAATGTATATTTGAAGTCGGTCGCGTTCCATCGCTGCGGATTCCATCGACCTGTCAACACCATTATTTTTTTGAAGTCTTTTATTGCTCCTCTTTTGAGGTGTGGTATCGACTCCGCTACAACCGAGATTTCTAGAAGCTCGGTCTTGCAGCATAAGTCGATAAGTATCGGAAGGATCCCATAAGTTTTTCCCGCGCTGGTTCCGCCCTGTATTCCTTTTGTGAATTTGGTAAGTCCTAGGACCTTATTTATTACTGTTGTCCGTACAAACATCGGGGAATAGTGGTTGCTCTTGGTGCGTTGTGATGTCTTGATACACTCGGTCGGAGTATTTCTTTGGGTGCAATTTTGCAACGATCCATTTGCGAGCATCGATTTTAAGTCGGTCACGTTGCACTACGTTTGCTCCAGTGAATGGAGTATGATCCTCATCGGAGTGATCAGCGATGTCGATTATGTCCTCAAAGATAACATCGGCCCTAATTTCGCACGCGCGCACGTACCTTTTTGCTTTGTTTTCATCTGCTTCCAACCATTGGTAAAACGTTGCAGTACTTGGGAACTCTTTACGTCTTAAAATAGAGATAAGTGAGTTGCCTTGCTCAATTTCTCTTAAGATTTCGTCAAAAGTCTCGTCTATTTGTTGCTGGGAGTAAGCCATTGTCCTATTATTACTTGGTTAACTGGTATATTTTCGTCAGTTTGTATCTTAAAATCGCGGTATTCCTTGAGTTTTAAAATATCAAATAAGTTGGGTGCAAGCCAAAGCTCGTTGTGAGTGACGTCTTCGGGTTTGCTGTCGATTAATTTGTCTAAAAAATCAACCAACAAATAGAATTCCTCTTGCTTTTGTTTTTTCATTGATTTTGTCGACTTGCTCTTGGTTGTTGTCATAGTGTTCTTTTATGCCGTATTTGATAACGAATGACCATTTGTCTCGGCCGTTAGTGTAGTAAATTGTGTCGATGCCTAACTTTTTGGCGGTTGATTCGAGGTCGCTATTATTGCCATCAATAGAACGAGCAGTAAGTATACGAACGTCCTTGCCATCTGCTATAAATTTAGCAGCGATTGCCTTGCCTTTTGCGGTTGACAATGTGCCATCGTAATCAAAACTAATTGGCATAATTATACAATTTGTATAAATCTTTTATAATTTGCTCATGTACTTTTGAGCAGGTTGGGCAGTTGCTATTGTCAAGACCAAAATAATTGAGATATAAGGCGTTTAAATAGGTCACGTCGTCCAAGTTTAACTCGGTACGCTTTGCATCGATTACACGCTGTCCTTTAAGCTCGAGGAACTCTTTAAACATTTCTTTGTCGGGTTGTGACATCTCGCTTTTAACTCTTTTGAAGTTAAATAAACGATTAAGTCCGAATTGACGCTCTTTGCATCCTTGACAAGGCTCAATCCCAACTGAGTTGGTTATGTTAGCGATAACATCGCCTAAGCCTTGCATTTCTTTTTTAGTCCTTCTTTTTGCCATTGATTTTATTTTTTACTTTTTTAGAGATTCGATGGATTGTTTGGAGGGGTATTCCTGTTTTCCTTGCCATTTCACGCTGGCCATATAAAGTTGAGACCTCAAACATTGTGCGTTCATACCAGGTGAAACCTTTTATCAGTTCCTTGTAGTCGATTGGCTCGACGTATTCCGTGTCCTCAATCTCGATATTACTAAAATCTACTATTATATCCTTTTGAGTTTTAGCATAGTCATAGAATAAGTTTCTTAATACTGTATAAATATACCCTTCTTTTATTAGATTGGTATTTTGATACAATTTAAGATACATTTCCTGTACTAACTCATCCGCTAAATCCTTGTCTTTGCATATTTGAAAAGCCATCTTTCGCCATTGGGCATCCTTTTTGGCTAATTCCTCGAGCATTACAGAGTCATAGGATTAAAATATTCCGATAAAAAAAGCAATAGGGCTTCGTTATTCTCGACATAGTAGACCGTCCCTTGCACTATAATACATATTTCGCTTTCGTTCTCGATCCAGTAGCCGTTGATTGCGTCAACCATTACCCGAAATTCGACAAAGCTCCCACCCATTCCAAGATCGTCGTCCTCTTGTTCAAGCCACATTTGTGTACTTATAGTGTGCGGTTTTACCATATCGCTACAAACCTACTAAATATTTCGATACTAAGTTACTTTTAACCTCAATTATTTCTCCTGTATCTATATAACGGCAAAAAGCGGTATTGTAACACAATCCACTTATATAAAACTCACGCCCTTGCTTATTGATGTGTATGGGAGCGTTGATTGGCACCTCAAGACCTTTGTACATTTTCGAGCCTGCTCTCATTGCTTAAATTTTAGTTTAGTTTCGTGGTGTATTATTTCGCGGTCGAGGTAGTGCATCGCTTTTCGTAGGTCCTCCAGGTGTGCGCCTTTGCGTCTTGCCCTTACGATATACTTGACTGCATTCCCCTCGTTAAAGTTGAGGTCGTAATCCTTAATGATGTCGATGACATCGTATTGCTGCTGGTTCTCGTAGTGTTTAGGTGTCATAGTAGTTCGATTTCCTGTTTTATGTCTTCCCAGTGTTTTATACCTATTTTATTCCCGCCCCAACAAAGATTTAACACCTCATCAACTGCGATTAAAGCGCATTGTTTTGCTCTATCTAAACAATCTTCTTGCCCTAATTTCCATTGAACGCTTGGGTAAAATTTATATACTAATTCTTCTGCTTTTTCTTTTGGTGTATGTTTCATCTTATTTGTTTTTAAATTGTTATTATTTCTTGTTTAACTTTTAAATAATAATTTATTACACTTCTGTTTTGCCATTCATGTTCTCTTAGAGCTTCAATTATCTCATCAACTGCTATTAATGCACATTGTTTCATATTTGGTAATCTATATATCATTTCTAAACTTTCATCGTTATAACAATCCCAAGTATTTACTAAATATTGATATTTATATACTAACTCTTTTGCTTTTTCTTGTGGTGTCATAGTCAGGGTTGTTTTAGTTAAAATCAGTATCAAAGTCAGTCCATATTTTTACAATTGCCCCTGCGGCTTTTAGTTCCTCGATGCGCAGCTCTTGAATGAGCGATAGCTTCCCGCCTTCGCGTTTCACTTCTATAAACATCGCCTTGCCGTATTTAATCGCTAAAAGGTCGGGAATGCCGTTGGTCGATGTCTTAATTAGTTTCGTGACATACCACCCACGCTCAATTAGTTTGCGTTTTATCTTTGTTTGTATTTGCTGCTCGGTCATTTTTAACTATTTGTTTTAATTCATCAAATTTAACTTGATTAAAATCTTTCTCGTAAAAAGCTTGAAATTCAATTTCTTCCTTATCATGTAAGTATATAAGTACATGATAATCTATTAATTTTTCTTCAAGGTTTTTTTGAATATCATCAATACTTTTATATTGTTCAAAAGGGATTGCTACTAAAAAAATTGGTTTTGTCATATTTTTATAAAAAACAAACACCCCTCAATTGACCGCCAAGTGCAAAAGAAGGGTGTTGTTAGTTGTGTGTTTTCTCTTGGCGGTTGTCAAATATAATCAAATTTTTTTAAATATCGCAAGAGTGTAATCTTTTTTTTGTTGCACGGTCTTATAAATATCGTATTCGATGCCGCCTTTTGAGAATACCCAAAAGACCTCATTCTCTTGTCGCTGCATTGTGGTCATACGATCACGGCTTTGCCAGTAACTTGTCGCACTAAAATCAATGTTATAGTAAACCAAATACTTAGCGTTTTTTAAACTGACGCCCTCACGTCCGCTTACTATCTGAAGCGCGATATTTTTATCGGTTGCGTCGAACTCCTCGACTGAATTTGTCAAGTAATCGGCTTCAAATACTTGCAACAGCGCATCCCATTCGGCCTTAAATTTATAAAATATTGCGATTTTCTCGCCTTTAAATTTCTCCTTTATAAACTTTGCCTTTGAGTCGTCAATTACTTTGCTGGTGCCATCCTCGAATTTACAAGTACCGCTTGACAGTTGGTGCATTTTTTGCATCAACTTAACGCCTGTGTCCCCTAAAATGACTTGCCCTTGTCCATTTCGAACAATTAAATCCTTTTTAAGTCTTCGAATGACCTCGTAAGTGATTGGCTGCATCTCGCACTCCAGCACCATCTCGTTCACGCTCGTTGTAAATCCCGCCTCCTTTTGTGTGAAAGTTATAATATACGGTCGTGTGGATCTTCGGATTTGATTCTCTTTTGCGTTTGAGTAGTCCTTTACAACGGCATAGCCTAAGCGTTTTTCTTTTATGTCAACGTACTCAGCGGCCCACTTATAAAAATTGGCGTGATTTTTATAAGGCGAGTAATCACTTACCCAAAATTGATGGTACCATTGAGAATAACTCTCGGGTGTTGGCGTACCGCTTAGGAATATCATCGGCAGTTTACTAAATCGCTTTTTAAAATCTTTAGCCGTTGCGTTTGGCTTAGGAAATGCTCCAAAGCGATGGTGTTCATCATGTATTATTAAGTCGAAAGTTCCCGTCACTAAGTGCATAGATTCATCGTTAATGATGGATAAATCAAACGTAAACCCAAAGTTGTCGTAGTCCCATTGAATTGACGAAATGGCTTTCTTTTTTGTTAAAAACAATACTTTTTTAGCTCCATATAATTGCGCCGTATTTAAAGCGGTCAAACTCTTGCCAGTTCGGACTTCCATCGCCAAATACACGATTTTTTTATTTCGTAATATCTCAACCGCCTCAGCTGAGATTTTTGTTTGATAGTCACGCAAAATCATCTTAAAACGATTTGATTTACGTGCTTAGTAACTGCTCTAAGTTTACAATTTATATTGTGAAAGCTAATAAAATCGTTTAAAATTATATCATTAGTAAAGCTACTTGTTTGGTCTTGCACCTGGATGTTTTTAACCAATTCCTTTGGATTGTATCTTTTTATCCATAGGTCAAACATTTCGCTAAACTTTAATTCGTAGTGATCAATATTAATATTCTCTTTGGTTAAAATCTCGTTAGATATTGCGCATTTTGTAACGCCAAAAATTACATTTTTATTTCTATAATCTAATATTTCGTGAAGTATTGCAGTTCGGCAAGCTATTTTAATTCGTTCTAAATCGCTTTTACTATTTCCAGCGATTGCAGTTAAATAGGATATATCGACAACTGTATTGTCAATACGTTCTATAAAAAAACAACGATGTTTGTAATTGTCTTGCCCTATAAAAATACGTCTACCTCCTTTGCCTCGTTTTTCTAACCAATTAGGATGGTTTTTAAATACGTTTACAAGGAACTCACGCTCCTCAATTATTGTATGATTCAAAGCGTATTTATTTAAAATCGCTTTACACTGGTCTTTTTGATATTTTTTTGTCATTTTAGTAAAAATTTATTAGAAATTCCTTTCGCTAATTGTACGAGCCTGTCGGCTTCGATTGTTTTGCCAACTAATATTTCCTCGAGCTTGCTCAATTGCTGCTCTAATCTCATCAACTCCTCGCTCTTTTTGACTTGGATTGATATTTTTTTGTTGCTTTGCTTTGACAAGGTCTTGCATTTTTTGTCTAAGTTTTGAAATTCGTTCGTTAACCTTAACAATTTCGATTTCAATTCGTTCAATTTCTCGCTCATCCTGGGTTGATTTTCCAACGTCGCTAAATGGATTCATTTTTTAACTCTTTGATATATTTATAAATCATTTGAAGTGATACACCCAACTGCTCCGAAACCTCTTTTTTGTTTAGATCGGGATTAGTTTCAAATAATATTTGGAATTTCTCCTTTGTCGATTTGGTTGAGTTTGATTTTATTACCGTTCTAATCTCGGCCACTTCAATTGAGTCAATTTTTACTTTTTTAGCCATGGCAATAAAATACTTTGACAACTTCTCGGCCTTCAAAATTGATTCCTTAGATATCTCCTCAAAGTTATAGTTATCCAATCCAATAGCGTTAAACGTATGGAGTAAAAGTGCAAAGCGTGGAATGTATGATTTTTGTTTTGGCAACATTGATTTCATGTACTCATTTTCCTCGTTTGAGTTTTGTATATTTGTTATCTCGTTAAAAATACGCTTCCATTCAATTTTTGCCTCGGCTCCAAATCGAACGATTTTAGGCTCGATATTTCCGTCTTCGTCTCTTCTTATCATTCGATGCTTAACTGCCTCAAAAAACGCAATTATAGTATCGCTATACCATTGGATAGTATTGCTATCCATTTCCCTATCGTTGTACTGCTCAATAGCTAACTCAGGAAACGATAAAAGCATCCTATCCATAAATCCATTGTCTTTGTTGTCGTCAGTATAAAAAGAGTTAAAAATAGTCGGTTGAATTCCTCCGAGTACTGGGATAAGAGGTTTGGCCACAAATGATCCAGCGCGAGTCATTCGGTTAAGGTTTACGGATTTCCCGCTCCAGGTTGAAAGCCAAAACTCGAGGTCACTCCCTGCCTTATATTTATTCATATCCTTAAACCAACCCGCAAGCTCATCCTTGAAAACGCCAACCGAGATATCGTTTTGTTGGTGCAAGTCAACCAAAGCCTCAATGGTTATATCGTTGGCAATAAATTGCTTTTTTGTTGGTTTCATTACCTCGGGATATTCCTCTTGCTCCTTCTTTGACAAGTTAGAATAAAACTCGTATTTTTCATATTCCTTAATAAAATTCGCAATCTCTCGGTTGTTAATTTTTTCAATAGGGAATATTATATTAGTAATGGAAGGAGTTTTACCTATACCCGCCTTACCTACAATTGCAACCCAAATAGTCGCAAGCTCACGCCAGCCTTTTTTTACCTCGATTTGCATCGCGTTGCCAATACTTAATGAAATCATCCAAAGAAGTGAGCAACCCATATAGTCGATGGAACTATCCAAGGTCTCGGAGCATTCCGAGATATATGATTGGATTGGTTTTGGGAATATATCAATTGGAAACTCGAGATCGGATTTATTGATTACAATTTTCTCCTTTGGCTCAAGTGCTTTGTTAACGATACGTGATCCATAACCTTCAGAGTATAATTTAGAAGCTGCCGATTTCATATCGTCGTTATGATATTTTCGAGCGTACGCAGTAAAGGGCGTGTAAAGAGTCTCGTGTTTATATTGGCTCCCTGTTGAAAATAAAAACATAAACCCACTATCTTTAAAAATATAACCCGAATGCGGAGACGTAGCTCCATGGCGTTTGATTACATATTTTTTTGATAAGTTGCCAACGATTGTAAACTCATCGCCTATGATTGAAAATATATCGTTTCGCTGGTTAAAGTCGTCCCAAGTCGTTAAATCGGATTCAATATAAATTTTCTTATCTCGTTTGATTTCAATCGGCTGCTCATCGATGTAATTATACATTTTTGAGAATGTCATTATAATCTCACGGTCATCGTCGGAAATATAATCGATTTGATGGTAATTCTTTTTAGAGACTTTATTCTCGGGATAGGTAAAAATATACCCGCCAACTCCTCGAGTCTCTAAAACAGCTTCCGTATGGCCTTTAAGTCTCGCTAATTTAATATTACCTTGTACTCGTTTTGATTTGTAAAGGATATGATATCCCGCGTTTTTAGTTTTGTAGATTACAACCTTATCGTCAAAGTCGAGAATGTTGTCACGAAGGTAACCAGTGTACTCATCCCAAAAGTCCTTCTGCTCTTTTGCAGTTGAAAAAACCTTCAAATCAATATCAACGCATTCGAGATTGTCGAAGCCTGTAACGATTCCAAAATTGGTAGTTGCAGGGATTTCGGTTTTATCCTTCCTAAAAATCCCGCCTTTATAATTGTAATGTCGCATGAATTTTTCATATTCAAGCCGCTGAGTTTGTTGTGCCTTCCATGGGAAGTTTGGCACCTTGTTATCGCTAACGGTAATTAGCGAAAAGTTATCATAAAATAACTTGAGTTTGTTTTGATCCATAAGATTAAAAATAAAATCCCTTCAATTTCATCGTGGCAGCGATTACTCTTGAAAGGATTTGTAAAATAATTCCGTAAATGTAATATATCTGCCAATAAATTACAGTACAAATATAGGTATTATTTCCCATTAAACAACGTTTTAAACTTTTTAAACTTTTTTAAACTAATTTTAAACCAAATTAAAAAGTCATTCATTTGATTTATAGTGTTTTAACATAAGATTTTAAACTTTTAAACCTGGTTTAAAGGTTTTTTAGTAAAAAAAATTTTTTTAAAAATAAAAAATAAATCCATTATAAAAAATATTTTAAACTTTAAAAGGTTTAAAGTGTTGATTTGTAAAGTTTTAAACTGCTGATTTGGTTTAAAATGGTTTAAAATGGTTTAAAGCATAAAAAAAGCGATCCGAAGACCGCTTTTCCAACTATTTAACCAAACCAATTTAAAACTCTAAGTCATCAACCTCAACTTCAACCTCAATCTCGGCTATAACTGGCTCCGATTTCGTGAGGTAACTCTTTAAATAAGCCTCCAAAGTATTAAACGCTTCGTCGGCAAGGTCGGCATCCGCCCCATCAAGTGAGCAAAGATATCCGAACTTTGGCGTTGTGTATTTTACGCTGCCTTTTTTTGCCTCGTCAAAGCCAACTACGCTTACCCACTCGTCAACCAATCGGCTTTTACTTTTTGCGGTAAAATCGCCCCACGTTTGACAGGCTGCCCCTTTTAGTTGAATGTTTGCAATCTCCCCGCCTTCGAGCATAATATAAATACTCTTAACGTAGTGACCGCCTGCGGCCTTTGCCTTCTCTTTAATGTCTTTATAAAGACCTCGCGCAATCTCGTTGCCTTTAAATGGCTTAACGATTAACTCATCCTTTGAGATATATTTAACCTCGTTTGAATAAATCCCGCTCTCGGTTGCGTCGTTCCAACCTTTTACGGTGTGGAGTTCATCGAGAACTAAGAATTTAAACGGAAGCTCAACGCTCACGTTTGCCTTTGTCTCTTTGTCGTAGTAAGCAAACGTTTTCTCGTTTGATTTCCACTCAAAAAACTTTGTTGCTGGGTTTGTTGTTGGCTGCGAGAATGCAGCGCGTCTGTTTGAAGTACTCATAATATTATTGTTTTTTGTGGCACGAAATGAAGCAGCTCGAGCCTTGCTGCGGTTATTATGATTATGCTAATTTACTGATTTATATTTATCTGACAAAATTTTTTTGTAAATTTTATTGACTCTCTCGGAATTTACCCCGCGATTGTAGTAAAATCGCATTACTTTTTTTATCCTGGTTAAAGGTGTGAAATTAGCCATCCTATTGCGCTTATAATTAGTAAAAGTGTGGCGGCTTCAATTGCAGCTCGCGTCACAAAGATCAACTCTTTTTTGTTTTGTGGTTTCATAATTCTCTATTAAATTAATAATTTCATTCATTAAGTCCTCGTCCTCGATTGCTTTGGCCTTTGTGAGCATTACAAAGTATGGCGAGTATTGGTTGATTAGTTGCAGGCGTAACTCCTCCAGGTCGGGGCGTCTATATCGCACGTCGCTCTCGTATATCTTAACCATGTATAAGACTGTCGCATGATCGTAGGGCCTAAATTCTCGTATAATCTCGCGAATCTCAACCGATTTGTATTTCAAATCAACTCGTAAAATGTAGCAGAACATCGCTCGAGCATCAACTATTTGCAGCGTCCGCCGCTTCTCAAAGACGTCAACAGTTGTAACGTCTTTGATTTTGGCTGCTATCTCTAAGGATCTACTATAACTCATTTAAATCGAGATAACGGTAACTATTTGTAAACCCACCCCAATCAACTACAATCGGCAGCTCTTGCGTTCTGCGTTTATCCTTTGACTCGTTTCCTATTTCGACAACTGTCCCCTCTTTATCTTTTGGGTTGTGCCTGTCATCCAGTGCAACGAAAATACTTGTCTCGCGCAATCTCACTTTAATTCCTACTTCCATAATTAAAATTTTAATGTTATACTTGATTTGCGTGGCGTTACCGATACTGTTGGCACCTCGTTACCATAAGCGTCGAAAATAACTTGCGTTTGTTTTAAAGCCAATTTTAGAAGCTCCTCGCGCTCTTTAAGGTCGGCCTTAAGGTTTTGATAAATCGGATCGTCCGAGTAGTTGATTGTCTCGCCTCCATTCACTGGAGTAAACTCAACGCCGTAGCAAGTCATTTTCTCCTCAGGCAAGTGCTTACGCATTTCTGCATCGGCTGAATTAACAACCTCTTTAAGTCGGCAAATGTTCGCCATAAACATGTGCTTGTCGACGTTACCCTCTTCGAGTACGTTGTCGACCATTCGCTTGCCTGTAAGGATTGCGTCTTTTTTTGTAAACGATGGCTCGTACATCGTGATTAGTTGTTCCGAATTTTCTAAGAATAGTTTTGCAGTTGCTCCCATTTTAATTTAGTTTTAAATAAGCGTTACACATTTTTTTGTTGTCTGAATAGTAAACCGATTTGACGGTCTTGCGCATCCATTTGTCGAACTTTTTAGCCTCTTTGAGGTTTACTTTTGTCTTTTCCATTTTTGTATTATATTTTCGATTGATTGTTTTACCTCGTTTTCCGAGTCTACTGGGATGAGCTTGTGCAATATTTTTGTTTGCGTGCCTTCCTCAAATTTAGTTTTACGGCCTGCGCCTCGTTCGTTTCTCATTATTTGTGTCTAAATGGTAACTCTTCAACGCGCCAAATGCGCTTGCAAACTATTGAGGATTGATTAAAAATTAAAATTGCCTCAGCGATGCTGCTGGCTTCGATGTCAATGTCGTAATCGTAGCACTCATCGTAGTTTTCCGTGTAATAATATAGTCTATAAGTTCTCATACATTCGGGCCAATCTAAGGCCAATATTAAAGTTAGCAATCATTCGTTGTTTGTTCCAAGATTTTACCTCCCACCCAAAAAGTTTTTCGTTACGTTCAAACCTTCTTAGGTGGTCGTTGTAGCGTCGGTCGCTTTCTTTGTACGCCTCAAGTATTTTGATGGCGCGTTCGTGTTTTTTGATTTCAATTTCTAAATTTTCCATTATGATCTAAAGATTAGTTGACCGATAAAGTAAACGGCCATAATTAAACAAAAAATGTACTGCGGTTTGCGATGTGATAAAAAGTATTTCATAGTTTTCTTATTTGATAAAAATAGTTTTGCATTTGGATTAGTTGCCCTTTTGTGGGCGTAAAGTCAATCCATTCTTTACGCCATTTACTAAAATATTGATACATTAAAATTTTTCTGAGTTTGATAAATCATTGTAGTGTTTTACTTCTGCAAGTAGTTTAGCGTGCAATTTTGTTCCTACTGTTACTTCTTGACCTAAAATTTTAACGATTTGTTTTTTTGTAGTTTTCATAGTGTTTTTGTTTTTATTTGTTGTTATCTGAGTACAAATATATAACAACAAATTAATTAAACAACAAAAAATTAAACAAAGTTTGTTTTTAATGCTTATTTATACAAATTCTAAATAAAACGGGAGATAAAAAAGCGGCGGTAAATGTAGAGAATTGCCGCAATAATAAGCAGTAACCAAATCCAACCGAACCACTCTTTGCGCTCAACGTGTTTCTCGCTTGCTTTGGTAGATTGTGTCGCAGTTTTTTGAGTTTTGCGTGTATTGTGTACGCTTTGAGATTTAACAGCCTTAAATCGGCTTATTTGCGTTCGTTTCTTAATACGGCCGTTCTTAATTGTAGTCTTTTTGCCGTGACTATCTACAATAACAATAGGTTTGAGCGTGTCTACTGGCGTAATCTCAAACTCATCGACGCAAATTGTGCTATCGATGTCCTCTTTTGTCTCGATTTTAGTCGAGTCAACAACAGTAATCTCGCTTTTTGTGGTCGTTTCGGTTGTGCTTTTGTTGACTTTACGCGCCCCGCAGCTCGCAAATAACAATATAATAAGTATATAAGTAAATTTATTTTCCATTATAACTATATTATCTGATTTTATTTTCCACTATTCTAAGGTTATTGACCTCGTAATCGCCGCCTTTCTCAACTTTAATGTGAGCAAATCCGTTGTTCCAATTGTTGTAGGGCATATATTCGGGAGATAAACCACATAATGCACCCACGCTCCAGGTGGTAGTTACGTCTCCGCTAAGATTAACCTCGGTATGTTCGCTCGTTCTATGGTGGTGGCCAATAATACAAGACTCTTTTGCTTTCATATAAAGGCCACGCGCTGGGTTAACAGGTGGCGCAAAGCCGCTAAAAAATTCGTGTCCGTGCAATAGTGGCAATTTACCCGCTTTTGCGATTTGTTTTGACTTGACCTCTTGCACTCCGAACTCGCCAAAGCGTAAAATCGTAGCCAGTTCAAAGTCAGGAATACCCAACAATTCGGGAGCCTGTAATTTGAGGAAGTTTTGCCAGCGATCCTCATGGTTGCCAATCTTAAAATATATCGGGCATTGGAAGTGATCCTGCAAATTCTTTAAAAAGTTACGTGTCATCTCAAGCTCGTCGGCCATATTGCGAAGGCGTCGGTCTTTAATAAAACGCGATAACATATACATGTCGATAGTGTCCCCATTTAAGTAAACGCAGTCGACCTTCTCAACCTTGCCGTAGTCAATCGCGAGCCTGAGCGCGTCGTTGTTTTGGTAGGGGAAGTGAATGTCCGTTAAAAACAAAATGTTTTTGTTCGGCACAATAATGGTGCCTTGTTTCTCGTAGTCGCTTTCGGGTAACTCAAACTCTTTACTCATAAATTGTTTTTTTTCTTTGTCCGTTCGTTCTCCAACCGCGTTTTTTTGCGGCCTATCGCTGCGCTCGTTTCTTTGAGTTCTAACGACTCCGCGAGCGTTGTCAACAGTTATAAAGTCAATAGGATAATCTTTGTGCAATAGCCTTGAAATTGCGTAGGTCGATGCCTTTGGAAACTTTGCTATATACTCGCGAGCGATTTCGCCCTTGTATGTGATTTTACTCTCCAAAATATATATCGGCTTCGGTCTTGCGTCTGATTGTGAGACCTTTTAAAACGTTCCCGCCTGTCTTATTCCATTTTAAAAACTCGGCCCGAATTGACGGATCAAAGTGATTGAAGTTGACCTTGCGTAAAAGTGTGGATTTCTCGAAGTTTGCGGGGCCTATGTTGTACGATAGTGAAACCAAAGCGTTGAACTGTCCCTGATCAAGTGGCGACGTTACTAATTTACTCACTCTTGCCGCAAATTTGTCCGCTATAACCTTAAACATCTCAAATGCTTCGAGTTCAGTGATTGGCTTATCGAGTAGCGTTACTTTTTTGCCGTTTGTGTAATAAGTATTTCCGTAGCCTATGGTCGG
>Ga0209191_1001770_pt1 | contig 13984 bp, 13 predicted proteins | sample S_130626_EF_Meta_FD_187320 | JGI IMG/M metagenome (GOLD analysis project Ga0209191, IMG submission 187320) | Freshwater microbial communities from Lake Simoncouche, Canada to study carbon cycling - S_130626_EF_MetaG (SPAdes) (version 2) | ecosystem: Environmental > Aquatic > Freshwater > Lake ... | reverse complement strand
GTTTTAGAAGCCAATCGCTTCCCTATTGCACCGGCTATTTTGGGCGTGGTGCTGGGTGGCATGCTAGAAGAAAACTTCATCACCTCCATGATCAAAGCCAATGGCGACTTAACTGCTTTCTTTGCACGGCCTATAGCGCTAAGCCTTGCCATTTTGAGCATCTTAGTATGGACCTGGCCTTTGATTGCCAAGTTATGGTCTAAACCAAGCCCTTCTCAAATGGCCTGAGGTGCCTCAAGCTTGAATTTGCTGGCCCATGGCAACAGCATGGGCATGATGCTGGGATAAAGCGTCAAACCATTTAAGAGGCTTTCAGCTTTATGTTGCAAGCCTCTTTCGCCAGGTGTCCTGACTGGCTGACCAGGCTTGGCGGCTGTCGACTTGTGGCAATTGGCCACGACTTGATCCATTTGCCTCTCGTAGGCAGCTTTGCCTGCAAATGCATGGGGGTCCATGATCTGTAGAAAAACAGTGGCGCCCCAGCCCTCAGCAGGATCAGCGCGGCCATGTCCCGCCAAGCCACCCGTCAAGGCCTCGACCATCAAACTCAAACCATAGCCTTTGTGGCCTGAATCCATGCCACCTAAAGGCAGGATGGTGCCTTTGGGTTCCTGAAAGAGCACGCCCGGATCGGAACTGGGGTGGCCATGGCCGTCCATCACCCATGCGGCAGGAAGCGACTTCTTCTCTGCAAACAAACGGTTGGTCATGCCGTTGGTGGTGGCCGAAGTAGACACATCCACCATGATGGGCATCTGAGAGGTGGGAAAGCCATAAGACACTGGGTTCGGTGTGAATACAGGGTCCAAACCGCCAAAGGGTGCCACACTTTTTGAGTTGGGGTCTGAACAATGCAACTGCATCAGCATGCCCTGATCGGTAGCGCGTTGGTGGTAGGCCGCTAAGCATGCAATGTGATGACTGCGCCTGATCACGACCGTGCATGTGCCCTGCAGTTTGGCCCGATCGATGGCCACTTGCATGGCTTGTAAAACCAACCAAGGGCCAGGCAATCGGTTGCCATCCCAAGTGAGGGCTGCGGGAAAGTCCGAAACAACAGTCGGCCCCCCTTCTTTGCGCATGCTGCCCTTTTCAACTTCTGCCAAGTAAGGCGCCAGCAAAGCCAAGCCGTGGGTTGTGTGACCCAGCAAGTCACCCTCTACCAACACTTCGGCCACAGACTTTGCTTTGTCAGACGGGAGACCCGCGGACTGCAGCAAGTTGACTGCAAATGAAATGAGCGCTGTTGATTTGTATTTCATAAAGGATCACATGCCGTTAACATACAACCATACCGCAAAGTGGAGCAGTGATGGCCATCGATAAATCAAGAATTTTAAAACACCTTCAAACCGAGGTGTACTGCAGGCTAGGCGTTTCACCCATTCACGGCATTGGCGTATTCGCCATCAGAGACATCCCCAAAGGGACTCATCCTTTGGTCAGCCTGCTCAAAATCAAAGAGTTTTCTTTTTCCAAAAAAGAAATCAAAAAGCTACCGGCCAGCGTTCAAAAAGAGGTTCGCATGTTTTGTTACTACGACAAAGATGAACACCTCATTCCATCCATTGGTCTTAACGCCATGAACATGGCTTTTTACATGAACCATTCTAAAAAGCCCAATATCAAATATTTAAAAAACAATGAGCTTGTGTCGCTCAGAAAAATCAAAGCGGGTGAAGAATTGTTTTTTGACTACGACCTGGCATTTGACGAAGAACATCACTTTGAATGATGACTCAGCATCCCATCACTTCATTTCGGTCTGTAGATCAGATTCCAAACATCAGGGCTGAAGTCGGTGTGCAAGGGTGACTGGGTATCCAAGGCCAATGGGTGATTTTCATCGGTCATGGCCACAGCAAAGATAGGTTCAAAATGGGTCACAAACAAGGCCTTGTAACCATAATCGTCGACGGGCCCTAAGTTGTAACAAAGGTAGCCATTCTTGGCTGCCCACTTTGAAGCCAGCAAACAGGCAAAGATGCCGGGTGACCTGTTTTTATAAAGCGGGTTCCACTGACAAAAACTGCCATAAACTTGTTTGCGCTCTGGCAACAAGATAGAGACATCCGTGAGAACCAAATCGCCTTCTTCAGAAAATGCACGAATGATTAACACATCCAAATTTTGAATGTAGTCCACAAAACCTGCCACCTCTGAGGGGTGAATATAGTAGGCTTCAAAGTGAACACCCCCCATTTCATAGACATCTTCAATCGTCAAAGTATGTCCAGCCACGACACTTTCAGTGACAGTCAGTCGTTTGCATAATTTTTCTAATTCTTTGAATTTACGCTGCCGCCTGGGTTCAGTCCAAAAGCCTTCTGCGGCCACATCAACCAATCCATATTTGTCATTGATAGGGACACCATAAGGACTTTCAGGGGGGACCGCATAAACGATGAAGGGCTTGGCAGCCATTTGCAACATCTCTGGCGTCACATCGATGTAGGGACACAAGGCATCCCATCTGGAGGTGTAGTACAAAATGTCTTCGTGGTAGCTTTCCACGCACAAATTGTCTTGGTTCCATGTTTGGTAACCCACCCGCATGTCGTCCACCTCTAAAGCCAGGTCAACTTGGAAGTCTTCAGCGGCAAGAAGATTGCTTGGGCTATCGCTCATTTTGCGGTTTCTTCAGGTGGCTAGGTTGGCGCAATGGCACCAATTCAAAAAAGTCCAAATCAATCTCATGGTTACGGCTTAAGAACTTGGGATCAACCACAGCCATTTCTTCGATGAGCGTGTTCATTTCACGAAAGTGATTGGAGGCATCACTGTCTGAGTCTTTGAGTTGCCGCTTGTATTCGGGTAACAAAGGGCATGCGGCATCAAAGTAGTATTTTTTAACTTGCGGATCAAATGACAATGGGTATAGCTTGCAACTCAATGGTTTACTGTCTCCCAAAGTGCAGCCCTTCTCGCCCAAATACTCGCAACGATCTTCAATGCACAAATGGCGAAACACTTTGGTTTCTTTTTGAGTGAGGGTAATCTCGAGCGTTCCAAAGCCTGAATCGACGTTGCAACAACTCTGACACTTAGCACAGTGGTCAAAAAGCAAGCAAAAGCCCTTACATCAAAGAAATTGAATTTGTTGCATTATGTATCAATGAAGGCACTCCAAACAAGAATCCAAAATGAGATGACTTTGCTTGCCCATTGACTCACCTTAAAATCTGTCCACAATTCAAGCACTGATTGGTTTTCACATGAAGCATCCCGCCTATCGAATGGAGGGGGTAGATACCCCCATCATCCCTACCATTGCCGCATTTGTGCGCAACAATCCAGGCACCATTTCTTTAGGACAGGGCGTTGTCAATTACGGTCCTCCGCCCCAAGCCATTGCAGCTCTTCCCAGCCTGATGGGCGATGGCAGTCTGCATAAATACCTGGGCGTCAGCGGCCACCCTGGCTTCATTGAAGCCATTCACAACAAGCTGGCACAAGAAAACCAAATCAAACTCGGAACCGACGCCATGGTCATGGTGACAGCGGGTAGCAACATGGCTTTTTTAAACTCTGTTTTAGCCGTGGCAGACCCAGGCGATGAGTTCATCTTGCCCATGCCGTTTTATTTCAATCAAGAAATGGCCATTCGCATGTGTGGTTGCATTCCAGTGCCCGTGCCCACCCACTCAGATTGGAGTCTTGATGTAGCGGCCATGGCCGCGGCCATCACACCGCGCACCCGAGCCATTTTGACGGTCTCGCCCAACAACCCCACAGGGGCTGTTTATTCAGAAGCTTCTCTAAGGGCTGTCAATGCCCTTTGCGCGCAGCATGGGATTTACCACTTCAGCGACGAAGCCTACGAGTATTTCACTTATGAGGGCGCCAAGCACTTTTCTCCCGCCAGCATTCCGGGCGCCATGAAACACACTTTGTCGTTTTATTCCATGTCCAAAAACTACGGCATGGCCAGTTGGCGCGTAGGCTACGTGATCTTTCCCGCCAACTTGTTTGATGCCATGAACAAAGTCCAAGACACCAACCTCATTTGCGCGCCTATGCCGTCGCAGTTGTTGGCCTTAGAGGCTTTAAAGCTGGGACGAAACTGGGTTGAACCCAAAGTCAAAGCCTTGAGTGAAGTACGTCAAACTGTCTACAAAACACTAGAAGATTTAGGCGATTTGGTTCAGTTTCCGCAGACGCAAGGTGCGTTCTATGTGCTGATGAAACTGCCAGGATTGGCGCAAGGCATCCAAGCCATCGAATTCAATCGCGCTATGACTGAAAAATTCAAAGTGGCTTCGATTCCGGGCTTTGCATTTGGCCTGACCAACACGCAAGAGGCCAACTATCAACGCTTATCCTACGGTGCATTAGAAGCGGCCAGCGTGGCGGAAGGTGTGCAAAGGTATGTGGCGGCCGTGAAAGACTGGTACGGCGCCTGATAAGGCCTGCTTAGCAGGCCTCTATTGAAGCCCGCCCTTTAGAACATCGGGCACCGGCAAAGGTAGAACATCAATGCCCTCATCCAAGAGTTCTTGTGTTTCTTCAAATGAGGCCTTGCCGCGAATATTTCTTTCTTCAGATTCACCGTAGTGCATCTTTCGCGCTTCCTCTGCAAAGTTTTTGCCAACATCTTCGGTGTTGGCCATCACATGCTTCACCATTTTCATCCATGCGGCCTGCATGAGTTGCATGGACTCTGGATTGGCATGCGCGACTGGCAGGCTGTTGGCGTTGGCAGGGTCAAGGCTGGGATTTGAGATGGCGGGCACATGAGACGGCCCTTGCGCATTCACACCCTCCGATTCTTGGCGGTCATGAGAGGCTTCAGCACTCAACAACTGAGGTGCAGTGGCACCTAAATTCAAACGAGGTGCCGAAGGCAATTTGCGCACTTCTGAGTTTGCACACATGGGGCAAGCCACCAATCCCCTTTCACGCTGCGACTGGTAGTCTTCTTCAGAACCAAACCAGCCCTCAAAGGTGTGCATACCTGCGCACTGGAGGTTAAGGACTTTCATGCGAGCCCAAGCGATCGGCCATGCTCAATTGGCCAGCATCTGGGCCACTGAGCGGGCGCACAGTGACATCAAAGCGCCCGGCACAATGCCCAAGACCAAGACCAACAAGCCATTGAGGGACAAGACAATGCGCACATCTGCGTCAGCCGTGACGGTGGTGGCTGTGACGGCTTCATCAAAATACATGACCTTCACCACGCGCAAGTAGTAGAAAGCACCAATGAGCGACATGGCCACTGCAAACACGGCCAATGCGATGTCGGCTGTATGGCCAGAAGCAATCAAGGCCTGCAACACCGAGAGCTTGGCATAGAAGCCCACCATGGGGGGTATGCCTGCCAAGGAAAACATGCAGATGGCCATGACGCCGGCATACAAAGGGCTGCGGTTGTTCAAGCCGGCTAAATCGGTAATTTCTTCGCTCTCAAAACCTTGGCGGGCCAAGAGCAAGATGATGCCAAATGTGGCCAAAGTAGTGAGGACGTAACCCACGACATAGAACATGGCAGAGCTGTAGGCATTGGCGCCCATGGCAGCATTGCCGCTGACCACGCCCGACATCAAGCCGATCAGGACAAAACCCATTTGCGCAATGGTGGAGTAAGCCAACATGCGCTTGAGGTTGGTTTGTGCAATGGCTGCCAAGTTACCGACCAACAAGGAGGCAATGGCCAAGAGGGCCAACATTTGTTGCCAATCGATGGCCATGGGCAGCAAGCCCTCTACCAACAAGCGAATGGTGATGGCAAAGGCCGCCAACTTGGGGGCTCCCGCAATCATCAGGGTCGCCGCTGTTGGGGCACCTTGGTAAACATCAGGCACCCACATGTGGAAAGGTACAACGCCCAGTTTGAAAGCCAAACCAGCCACCACGAACACCAAGCCGAACACCAACACTTGGTGCTTCACTTGGCCGCTGGCAATCACTTTGAAAACAGTCGCCAAGTCCAAAGAACCTGTCGCGCCATACAGCATGGACATGCCATACAGCAAGAAACCTGAAGCCATGGCGCCCAGCACAAAGTACTTCATGGCGGCTTCTGTGGCTTGCGCATTGTCTCTGCGCAAAGCCACCAAGGCATAACTCGACAGCGTGAGCAATTCAAGTCCCAAATACAAAACCAAAAAGTTTTGCCCCGAAATCATGACACTCATGCCGAGCAATGCAAACACAGACAAGCTGAAAATTTCGCCACCGCGCAACATGTCGCGATCGGCCGCATAAGGACGTGCATACACCAAGGTCACCATCACGGCGATGGTGGCGAAACACTTGAGCCAATGGCCCATGGGATCACTGACCACCAAACGGCCAAAACCATAAAGCGTATGACCTGAATCTGCGTAGAAGGCATGCAGCAAAGCCACGCCACCCAGAGACACCAAGCTTAAAAGATAAGTCACAGTGCGCTTAGGGCTTGTGACCAGCAGGTCCACCAGCGCAATCACGCAGGCCATGACCAGCAACACGATTTCCGGGTAAACCGTCATCCAGCTGGTTGAGTCAATCATGTCTATTCTCTCTATCTATAAGTTTCAGCTGACCACAAGCGATCAAGGCAATTTGGAAGCAGCCACATGCTCCAACAAATTGGCCACAGAGACTTCCATCACATCGGTGAATGGCTTGGGGTACAAACCCATGTACAGCACAGCGATGGCCAGCAAAGCCATGACGGTGAACTCTCGCGCATTGATGTCTGTGAGTTCTTTCACATCGTCGTTGGTGACTGGGCCCAAATAAACGCGCTTGAACATCCACAGGGTGTAAGCAGCACCAAAGATCAAGGCAGAGGCGGCCAACAGACCCACCACAAAATCAAATTTGACAGCACCCAAAATGACCATCCATTCGCCGACAAATCCTGCTGTGCCTGGCAAACCGCAGTTGGCCATGGAGAACAGCAAAGCGAAAGCTGCAAACTTGGGCATGGTGTTCACCACACCGCCATAGCTTGCAATTTCTCGCGAGTGAACACGGTCATACAGCACGCCAATCGACAAGAACATGGCCGCTGACACAAAACCGTGCGCAATCATTTGCACCAAGCCGCCAGACACACCCAGCGGATTGAAGATGAAGAAGCCCAAAGTGACGAAGCCCATGTGCGCCACGGATGAATAAGCCACCAACTTTTTCATGTCTTGTTGCACCATGGCCACCAAGCCCACATAGATCACGCCCACCAAGGACAAAACAATCATGAAGGTGGCCCACTCGTGCGATGCATCGGGTGCAATGGGCATGGAGAAACGCAAGAAACCGTAGGCACCCAGTTTCAACATGATGGCTGCCAGCACAGCCGAGCCACCCGTTGGCGCTTCAACGTGAACATCGGGCAACCAGGTATGAACCGGCCACATGGGCACCTTGACCGCAAAGGCCGCAAAGAATGCAAAGAACAAAAAGTTTTGGGCTGTGGCAGACAAAGGCAGTTCATGCCAAGTGGCAATGTCAAAACTGCCACCCGATTGGATGTACAAAAAGATCAACGCAATCAAGGTCAGCAATGAACCGAGCAAGGTGTACAAGAAAAACTTGAAGGCCGCATAAATCTTGTTGGGCCCGCCCCAAATACCAATGATCAAATACATGGGAATGAGCGTGGCTTCAAAAAACACATAGAACAACAAGCCATCTAAGGCTGAGAACACGCCAATCATCAACCCAGACAGGATTAAGAAAGCTGCCATGTATTGGTTGACTTTGCGTGTAATGACTTCCCAGCTGGCAATGACCACAATCACATTGATGAAGGCCGTCAAAATGACGAACCACAAAGAGATGCCATCAAGACCCAAGTGGTAGTTCACATTGAAGCGTTCAATCCAAGAGGCTTTTTCGACAAACTGCATGTCAGCGGTATCAAGCTTGAAACCACCATACAAAGGCAGTGTGATCAAGAAACTCACAATGGCGCCGACCAAGGATAACCAGCGCACCGATTGCGCCTGTTCATCACGACCCAAAGCCAATAAAACAATGCCGAACGCAATAGGCGTCCAAATGGCAAGGCTCAACATTCCCATTTTGTGACTTCCTTATTTGTTGAGCCAGACGAAATACGTCATGAGCAAAAAGATACCCAAGATCATGACCAAGGCATAGTGGTACAGGTAACCTGTTTGCAGCTTTCGCGTCAAAGCTGAAACCATGCCCACCAATTTCCAAGAGCCATTCACAAGCAAGCCGTCGATCAAAGTACGGTCGCCGACTTTCCAAAGACCATTGCCCAAGGCGCGTGCGCCGCGCGCCAAAATGTTTTCATTGATCCAGTCCATGTAGTACTTGTTCTCAAGGAGAACCACCAAGGGACGCAGCGCGCGGCCAATGGCGGCAGGCACTGCAGGGTTGATCAGGTACATGTACCAAGACACCACCACGCCTGCCAAAGCCAGCCAGAAGGGCGCCGTAGTGACGGCATGCAAAGCCATGGCCACAGGGCCGTGGAAGGCATCTGCCAATTCCTTCATGCCAGCATGCTTTTCAGCATCGATGAAGATAGCATCCTTGAAGAACTCACCAAACAACATGGGATCGATGGTCATGTAGCCAATGACCACTGAGGGAATGGCCAACAAAATCAAAGGCACTGTGACCACCCAAGGCGACTCATGGGGACCATGGCTGTCGTGGCCGTGGTCATCATGGTGATCGTCGTGATGGCCATGGTGAGCATCGGGGTTTTGGTCATAGCGCTCTTTGCCATGGAAGACCAAGAAATACATGCGGAAAGAATAGAAGGCCGTGACAAACACGCCAGCCAACACCGCAAAGTTAGCAAAGCCGGCTGCAGCCAAATGGCTTTCGTGCACCGCTTCAATGATGCTGTCTTTGGAGTAGAAGCCTGAAAAGAAAGGCGTTCCAATGAGTGCCAAGGAACCCAGCAAGGAAGTGATCCAAGTAATCGGCATGTACTTGCGCACACCGCCCATGTAGCGGATGTCTTGGTTGTGGTGCATGCCCATGATGACGGAGCCGGCACCCAAGAACAGCAAGGCCTTGAAGAAAGCGTGCGTCATGAGGTGAAACACGGCCACAGAGTAAGCAGAGGCACCCAAGGCCACAGTCATATAACCCAGTTGCGACAAGGTGGAATAAGCCACCACGCGCTTGATGTCGTTTTGGATGATGCCCAAGAAGCCCATGAACAAGGCCGTGATGGCACCAATGATCATGATGAAGTTCAAAGCTGTTTCAGACAACTCGAACAAAGGTGACATGCGGGCCACCATGAAAATACCCGCAGTGACCATGGTAGCCGCGTGAATCAAGGCAGAGATCGGTGTGGGGCCTTCCATAGAGTCTGGCAACCACACATGCAAGGGAAATTGCGCCGACTTGCCCATGGCACCAATGAACAAGCAAATGCAAATGACAGTGACCAACATCCAAGAAGTGCCAGGCAATGTGAGGGCACTCAGGTCGGCAGCTTTGGCAAATGCTTCTGTGTAGTTCAAGGTGCCCGCATAAGCGGCAATGAGGCCAATGCCCAAAATAAATCCGAAGTCACCCACACGGTTGACCAAGAAGGCTTTCATGTTGGCAAAAATGGCGGTAGGTTTGTTGAACCAAAAGCCAATCAGCAAGTAAGACACCAAACCCACAGCTTCCCAGCCAAAGAACAGTTGCAACATGTTGTTGCTCATGACCAGCATCAGCATGGAGAAAGTGAACAAAGAGATGTAGGCAAAGAAACGGTTGTAGCCTTCGTCTTCTTCCATGTAGCCAATGGTATAGATGTGCACCATGAGCGAGACAAAGGTGACAACGCACATCATCATGGCCGTGAGGCCATCGACCATGAAGCCCACTTCCATGCTCAGACCGCCCACGGTCATCCAGGTGTAGAGGGTTTCATTGAAGCGAGCACCGTCAATGGCGACGCTCTTCAAAGTAGTCGCCGACAAAATGAAGGCAATCAGCACGCCCAAAATAGTGAGGGAGTGTGTGAGGCGGCGACCAATCCAGTTACCACCAAATTGAGTACCAAAAATGCCTGCCAGTACGGCGCCCAACAAAGGGGCCATCGGCACTGCAAGCAGCGTGGAAGCGTTGAGGGTTTGGCTCATGTTCTTTTAACCTCTTAACCCTTGAGCGAATCAAGTTCATCCACATTGATGCTGTTCATGTTGCGGAACAAAAGCACCAAGATGGCCAAACCGATGGCGGATTCGGCCGCTGCCACTGTCAAGATGAAGAACACGAAAACTTGTCCATGCATGTCACCCAAGTAGTGAGAGAAAGCCACAAAATTCATATTGACCGCCAAGAGCATGAGTTCAATGGCCATCAACAGCACAATCAAATTCTTTCGGTTCAAGAAAATACCGATGACCGCCAATGCGAACAACATGGCGCCAAGTGACAAATAGTGTCCAAGTGTCAAAGTCATGATTTAGTCTCCTTGGCCGCATCTGCTGCAGCAGGCGCTTCTGGCGCTTTCGGCGCCTCCCCTGCTTTCACAACGTCCATTTTCACAATGACCAAGCGATCGCTGGCACGAACGTGCACTTGCTCTGATGCGCTGATGGCCTTGCTGTCTTTGCGTTGACGCAGTGTGAGTGCAATGGCAGCAATCATGGCCACCAACAAAATAGCCGCTGCCACTTGAATGGGCATGAGGTATTCGGTGTAAAGCAAGATCCCCAGTGCCTTGCTGTTGGAAATTTGAGGACCCATTTGACCCACAACTGCTGCCACTTTGGGAGCCTCAGAAGATCTAAAACCACTCATCAGCACCGCAGCCATCTCAAGTGCAATCAAGGCCCCCAAAGAAGCTGCCAAGGGAAAGTGTTTCCAGAAGCCTTCACGCAGGGTGTCTAAGTTGATGTCGAGCATCATGACCACAAACAAGAACAGCACCATCACGGCACCCAAGTAAACCAAGACCAAGACCATGGCCAAGAACTCGGCTTGGAGCAACAACCACAGCCCAGAAGCCTGTGAGAAAGCCAGCATGAGAAACAACACAGCATGCACCGGGTTGCGCGCAGTCACCACTCGGAATGATGCAAACAGCAGCACCACCGAGAAGAGATAAAAGAAACCAGTTTTGACGTCCATGGGTTGTCGCTTGTTAGTTTTTGTGAATCAACCGATCAACGGTATTTGGCATCGGCCGCTCTGGCCTGAGCAATGTCTTTTTCATAGCGATCGCCCACAGCCAAGAGCATCTCTTTGGTGTAGTGCAAATCGCCGCGCTTCTCGCCGTGGTATTCCAAGATAGAAGTTTCCACAATGGAATCAACGGGGCAACTTTCTTCGCAGAAACCACAGAAGATGCACTTGGTTAAATCGATGTCATAGCGCGTGGTTCGGCGCGAGCCGTCAGTTCGAACTTCAGATTCAATGGTGATGGCCATGGCCGGGCAAACAGCCTCACACAATTTGCAAGCAATGCAGCGCTCTTCGCCGTTTTCATAGCGGCGCAAAGCATGCAAACCTCTGAAGCGAGGAGACAAAGGCGTCTTCTCTTCGGGAAACTGAAGCGTGACCTTGCGACGAAAAGCGTAGCGTCCGGTCAGAACCATGCCCTTGACCAACTCAAACAGCATGAAGCTTTTGAGAAAGTCTTTGAACGAAAAATTGGATACAGCCACTGTAGACATGTCTTAACCCGGTTATTTCCAAATGTTCCAAGGCGAAAGCAACCATCCGCCCACAATCAACAGCCACACCAAGGTGACTGGAATGAAAATCTTCCAACCCAAACGCATGATCTGGTCATAACGGAAACGCGGAAAAGTGGCGCGAATCCAAATGAACATAGACACAACGACGAAGGTCTTGATGCCCAACCAAATCCAACCTGGAATGAAGTTGAACAATGCACTGTCAATGGGCGACATCCAACCACCCAAGAACATGATCACGGCCAAGATGGACACCAACCACATGCTGGCGTATTCGGCCAAGAAGAAGATGGCAAAGCCCATGCCGGAGTACTCCACCATGTGGCCCGCCACAATTTCGGCTTCACCTTCCACCACGTCAAACGGGTGGCGGTTGGTTTCAGCCACGCCTGAAATCAGGTAGACCATGAAAATGGGGAACAAAGGCAGCCAGTTCCATGACAAGAAATTCAGGCCCATGCTGGCCATTTCGCCCTTGCCCTGACCCAGCACAATTTCAGTCAGGTTCATGCTGCCGCTGACCATGATGACCACCAAGAAGCAAAAGCCCATGGCAATTTCATAGCTCACCATTTGCGCAGAAGCTCGCAAGGCGCCCAAGAAGGCATATTTGGAATTAGAAGCCCAGCCCGCAATGATCACACCATAAACCTCAATGGAGGTGATGGCCATGACCAACAACAAGCCTGCGTTGATGTTGGTGAGCGCCACTTCAGGTCCAAAGGGAATGGCCACCCAAGCGGCCAAGGCCGGCATGATGGCCATGATAGGACCCAAGCGGAACAATCCAGGCGCGACGGCAGAGGGCGTGATGATCTCCTTGGTGAGCAACTTCAGAGCGTCGGCAATAGGTTGCAGCAAACCGAAGGGACCTACACGGTTGGGGCCCATGCGCACTTGCATGAAGCCCAGCAACTTGCGCTCCCACAAAGTGAGGTAGGCCACAGCGCCCATGAGGGGCGCCAAGACACACACAATTTTGATCAGAATCCACAACACAGGCCAAACCATGGTGGCCCACCAAGTTGCTGCAAAAGCATTCAAGCCGCCGTTGTAAATAGCGTCGATCATGCGTGCGCTCCTTCAACAACCGTCTGTGAGTTAGCCACTGCATTTCGGGCATCGGCCGTCAGTTGCAGGGACGGGGCGCGGCGCACCAGACTGTCGAGTTGATAAATAGAAGCCACGCAAGGCGTGTCGACATTGCCAGCCAAACGGATTTCAGAGCTGCATGCGTTGCTCAAATTCAAATGTGTCGCTTCAATTTGTTTCAACACATCTTGCGATGTTTCAAAAGCCAATTGCGGCAGGCCCAACATATTGGCCAAGACACGCAACACCTTCCAGGCAGGACGGGTTTCAGCCAAGGGCTTGACCACGGCATGGAAGCTTTGCAAGCGCCCTTCTGCATTCACAAAACTGCCCGATGTTTCAGTGAAGGGTGCAATGGGCAACAACACGTCTGAGAAAGCCATGTTGGTTTTGAAAGGGCTGAGTGTGACAACCATCTGCATGGCAGCCAAAGCAGCCACAGCTTTGGTGCCCGCAGCAGAATCTTCAACAGGTTCAGTGTTCAAAAGCAAAACCGCTTTCAAACCACCTGCCAGCATTTGAGCCGCATTCAAGCCACCAGTCTGTGGCTCTGCTTTGGCCCACTGAGCACCCACTGTGTTGGCAGCCTCTGTGAGGTAACCATAGCTTGCGCCCGTTTGATCTGCAATCCACTTGGCCAAGCTGAGCAAGCTCGATGCATTGGCATGGTGCGCTGCGGCATTGCCCAACAGAACGGCTTTGCGATCGCCACCCAAGAGTGACTTGGCGATGGCTTGCGCCTCAGGCGTTGCTTGACCTTGAGCAGGCGCTGTCACGCCTTTTTCTGCTGCAATGGCCGCTGCCACATTGGCCAAGCTTTGCGCCCAAGCACCCGCTTCCTGCACATCGGCATGCGCCACTGGCATGGCCCACGCATCGGCCGCATTGAACAAAGACTTGGAGGTAATGGCATTGACTTGTGCACCATTGCGTTGTGCTTGGCGAATGCGCAGTGCAAACAAGGGATGGTCTTTGCGCAAGTTGCTGCCCACCACCAACACGCGCTGAAGTTGTGTCAGGCTGGCAATGGCGGTGCCTAAATAGCGCACGCCTTCAGACTTCACAAATTCGGCATGGCGCAAACGGTGGTCGATGTTGTCAGAACCCATGGAGCGAATCAGGGTGCTGGCCAAATGCAACTCTTCGAGTGTGCTGTGTGGGCTGACCAAAGCACCGATGCTGCTTGCACCGTGGTCTTTGCTGATTTGATTCAGGCCATTGGCGACATATTCCAAAGCGGTTTGCCAATCGACTTCTTTCCAATCACCACCCTG
>Ga0209191_1001768_pt1 | contig 13988 bp, 19 predicted proteins | sample S_130626_EF_Meta_FD_187320 | JGI IMG/M metagenome (GOLD analysis project Ga0209191, IMG submission 187320) | Freshwater microbial communities from Lake Simoncouche, Canada to study carbon cycling - S_130626_EF_MetaG (SPAdes) (version 2) | ecosystem: Environmental > Aquatic > Freshwater > Lake ... | reverse complement strand
AGTGTAATAGTACAATTTATTTGTACAGTACTGTAATAATTGTACGAAGTGTACAATTCCTCCCGAGCCATAATTGTACACTTCGTACAATTATTACAGTACTGTACATATAAATTGTACAATTATAGACACTTCGTACAATTCCTGATGGGTAATGCAATTTTAGATGCATTGTTCAACGAAAATGAGGAAAGTGTCAGCGAAAGTCATAATGTTAATGATTTACAATTTAATCAGATGGCCTCGAGTGAATTGAATGCTGCTACGGGTCTTTCTACTGCTGATTCTACTATCGGCGAAGATGATGTAAATGATTTACAATGTGAGTTAAAGTTACAGGAATAATCATAGCTCAGTAATTTGATTGTTGTGATTATTTGATCGTACAATGTATGTAGGTAATCAGATGGCCTCGAGTGGATTGAATGCTGCTACGGGTTCTTCTACTGATGATTCTACTATCGCTCAAGATGATGTTAATGAACAATGTGAGTTAAAGTTACAGGAAGGTTCTAATCATAGCTCAGTAATTTGATTGTTGTGATTATTTGATCGTACAATGTATGTAGGTAATCAGATGGCCTCGAGTGGATTGAATGCTGCTACGGGTTCTTCTACTGATGATTCTACTATCGCTCAAGATGATGTTAATGAACAATGTGAGTTAAAGTTACAGGAAGGTTCTAATCATAGCTCAGTAATTTGATTGTTGTGATTATTTGATCGTACAATGTATGTAGGTAATCAGATGGCCTCGAGTGAATTGAATGCTGCTACGGGTTGTTCTAATGACCAAGAACTAGAAGAAAAATTTATATATCTCGACCCGTCAAAAGATGACTTGAATAATAATGATCATTTTATTGAGTCATACATTAATCTTGCAAACTTGGTTAATATAAATTTATGGAATATGAGGAGACTTTGTTGTGAAAAGCTCCTCATAGAATTGCAGAGCTTAAATGTCTGTGAGGACTGGATCGTTGTTCTTCAGATATTCAACGTAAAAATTTGTGACGATGTTACAACATTTATGAAAGGATCTTATCTCAAAACTTCATTGAGTTTAGGACAACTAAGACTGAATACTGAAGAGCAAGATGCACTGAAGAAGCAACTAAGCAAAAAATGTCAGAATGAACTCTATTCTATAGTAAACAATGAAAGACGAAGGATTAATCGTTTCATTTGGTTCTGCGCTGCAACTGTTTGCGTAATTTTCAATGAAAACGTGAAGAATTGCAATATTCAACTTGATGTCGAGCATAAAGATGAAATCAATCAATTGTTTAGATCAAATTCTCATTTTATGGATTTGTTAAGCCTTACTGACCCTGTGAACATTGAACTTATGAAGAAAATGTATGAAAGAGCAAAAAATAATGATCTAACAAGAAATCGATTTGGACGAATTAATCGAAGCATAATTAGAAGTACACGCAATAATGAAAGCATCTACAAGAATACTTCTTCTTCTTCAAAGAGATCTGTCAAAAGAAAATCGATTAAAGATCTGCAATACACAGATGATATTAGTATGCTTACTCCTGACGTAGTACAAGGCAAGCATAAAGAATCTTGCGAAGAATCTTTCTTTTCAAAGAAGGCAAAGCATAATATAACAAGGTCTATATTCGAAACGTCTTTGACTGAGACCATTAATGTTGAAGATGGAGGTACGTCTCTTCAGGTAGTCGAGAAAGCATTATCACGAATGGATATTTCTACTTGGTTTCAATCTCTGCAAGGTATTAAAGTTAGTGATGGTGATATAATATTAAATTTACAGTGGATCGAATACAAAGGGCATCATATTCCACAATCCACAATTGAAAAATTCGACATCGTTAGAAAGGAATTTTTAGATCTGATCAAAAGTCCATATGACCTATCGTCTCAATGTGCAAGAGTAAAAGAGTTTATCTCATCAAAGGCATACTTCAATGTGCAAGTTAAATTTAACACCAATTCTTACGATTGGACCAAAGCAGATGGTCTATGTTTTTTGAGATCTTTAATGCAACTGAAGAGACGTTCAAGTCCTGACTTTAAATTACCAGACTTTGATTATGACGAGAGTGAGGTTTGGGAAAAGTTGGATGTTAAGCTAGAAATCGATGAAAGTCGTGAGGAATTTCTAACATTTCTTGATTTACTTATCAAAGCACTGTCCTCGATGACAGAAAATAATACTGGTATAAGTGAAAAAAAGATAGATGAGTTGAAGCAGAATTGGGTACCTAAAATTGAATATGCCAGGGATAGAATTTTAAATTTCGGTTCGTGCAATTGGAATGATTTTAAGTTGGACAAAACCTATTGGTGCAGCTGGTTTGTTATAAAATGCATCCCTCATGTGTTTTCACAAGAGTTCCTTATATTTCCAGGTGCTTACTTCATGTCCAATAATGAGGATAACGGCAAACATTATCGGCAATTGAATTGGGAAACTTACGCTTTTCTCGCGTGTGCTATGAAATTTCCATGCTTTGATGTTTATTATCCTTATCCCCTGTCTTTGAAGTTACCGGATATCACGAGCATTTTGATAGGGCATCAGTTTGTCTTTCATAATGCTCACTGCTTTCCGATAAATACTGCTATTCCTGCTAGATATTATAATGCGATTTCTTACTGTGTTGATCAATTGTCGGATCAAATCATAAAATTTATTTCCAGTTATGCTATTCCAGAGCTGCCACTTCAAGTGGAACTAGACATTGTGGATGGGTCACAGGAAGGTATTCTCAATAAATTGAGTGTTGTGGATCATTTGATCTGACAACGATAGCATTATCTGTAGGATCGAATGAAGGGAAAAGCGAAATGGTTAATGAACCAAATCATCCAACACTTACAGAAATTGTTCCAGTGGAACTCACATTTGTTCCTGAACTAGACATTGTGGATGGGTCACAGGAAGGTATTCTCAATAAATTGAGTGTTGTGGATCATTTGATCTGACAACGATAGCATTATCTGTAGGATCGAATGAAGGGAAAAGCGAAATGGTTAATGAACCGAATCATCATACAATTGATGAAGTATTGAAGGATCTTCGTAATAAAGATACTATTATAATTCAGTACATAAACGAATTGGCAAAAGTTCGAAAGAGAGATGCAGAATTGAACGAAATAATCGCAGCTAAAGATGAATTGCTAAGAAATAAAGAAGCAGAAATAGCGGATTTAAGAAAAGTTCGAAAGAAAGATGCAGAATTGAACGAAATAATCAAAGCTAAAAATGAATTGCTAAGAAATAAAGAAGCAGAAATAGTTGATTTAAAAGAGCGGCTGCGGAAAATGCTTAGTTAGCACATGATAAGAACGTATACTTGCATATTTAATGTTGATGTACAGTAATTTAGTAAATCAATTATATAGCTTTCTCGTCAATTTAGAAAATTAATCAATAAATATATAAACTTAGATGCCTCTTGCTTTGTCGTCTAAAGATGAGTTAAGTTCTGAGAGCAAAATTAACTTTTCACTTTGAAATTGCTTGAACAATAAAGTTATTGATCTATAATGAAGCGGAAAGCTTACAATATATCAATGGCTTTCCAAAAGAAAAGAGAAAATTTGTATAAACAGGAAACTGGTCTGAGGTCCAATAATCAAGAACCTTATTATGACTTAGAAGCAAACGATAATAATTATAAAACACAAGTGCTTGATGGACATACTTCCGATGTTCCTTACTATGAAAATAATGATGTTCCCTACTTTGAAGCTTATGAAGTTGATGATATTTATGGTATAGATCGCAATCTTGAAGATTATGGAAATGTATCAGACGAAGGATTAAGTGTTGAAGAAGAAGTAAGTGATGATCTCTATACATGTTGGAAAGTAGGGTGCGATGTGAATCACGATATAGATAAAGCTATAACACAAATTCAGTTATACCGTGCGTCAGCTAAGTCAATGCAAACAATGATGGGATTGCAAAAACCATACGAAGATAGCCCATATACTACGGCACAATTTCAACAGGCCTTCATGAATGTTGGTCGAACTTTTGGAGTCAATCAGCATGCTCAAGAAAAGTACATGCGAGTGTTGATTGACCATCTTCCAAAGATGAACTTATTTGTAAATCCTCTCATTGAAGATACCAACAGCTTAAGCACTTTGCTCTACAAATACTGCGAAAACGACTGCATGGTGTTTGCTGGAGAGTCGCAGAACATCAGATGCACCACTTGTTTTAACTCACGCATGAAGACATTGTATTATCGACCAATAACGTAAGTTATGACCTGATACTTGCGAATTAAAGTACTTTGACTTATCTTCAAATCAACTTATACTTCTTTTAGACTGAGTATTTACCGATTGCTTGATGAAAGTTCGGATTTGTTTTTGAAGCTTATAAAGTTTAAAAAACAGATGGACAAGTATCCTATCATGGATGCAACTGATGGGTTGACTTTTAAGGTAGCGATGCAAAAAATGATAGAAGACTTTAAGTCCAGAAATTTGGCATCATCTGTGATACCTGTACTATTAGTAATATCTATATTTTACGATGGAGCTCAATTATATAAGTCTAAAGTTAGTGATTTCTCTCCACTTCTAATGACGATAATGAATTTGCCTCCAAGTTACCGTAAGCTTGGATCGGGAAGCTTTATCATTTCATTCTCGACATCGTCCAGCAAGTCGGTGACGGAAAATTTCCTGTTTCATGACTGCTTAGTCAAAGAACTCGAAAATTTGGGAAAGGGTAAACTGTTGAATATCAATGGGAAGGAGTATTTTCTGATGGTTCAATGTAAATTATCTATCATGGACACTAAACAATTAGAGTGTTCCCTTCGCATCACTGGTACAAATTCTTTGTATGGCTGTAATTTATGTGGATTTCATGGGGTTTCCGAAAAAAAAATATTGAATAAAGTTGTGTATGAAACCCATAGACAATTTTTAGACATTAAAAATATATGCCGAGCTCGGGGAGCGTCAAAGATGTGTTGTCCATCAGACTATTACTTAAAGGATGAGAGTTTTGGCAAGAACGATAAAGTAGTCGAAAGGAAAACTTTGAACTATGCTCAAAAGAGAAGCCAGGATGACCACAGCACCAACAGAGAGTTTGAATTAAAAAATATTAAAACAATGTGTTGCCAAAATGAGGATTTGAAGTCCTTCCATAGAAATAAAGAAAGGTTCACATATGAAGTCGCCGATGCCGATGGCTGTAGATTCAACTTCGATGAAGTATTTGGTTCTACTATTCATTACACTCATTGCTGTTATTTAGAAAAAAAAGAATTTTGCCGTTTAACTCATGAATCATATAACAACAATTTAAGAGCTTTCAAGAAATTGAGCGAAGAAAATAAAACTGTTGTACACAAGGGAATAAAAGGGTTTTGGTACATGTTGAATTTGAAATACTGTAATATTGCGACGGATATTGAATACGATCCTTTTCACGTTATTTTCAACAATGGAAAGTATTTAATTTTGCTGATGAAGGGTGAAAGGGGAAATACAAATGCTAATCGTCAATATGCAATTGAAACAGATACATTTTATCCCGAAATGCATCAAAATTTGAGTCCTCCATGGTTGATTTCACTCGATAATCAATCTTACTTAGATGCAGTGATTAATAATATACTTATTCCGACTGGTTACAAAGGTGACTTTGCAGTAAAAAATGTTTTTCAACAAACAGGAAAGATGAGGTATAGTTTATATATAAACTATACTATATTAATTGAAGTGATTATACTGCAATATATTACAGGGGGTCTGATATTATTAATTTGCTCCAGTGTCTACTGTGTTTGATATCATTTCTTTGTGACAAGTTGAAGATTTTGCCTCAACAATACTGTGTATATTATAGGTTATTTTCTCATGATATCAATTGTTTACTTCGGCCTCACTTTAATTTAAAACAAATTGAAGATATGGAAAAAAGTATTATGCAGAATGTCTGTTTAAGAGAAGGACTTTTTCCTTTATCTGAGGCGCTTTTTTGTATACATCAACTGGTACACCTCAGTAAATTTATACGTTGTTGGGGACCACTGAAAGGGTGGTGGAGCTTACCGGGGGAGCGAATGATTGGAAGTATAAAAAATATAGTACCGATTGGTGGAGTTAGCTTTGAAAAAACTGTCATGGATCGGTACAACATCTTAGAAGATTCACGAAGAAGTAAATCTAAACAAACATTGTTACAATCTTGCTTAACAATTTTACATGATTATATCTTTAGGAATGTCTTACACTGAGCTTCATGAATCTTCCAATGCACTAAAGCAGACACAAGAAAGAATGCTTGATTCCATTTGCCCTGATTCACTACAAATTGTAAGCTGACTATTATCACTTCAATTATTAAGTCACTTCACTATTTTTACTTTTTGTTAGTTAAAAGATGGAACAGCTCAATATGATCCTCTGCGTATCCTTTTACATAATTCGTCAAATAAGAAATCAGCAGAACTTTGTGAAAAGTTATTCGATAAATTTGAATTTAATTTACTCTTGGTGCGTCTCATTAGACATATTGACGAAAGATTCGCTATTTTGTCATTCGAACAAAAGTGTTCGTCAAGTGTCCTTTATAGACTACACGTAGTATATTCCAATAACAATAATCGCAGCGCTGAGACTTTCTTATCATTCATGGAGAAGTTATCAAAGGATGAAGTGCAAATAGACAGGTTGAAGAAAGCCGAAATTTTAGAGGAAGGCGATCAAAGTATTTATGAGAATGTTATGAAGGAAAGTTATAGCTTTTATGATCATGCATCATTATTTGGGATCACACTAAGAAGTAGAGGTCTGAACTATCGGGAAATGTACGAAGCAGTTGAAGAAAAAGGTAACTACGGTGCTCAACTCAAATCGTATATTCCGCACAATAACCAATTAGCCTCTACTTGGCATAATAAAAAAGAATACTCCTCTTGGTTAAAATTTCAAGAGAAAGATGGTCAGTCTTATGCACAAGCGAACACATTCTTTCGATTCAAACTACCTTTAGATCAGTTGCTGCATGGTACAGCCATAGCCTCAATTTGTACATGGAATATCAGCAAAAACATTCAGAAAGCTTTTAATGTGAATCAAATTTGTTTAAACGCTAAAAACATCTATGACCGGAATTGTCGCTTTGTACCATTGGTCAGTGTATATTCTACAGCTGTTGCAATTTTACCACTGGATAAACTTTATAAGCCATACAATGTTTATCCTGTGCGAGCTACCAATGAGAATAGTCGTCATTTTTCAGATACAAATAAAGAAGATGTTGAGTTCTTGTTATTGATAGACCTTCAACCTGAAAGATTTGAAGTACGTGCTGACAATGGGGGCTCGAACGATAGTTGTTACAGAAGATTCGAACAGATGTAATTTTATGATCTTCTCTATTGTGATGCAAACTTTACGTTAATGAGTTAGTTAACTTGCGACATAGCAGCAACTAAAGTTTAACTTAAGTTAAGTTTAACTTAGTTGAATTTTAAGTTATGGAATTATTTGAAGCTCAACCCATTGAATTATTCAGAGATTGTATAGTATCATACCTTACTGTATATGATTTAGCACGATTTGATACTGCATGTACAAGTCATAAGTTCCGCGATATATTAATGGCCAGAATTCTTAATGCTACTCTCCCTGACCCCAATTTACTTTATCCAAATAACTTTTTTTTATGGCTTCGATCGAGACAGATATTCCTTTCATCTATAAAACTTGATGATTCTATGGTACAATTTTTATTTGAAAATTCACATGTGATTTCGCGGGTAACAAGTGTAGTAATTGAACGACCAAATGAACTACAACAAACATTACGGTTGTCCACTGTCTTTCCTAATTTAATCTCGGTTCGCGTCTCAAAGGGTGATTATCTTACAGATGATGGTATGATTTCCATTTTTATAGCGTTAAATGACCTCCAAAACTTTACATTGGAGGACTGCAGAAAAGTAGGGGATAAGAGCATCATAATGCTATCAGACAGTTTAACAGGACTACTCGTTTTGGTACTGTATAACTGCACTCTTATAACTGATGAAGCAATCATATTTATATCGAATAAATGTTCTAAATTATTAAAACTGACTATTGTTTATTCAAACAATCCCATTCAAATCCAACCTGAACAAATTTCTAATTCTGGTATGTCCGCGGTCCTGTCAAAGTGCGCTAGATTGACATCATTAATCTTCCATAACTTTGTTTTGCTAACAGGTTGTTATTTTGAAGATGTGCAGTGTAGTGGATTGAGGACTTTGGATATGAGTGGATGCAGAAAACTAACAAATTATTGTATACTGTCTATTGCACAGTCTTGCACTGGATTGGAACTTTTGGATATCTCTCAATGCCAGGATATATCAAATGAAGCGATAATATTTGCTACTAGCAAGTGTATGGGATTGAATACTCTAAATGTAAGCGGATGCAGCAAAATATCAAATACTTGTATTCAGAAAATAGCAGAATTGTATACCTCATTAGAAATTTTAAATGTCGATGATGATGAAAATGATGATGATAATGATGAGTATGATGATAATGATGATGATAATGATGAGTATGATGATGATGATGATGATGACGATGGTAACTTTATTGAAGGAGATGATAATTGACTTAAACTAATCATCTATATGCTAAGACTCATAACTCTTTACTCGACCTAACTTAATCCTAAATTAACTAACTTACTTCAGTCTCAACTTAACTAAGTTACTTCACCCTTATCTGAACGCAACTACTTATATTTGGTTCGTGTTTCCTTATCTATAGAATGGATGATTGTGGTAGTGCCTGCAAATTTTCTTCGTTGCATTCTTTTAATTTTAAAATGGTATAGAAATTATATCCATTTGCAGTATCCTTAATGAATAGTTGGATTATTGTTTGCTGTTGAGCCACTTTTTTGTTTTCTGCTATGTTATACTTGATTTTTTTACATTTCATCTTATTTTGATCTTGAACATAGCCTATTACGGCTCTATTTAATGCTTGATTGATATTCTTGAAAACATCATTCAAGTTCTTACAATCTAAAATATTGGGTAATTTTATTTCCAATTCTTTAATGGTAGCATTGAAAGTATCATAACTGAATTTCTTTGAATTCATTAATTGAATTCCTACGGCCATATATATGGTATCAAATCTCTCCACTTCCATAAGTAGAGAGTGATCCTTGATTATAACTTTAACAGTGCTGAGATGACACTTCAGCCTCTCTGACGAAGTTAACATATCCTTACACTTTCTTTTTAAAATTTGGTTCTCTGTTGTGAGCTTTTTAACAAGAGCATCTAACTTGGTCTTTTCTTCTTCCGTGCCACCAGACAAATAATTGTCTTGCTCACCCACAATTTCTTCATCCTCTGTATCATCCTCATCATCGACCTTGTATTCGGGATCGTCACTGTCTTCTTCATAATCAATAATGACTTTTTCAACATTCTTGTCAGGTTCTTGATCATCGTCATTAGCAATACTACTATCATCACCATTGTTATCATCATCACTATCATCACCATTGTTATCATCCTCCTTACCAGAATTTGTTTTCTCGTTGATTGTAGCAACAATCTATGAAAGACGTTATTGACAATAATTAATGAATTCATGCAATGAAAATAAATACAAACCTTTTTGGTGAAGCCACTTTGTTGCTTCTTCATTTTATACAGCAATTGAACTGTATGCTTGAAGTGTTGGAATTGAGATTCATCCAAATTAGCTTTGATAATCATCAAAAAATTTGGAAAGCTTGAGAGCCATTCTTTGTAAGTATTACGTTTCGTTAACAATCCTCTCTCCTTCCTTTCTTCATATTTGATATCCGCATTCATCTCTTCAGCTATAAGATCTAAAATCACCATAGAGAAAAGAAAAATTACAGTATTCACTGCTTTTGCTTGATTTTGAAGCTGTCCTTTAATGTCTAACATCATCAGTTTCCATGCTTCCTAATAATAACAAAGTATTCTGCAAATCATAGTGAAAGTCATTGTTTGCATTTGAAGTGTAGTATATTACCGTGCCAATCGTAATTTTGGCCTCTTTGATAGTTTTCTCTTCCTCGTCCATAATACTTCGCAAGATTGTAAGGTTTTCTTCATCCGTTCTCCATCCATCATGGAGAAAACGAGACTTTAAGCCTTTATATTCTTTTCCATTATTCACTACCTGTATGTGTGATGATGATATGTTACCTGTATGTTCTTTGGAAATTTTCAGCTTATTAAACACAAACACCGCCTTAAGCACACTAGAAGTTTTCTTCCTGATCATGCTGTTAAATCCAATGAAAAATTCGATCCATCCTTTCTTTTTGATGAGTTCCAAAAAAGTTTGAGCTTGAATAAGTAGATACTCACCAACAAGAACTTCCACCGTGATAGCATTCTGATCCTTATTCAATAATGCCTCAACCAAATTGAATCCAAATATCTCTTCATTGATTAATTCTCCATAACGTTGAGATAAAAAGGTTGTTATTCCTTGCTGGAGTAACTCCTCGTAATATACTCGAAAAGGTTGAGGTTGGCACGTTGTGACAACATTGCAGGCAACTTTAATGGGCTCTATTGAAAGGACATCATCCATGGCTTTTTCATTCATATCATTCATATTGTTAACATCAATATTACCCTCCTCATCAGAGTCACTATTCACTAGTACGACACTCGAAGTGGACTTTGATTCCATGACTGCCTCCTGCTCGAGGTAAGATCCCGCCCTCAGAGGAACGAACTCATCCTCTCGCATGACGACAGTGGTCGTCTCGACGGTATTTGTCATCGGCGCGATGGTCAGACCAGATCCGAGTTCGTCGGAGGTCAATGGACTCGGCACAAGGCTACCAGGGAGGTCGCTAGTTGGCAACTCTCTCCCTTCTGATCTGTTGTCAACAACTCCAGTCCTCGGTTTCTTTCCAAGTTGACCACTGTCAGTCCTCGAGAATGACTTAACAAGACAAGATTTCACCACCGAGTGGTTGTCGGATCGTTCAACGTTTGGGTCCTTATTTTCTTTTTCTACACTATTCTTATCTAGTATATTATGTCTCATGTTATTATAAGAATCTTCGGTAAAAAGCATTTTCCAAAATTGAATGGAATCTTGCCTTGTATTTTTAAAACATAAGGGATGTTTAAACTTTTCATTCAATAAGAAGTCCTTCAATTCTGCAGAAGTACTGATAGTCATATCAATCCTATTGATAGGAGATATTTGCCTAGAAATGGAACTGTCTTTGAAACTATATTGAATTTTCATTACCAGGCGCTTGTCTTGGAAATCAAATTTTAGACTGACTATAATCAACAACATTGAGAACTATTAGCAATTTGAAGATAAATATATTTTATATAGCTTACCATTGTTAAAAAACTCTTGAAGCCCCTGAACTGATTTAAACCAACTCTGAATTTCAAATTCTTTGTCCTTAATGACATTAAATATATCTTGCATTTGGAAAAATGCTGTGTCAAATTTCAGGTTCATTATTTCGAATTCTTGTTTACTTTTTATAGGAATTAACTTATCATCCTCAGCAAATTTACTTACTTGAATTGTCAAGAATTCCGTAGATATAGCAGAATATGCGTTGACATCTGTCAAAGTTTTACTCACCGCAGAATCGGGAACATAAAGGGGAGAATCATCGCCCTTGTGGTATCTGAACGATTTTACACCATAGAGTATGAAGAAGGCTTCCTTCCTCAAGATTTCCAACTTTGCAATGATTAACAGGCAAAGCTGTTCCATTTGGATGGCATGGTAATGACTACTTTTCATTACGGCCAATACATGTCTGGTCTCACATTCAAAATTGTCGCTAAGTGATTTCAATAGCGTTATTCTAGCCTCGTAAATGTTGAAGTATTGAACTAACTTTTCATATTTAATTACAATTCCTTTGTTGAGTACTTTCGATGACATGAGAATGAAGTAAGTATCAAGTCCCTTAAATATTTTGATGGTAAACAAAATAATAAAAGTGATTTTCAAATTCTGTAAAAATTTGAATTTTTGCAACAACTTTGGGTAAGCTTAACAAAAAACTTGTCCACGAATTCAGAGGAAATAAGCATACGTGACGCAAATTCCTTTTAATTTACGTTTTTATGTCATGCGTACTTGTAACAGAAATTTTTCTCATATATCTTTATTTCCTTTGAATTTGTGGACAATTATTTTGTTACATTAAAATTCAAATTCAAAAAATAAGTCGTTAACTTAATTTATGACAGTTGATTGACTTGATTTGAAATTATGTCAGACAATAATATCGCAGAGCTGGTTGCTCTAATAAAGACACAGAACGAACAGCTTCAGAGACAGAGCGAGCTGCTTCAGAGACAAAGCGAGCAGCTTCAAGAACTAACGAATGAAAAAAGAAATTCGGTTAGTGTGGAGAACAACGACTCAAATGAAATAACTTTGGACCAATACAAAGCTTCTCTGAACAATGTCGAGGAGATTTTTATTATGACAGCCCAAGACGACTGTCCTGAGGCTCTCAATATAAGGTATGATTCAAAAAAATCCATAATATAAATGAAACAACCATCATTTTTTTCTGATGATTAGAAACATATGTTTGAAGATAAACTGCAGACAATCGTCGAAGATAGGTGAAAATGAAGCGCTAATTCTTCAAGCATTTATTATTGAGGTAACGACAAAGATAGATGTCTCAAAAGACAAAAATAGAAAAGAAACCTTGAGATGGAAATATATTAATCTACTTGTAAATTCTTTTTGGAAAAATACCTTATTACATCATCTGGATTGTCAAGCCATTCGAAGCGGCAAAATGAAACAATTTTTAGAGTGTCTTACTATATTTTCTACAGAATTTGCTAAATTTTTATACAACGGCTTACGAAATATTTCAATAGAGGAGAGCTCTACAACAGTCACTCTACCTTCTGCGACAGGTAATTAACTATTTCAATTATGCTATAAGCACCGTAATGTCTATATTTGATGACTTATAGATATCGCAACAGACTTAAACAGGAAGCTCTATGATAGGAAGAATACAAAGAGTTATCAACAGAAGAGGAAAACAGATATGGTTTTTAAAATGCACAAGCGCGGGAGCAGCTCCAGTAGTGCATCCATTGCTGTTAATTACAGCTCCAGAAGAGCATCCATTTTTATGAATAGCAGCTCCAGTAGCACTAAAGCATCAAGTATTCACAACACTAGTGCATCCATTCCTTGCGAAGCTTATGACGATGATTGTATCTCCACTCATATGTCCAGCGGGGGAGATGGTGAAAGTAAGTTCATAAAATTAATTCATATACTTAATATATCTAACATTGAACAGTATGATTTATACTTTTATATCTATCATATATATGTTTTCTTTATGTATGTTTATTTATTTATCTATCATATATATATATGTTAACTATCATATATATGTTCATTTATTCACAATATCACATTCATGCAGGAAGTGCCAGCATTCAATTCAATATGCTGACCAAGCAAGGTAATGGTAAGACTTTGAATGAACTTCTATCATCATGAGCAATTTATATAATTTAATTTATTATATTAATTTCTATTTTATAGATGAGTGGACAGATAGATACTACAAGTAAGTCTAAGTCCATTTGAGCCTCTGGTAAGTCCAAGCCCTTTAGAGAAGCTCTGGTATCCATAGGCTCTGGTGTCCAAGCATAGCAGTGAGAAAAAGAGTTGCTGATACCAGTGCTTTCAAGTGAAAGAAGATCATTGAATAAATTTCTTTTTAAGTACCTGTGCATTATTATTATTATTACTATAATTAGATATCATATAATTTGTTTGCTAATTAAACAAGAAATAAGAATAATATGTTCTTCTAAGAATAAGAATCTAGAGTAACAACATAGTAACTAATAAGAATAAACGAAACAACCTCTTTAAGCTGCTTAGGTATCGTCAACATTTAAGAACTTACATCTCTAATAAGACGGG
>Ga0209191_1001767_pt1 | contig 13989 bp, 6 predicted proteins | sample S_130626_EF_Meta_FD_187320 | JGI IMG/M metagenome (GOLD analysis project Ga0209191, IMG submission 187320) | Freshwater microbial communities from Lake Simoncouche, Canada to study carbon cycling - S_130626_EF_MetaG (SPAdes) (version 2) | ecosystem: Environmental > Aquatic > Freshwater > Lake ... | reverse complement strand
CTATGACTATAGAAACCAGTTAGTGATTTTCTGGGCATGTAGATGACCGGTAAAGAAGTATCAATCGTTTGCGGTTTCAGTGTTTCAATTACAAGGCGCACTGACTCCGTTTGTAAGAATTCAGACTTTCCTCTCGGTATCGTAATAAGACTGTATTTGAGACCACATGCACCTGCCATGTGGATTGCGTCACCAGACTGCTCCATTTCATTCTGAATTTCAATGATTTGGGCGCCTTTTGGAAGCATCCACGCAATGGACCACTTCTCAGCTGTGTTTGGACCACCTCTGAAAATTAATCCGGCGGCGCCACGTAACTTTCCTAAAATATTTACTGTGCTTGATTTTCCTATGTAAATATACTGAAACTTGATATCTTCAGACTCTTGTTCTAGTTCTGTAACCCATGAGGCATTACAAAATTCATCTGTAACAATTACATAATGAGCGTTTTTATTAGAATCTTCGAGATTAGGCGCAAAAAGTGCTTCTCTCAGGGCATCAATCTGCTCCTTTGTAACAAGTACCGAATCTTGGGGAGCCCACTGATACACTTCATTACACCACGCCTGCGCCTGCGGCGCAATTGGAAGAACAGGCACATTTTCTGTATCTGACCAATTGAAAATCTGAAGAGCCTCTGTAAAATTTTCCCTTTGCGGCATCCAGAATTCACCCGAACCAACTTCCTTCTTCAAAAGAAGAATTTTGGAAATATAATTGAGCAAATAGATTTCTGGTGTCTTCAGACTTTCTTCTGGTAAATTCGCTGATAATGTCTTCTTCACATAGAATGACGGAGACAACGGGCTAATCCTTGCCTGGGACCATGCTAACTTTGATCCTTCTGTTTTTCCTACAAAAATATGACGAGTGTCATAAACAAGTCCTTCCGCGGTGTGAAAGCAATTCTCAAACTTGTAGAATTGGAGCTTTTCCTTCGGTTTGTATTCGTTCGTTGACAATCTATCGAAAGTGAATGCTTCCTGCTTCGCCAACATTGTACAAAATATATCGAGATTCTTTTCTGATATGGATGAAATACTCCGTGTAAATGACTGCATCTCTTGTGTTTTTATTATATTTTTTGTAAGATCTGTTAACGGCTCCATATCATGAATACCCGTTGGATCTACATAAAAATACATTGGCTTATCAACTACATTCGAAGGGTCATATGTACGAACTTCGCTTATATGTAAATGATGTGTCTTTAGTGAGAGAGACGGATTTACAACTAAAAACTTCTTTCTTAACATTTCTACGTTGATCGCATTGTCGCAGCCAGATTGACCGAATGGAAAATCAAGATCTTTCCAATTAAATTCACGTGTTTTAAGAGTATCTGACAAGAAAGCCCATGTGTCCTGTGAATCGGCTCTCGGACCAAATAATACTGACGGTTTACCATCCTTTTGTACATCATATCGCAACAGTGATAAAAACTTGTCTTCTAGATTTGTTGACCATACTTGTAACCACGATTCATCGAGAAAAATATCTGAGTTTGCAAATACACAGATTGTATTCGGCGGAGCATTGTCCTGAAACCACTTTATTGCTGCGGCATATGTCAGACGCTTTCCATGTACAATCTGCTCGAGTTTGCTGCTTTGAACTAGTTGATACTTCTTTTCATTCAACAAGATAATCTTATCAATGATTGGACTTTCTAAATTGAGTTCTAGACACTTCTTTATTTCTTTTTCTCTCTGAAGATTATTCGGTTTATAGTATTGTGTAAGAAACCAAAGTTCAGGTGGTTCGGTTGCGTCAGACATACATGTGATCGCGTTTCCAACTTTCTTTGTAAAGAATATTCTTTCAGGTGATAATATGGACTCGTCAACGCCGATAAAACGATGAGCACGAAGAATCAACGATACCATATGAAGCGCATCTATCTTGCTTCCATTCCAGGGTTTACCAACAAAGGGAAATACATCTGTTATCTCCTCTAGACAGATAACATTGCGAAGCTGAAGGGCTGTAAATACAGTGTCACCCATAATAGAGACTATACGCTGCGACAAGAAAATCATCGTTGGACCGTGTAAATGTTTTTGTTTGAGAAATTGGATCTCCTCTTTACTATTTTCTATGAGAATAATCACGTCTACACGCAGATTGATTGCTTTTGCGGCATTTAAATCCTTCATACCAGCACAGACTGTTTCCCAGCGATCCATATTCTTCTTAACTAGAGTGTCATGTAACCAAACGAGTGTCTTCTGATTCTTCCATATCGATGAATCTGACTTTATCAAACGAATTTGTTTTCCGGTTTTGGGATTTCTGCCATACATTCTTCTCTCTTTTATTTGTGATTGGTGTTTAAACGGTTATTTCTTTCCTATATGTATGGATAAACATAGGAAAGACTGCTGTATACTGATCAATAGTACACCGAAATATTATTCTATCTTGATTCTACAGGTTGCACTTATTCGGCGCTATGCTCCCAAGTTAAAGTGGCGTATTTTTCTTGCCACGGAAAAGCCTGATCATGAAGTTTGTAAACGGTTAGTTCAAGAATTTGGTGTCGAGCTCATCGTATTAACCGATGAAGAAAGTGGATTTCTCGAGTCGAGACTAGCAGGAGTTGGGAAGTTGCCGCCCGAGATTTTCTATGTTTTACCCCTCCAAGATGATTTTATTTTGGACAGGGAGCCTATGTACGATATGCTAAGTGAAGCATGTAGAATTCTAGATATAGATAGAAACGTGGCAAGTTTACGTCTTATGCCGTGTCCTGGACCTGCAAGCGAAGATCCCCTCTATATTCCTGGAAAGGTGTGGCGGATACTCACAGATAATGATGATATGGTTTTTACCTATCAGGCGACGTTATGGCGTCGTATTGACTATTATGCGTTTTTTAAGGAACTTCTTCTTGGAGTTAAGCGCGATTATCCTGATGCTGTAACAGTTGAGCAAAAAAGACATGTGGCTCTCAATGTAAACTGTGCTGAGATTAGCTATGGACAGAACTTATTAAAAACACTGGGCGGCGAGATGATACTCCACTTGGCGTATCCGCGTTCAGGTCCCTGGTCGAATGCTGTGTACTTGTGCCCGTTTCCTTACAGACCAACGGCGATTGTGCGTGGGAAGTTGGAAGACTTCGCAAAAGAATTAGGGAAGAGGGAGGGGTTTCCTGTTGTGTTTTGATCGGTTGGTAAAATTGAAGTCAGTTGGGTCGTGAGACCTAGTAATAATGAATCTATTTGCACTCAATTATGATCCTCGGCTGGCTGCCGAGGCGCACGCAGACAAACATGTAGTTAAGATGCTTCTTGAAGCCTGTCAACTTCTGTACACTGCACACTGGATTTGGGCATACCCAGGGCTTTTGGAGCACAACTACTCTGTAAAGATTGCTGAAGAGCAGAAGAAGCTGTCTGTGCCTGAGTCTATGCTTACAGCACCGACATCCATTAGCCGTCCCTTAGAGCCTGGCTTTCGCCCTGCTCACATTCATCATCCGTGCGCTGTCTGGGTTCGTCAGTCACAAGGTAACTACTTATGGGCGGCGGAACTTGCGCTTGGTTTGGCAGATGAATACACGTACAGATATGGAAAGATTCATTCCTGCGAGGCGCATGCGAAATGGCTCTTTGAGAATGTTCCAGAGTATACTGCGCTTGATCAAGAAGATTTTGTTCAAGCGATGTATGACGAGTATCGGCGCGATGACGCAGTTGAAGCGTATCGAGCTTATTACAGAGGGTCTAAGGGAGAGCGCGGTCTTCTCCAGTATACGCGAAGAGAGAAACCTGCGTTTCTTAGTTCTTAACTAGGTAAATAATAACAAATAGGTAAATATGCTGGTGTATCATTTTGCACATTAATAATAAACCATAATACACTAGAACTAGCCATAGATATTGCTGTATAACTATCATTCATTATAAAAACACCAGAATCTTGTGCTACTGCTATTATATTGGTTACTGTCTTTACCTTTATAATGACTACTCTACATATGGAAGAGTTATAAGTTGTTACAGGAGGCATATAAATACGTGTTGCAGTATCTACAAAGTTCACAGTTCTTGTGACTGTGACAGTTGGGTTAGCGAAGCCTGTAGCCTGAGAATAATCTGGAATAACTTGTGCAGAAATAATATAATATCTATTATTTATAAAAGTTAGAACTACTGCAGCCACTTTTCCAGAATTTAAAGTAAATGAAGTGGTGTTATAGGTTTCACTAACACCATTTTGATTATCAACAGATGTTCCAGATGGAAAATACAAAGTAAAAGAAACTTGATTAGTATCATTATTTTTCAAGAATATATATTTTAAATACGATTGTGTCATTGGGTAAAGTAAAAGATTAATATAAGTGCCTGTTTCTGGACCTAGATAGGTATATCGAACTACATTTTTTTCAGAGATTTCAGATTTTCTATCTTCTGGAAGAATACCCGTTTGACTAAAAGAAGCAGCACCCGAATATTTATTAAGAACAGTCCAATTCCATCCATCAGATATTATAGAAATAACAGAATTTAGTGTATTGAAATAAATGGGACCATTTGTACCATCTATATCACCTGTATATTCAACTTGTGTATTGGAGAATGAAGTTGCAGGTGGACCATCTGGATATTGATCCATATAAGGTGATATTGTAAATGTGTTGAGTCCGTCATTATCAACTGCAGTAACTTTAAAATGTAATATAATCCCTTTACATACAGTAGTATGTGGTAAAATAACTGATTTATTATCTGTTGAGAGATCAACTAAAGTGAATATTTTCAAATGATCTCTTAATAATATATTATTTGCATCTATTCCTATAACATTATAATATGTTACTGATGCTGAAGAAACGGGACCTGCATTTTCAGCAGCGTTTGAATACGTCAAACTAACAGTTATATTACCTCCCTGTATAAAATTATTAAATATAGCTGCACGACGTGCATTTGCACTTACAGAAGTATCTGTTTTAAGTGGTTGTAGTATTTCTAACTGTGTAGATCCACCTGAAGCAGTTAAATCGTTATCTAGACCTGTTGTATTCGCCCCTGGATCTATACCAATCATAAAATTAATACCTTTTATAGTAATTGTAATTTCATTCTTAATAAATGTTGTAAAATTTATTGGAGTGTAATCAAAGTTTATTCGCAATGCGGCTTGGTTAGGTCCTTCATATTCAGGTATAACTTCAAGACTTGTTATAGTTATTGTAAAAACTGATATACCCATTCTCTATTAAAGGTATTTACAATGTTTGAAAAGAGAGTTGTAAATTTCCGTACTGATCAAAAACGATTGGAGTATTATTTACGTAAAGAGTTCCAAAGTTTACACGCCCCGCTGTTATTTCAGTCGTACTCGTAGTACTTGTAAAAAGTGAGGTGCTACTGATATTAACACTTGAGATTGTATCAAAACTACTTATATAACGCATGGAGCCGAGACCGATGAGTGAGCTTGTGAGCTGCGGTGTTGAAATCAGTTCTGCAGAGGATGAAAGATAACCAAGAGTACCAAGACCAGTCAGGGAACTTCTTATATCTGGTAATAAAATATAACCAAGATTACTGAGACCAACCAATGAGCTTGTCAGTTGCGGCGATGAAATAAGTTCTGCTGAGGATGAAAGATAGCCTAATAAACCTAGACCCTGCGTTGTGCTTGTAATATCTGAGGCTGAAATACCTCCGCCACCTGGTACATTAACTAGTAAAGATCCGTCACCTATAAACTTATTTGCTGTGATTGATGATGCCATGATTTGTTGCGACGATAAGAAACCTGTATACTGAGATCCTGAACTTATATTTAGAGATGAAATTGTATTGAAACTGCTTAGATAATCTAATAAACCTAGACCTTTTGTTGTGCTTGTTATGTTAGATATTGTAATAATATTTATGCCAATCGTTGTAGATACTAAATCGGCAGCTGCAACTGTTCCTGAAGTACCACCTGTTGCTGTTATTGTAAAAGCACCATCCGATCCTGTAATTGAGATTCCTGATCCTTGTGATATCGATATAACACCATTATTTGTTACAGTCACATTACCTGTATTGGTATTTACTCCTATTCCTGTACCCGCGGTAATATACGTAACACCTAGATTTGGCACGTTAACCAGTAATGATCCATCACCTATAAACTTATTTGCCGTGATTGAAGATGCCATGATTCGTTGCGATGATAAGAAACCTGCATATTGAGATCCTGAACTTATATTTAGAGATGAAATTGTATTAAAACTGCTCAGATAACCTAATAAACCTAAACCCTGCGTTGTGCTTGTAAGATCTGACGCCGCAATACCTCCTGCACCTGGCACATTAACCAGTAATGATCCATCACCTATAAACTTATTCGCCGTGATTGAAGATGCCATGATTCGCTGTGATGATAAGAAAGCTGTATACTGAGATCCTGAACTTATATTTAGAGATGAAATTGTATTAAAACTGCTTAGATAACCTAATAAACCTAAACCCTGTGTTGTGCTTGTAAGATCTGACGCCGCAATACCTCCTGCACCTGGCACATTAACCAGTAATGATCCATCACCTATAAACTTATTCGCCGTGATTGAAGATGCCATGATTCGTTGCGATGATAAGAAACCTGCATATTGAGATCCTGAACTTATATTTAGAGATGAAATTGTATTAAAACTGCTTAGATAACCTAATAAACCTAAACCCTGTGTTGTGCTTGTAAGATCTGATGCCGCAATACCTCCTGCACCTGGCACATTAACCAGTAATGATCCATCACCTATAAACTTATTTGCCGTGATTGAAGATGCCATGATTCGTTGCGATGATAAGAAAGCTGTATACTGAGATCCTGAACTTATATTTAGAGATGAAATTGTATTAAAACTGCTTAGATAACCTAATAAACCGAGACCCTGCGTTGTGCTTGTTAGTTGCGGTGTTGATATGAGTCCTGTCTTGGATGAAAGATATCCCATGCTGCCAAGACCAATTAGAGAGCTTGTGAGTTGCGGCGTTGATATATAACCAAGGTTCCCAAGACCCTTCGTTGTGCTTGTAAGATCTGACACTAGAATATCTCCACCTCCACCTGCTCCACCGTTTATAGTAACCTGATTTCCATCCAATGAAAAACTAATATTTGACCCTGCCACTAAAAAGGTTGAGTTATAGATTTGCCCTATTGAAGCCAGACTTGTCGGGACACCCACCGTACTTAAAAAACTTATTGTATCTTGAAATGTTGCTGATCCACCATTTCCAGTCACAAGCATACCATTTGTTGAAATACGCCCATTTGTATCAGGATTATATGCAAAAATTCTTCGTAAAACAATTGAATCTGTATCATATGTTTTTTTGAATGATGCCATAGTCTCTCTAATTATAGATAGTAACAAAAATACTATTTGTAGGCGAAGGATATGATTGTAACAATAGAGTAATACTAGGATTAGGTAAATATGCGGCAAATAAAACTCTATGATGTAATAAAAGATTATTGCCTCGATATGTATTTATTATATCATCTCCTGAATAGAGAAACGATATACGTTTATTATACGTAGAGTTATTGGTTTGATTTGTCATATCATTTGAATCATAATACGCGTTAACATACTCGGTAAAGGTTCCATTTTTAAGGCTAATAAAAGATGGTGGACTATTATCAGGAATATACTGTAAAAAAGATGAAATCGGTATCAATCTATTTACATTTGAATAGCTATTGTTACTTGATGCTTTTGTTGGAAAACTAAAAAATATATTAAAATCAATCTGTACTTTACTTGTTGACACAATAAAGTTTGACATACTTCTAATATTTAGTTGTGCTGTTGAGAAATAAAGGTCATATTTATAACCATACGTAGTAAATGGATTATCAACCAAATTTTGAAGACGATAACAGTTTTGAGTTGTACCTGAATAACCATCATATCCTATAGAACTTCTAAAACAAGCTAATATTGTGGAGTTAGCTGTACTAATATAAATTTTACCCAACGTGTCAAAAGTACTTATGTACGTAAGGGTTGATATTGTTGACGTTTTTGAAAAAACTGCATTCGTAGTTGAATATATGGCTGGATTCATATTACTTGTATAAATATAACCCTGTGGTGTAAATGATGATATAGATGATACATATCCATTAAACGAACCATAATCTATAATACCCTTTGTAGTTGATAGTAAAGCAATGCTATTCACATAGTTATTAAATATAAAAGTTGATTGAAGTGTTGATTGAAGGGTTAAACTTGATATATAAGGTGCATTTTCATTAATTCCTTTTACAGTCGACTGGACATTTTGTGTAAATGTCGATCTATCTGTATAGAAACCTAATTGATTTTTTAAAGAAAATGTACTTAGTAGCGATTGACTTGAAACGATATTTAACGATCCTACAGTACTTACTAGTTTCTTTGTTGAAATATAAGGTAATGATACAATAGTACTTGTTAATGATAGAGATGAAATATATCCGAGAGAACCAAGTTGATTAAATGTGCTTATTGTTGATCGGTTAAAGTTATTTATTGATGTAGTTACTGTATTACTCATTGTTAAAATATTCTGACCCAAAGATGTACTTAATGTAGAAAGTTGAGTAGAAAAAACAAGGATATTATAAGCAGTAAAGTTAGAAAGTGATCCAAGACCACTTCCTCCAAAGGTAGACAGTGATGACGTTGTCCTCGATTGAGTATTTATAAAAATACTAGTATTTGTAGATAACATCGTATCTTTTGTAGTTTTTACTCCAGTCACTGTTGAAAGACCTTTATTTAGGGTATCAAAATACGTTGTCATTTGAACATAAAATGCTCGCGCCAAAGTATTACCGACGGAGTTAGAATATTCAACCTGTGAATCGTTCGATAGTTTAACCAAAGTTGATACATTTGTCGAGTGATTTAAATATTCTATTGTTGATATACTTAACATTCCTGTAGAAAAATCAGGTGTTGTAACATAAACACTACTAATCGTTGATAATGATGAAATAAATATACTTCCTGCTACAGTACTCATTGTTAAAAATCCACTTGCGCTGTATGGATACATAGATAAAAACACTTGTTTTGTTGTTGTAAATGAGGAAAATGCTAGAGGACCTACAGCAGCTAATGTTGTGTAAAAACTGTGTTTATTTGATACGAAGAGCGAGTTTCCTCTGAAAGGCGTCGTATCAATAGGAGCTTGTACAGATGATATTACTTTTAGTTGTTGAAAATATAGATCTCCAGTTGAAAGCGCGGGGGCTGTCTTTAAACTTGATAAAAATATAGTATTTGTATTACTATCTGTATGTGCTGATATAAACCCTGTTGTAGCTATTTTTATTTTACTACTACTGAGGGTAGCTGCACCACTTACATCGGTATATATGAATGTAGTTCCATATAGTGTAGACGAGTTCATAGAAATACCTTCGCCTGCAGTAAGTCGTAGAGTTCGATTTGTTTCTGTCGCTATATATTTAGTTGCTGATGTTTCAATAGCATTAAATACAGGAAGAGAACCAAGTATCTGAGGAGCAGCCCAGAAGGTTCCGCCATTTCCATCTGCTACTAAAACTTTTGTAGATGAAATTTTTGTATTATCTGTATTTCTTGCAAAGACTGTTCGTAGACTCAGAAAATCTGTGTCTATTGATTTCGTCGCTGCTGCCATCTATCGCATACTACTATTTTATATTTATCAACCAGGACCAGGACCGCCGCCACCACCACCATCAACAGGTGGACATTCAATCGTCGCTTGTCCCTTTAACAGTGTAAAGAACAATGAGTTGATTGGAGACATATAGATTGAGGCATTACTACTAAAAGTAGTAGCTGTATTTCCACCAATATTACTTAAATAGTGGACAAGATCATAGTTGTATGTATAGTTTGATTGAACAAAACTTCTATTTATGTCGAATGTAATCATTTTACTATATAAGTTTGATACACCATAAAAACCATATAAAGAATCTGAATATGTTGCTGATGTCATAATATTAGCTGGATCTGTTTTACAAAGAAGATAACTTGTCATTTGATAGATTCCATTATTTGATGAAGCAGTCGTTCCTTCAAGAAATACATTTATATTTGCATCAAATGAAAGCATGGATGTGCTATTAATAAAAGATGAAAAGCAATCAAAGTTTACTGTTGCTGTACTAAAATACAAGTTACTATCAGTCTCATAGTTTTGCATCAATATAGCTTCTGTATTTCCTGTATACGCAATTGAAGAACGAATATTTATTAATGATTTTTGAAGTGCATTAAATGAACTTACGAGTGTTGCTGTGCTTATATAACCCATTGAACCAAGATTATCAATTGTTGATTTTAAGTTCGGACTTGAGATTAAGTTGTATGTAAATAAAGCATTGAAGCTTGATGTTAGAGCATCATTAAACTGCGATGTTGAAAGGTAGCCTGCCGTGCCCAATCCTTGAATCGACGATTGTATGATTGTGTTAAGACCAGCTGAACTTATATAATAGTTTCCAAATCCATCATAAAGTCCCTGTGTAGTTGACTGAAGTGAAAGAGTTGATATATAACCAAGTGTACCTAGACTATTTATAAGACCCTGTGTTGTTGATTGAATCGATACAGCAAGTGTAGAACTTGATATATAGTCAAAGGATCCTAAGTTATTATTAATGCCTGTTACTGTCGATTGTAAAATATTATTTGTATAAGATGTTGATATGTATCCAAGTGTACCCAAACCCGCAACTGTTGATGTTAGTTGCGCTGTTGATATATAACCTATTGTTCCAAGACCCTGGGTTGTTGATGTAAGTTGTGTTGTCGAAATATAACCGATAGTTCCTAGACCCTGGGTTGTCGATGTAAGTTGTGTGCTTGAGACATATCCGAGTGTTCCTAATCCCAATACAGTGCTAAATGTCGATAAAAGATTTCCTTCATTTTGTGCAGATAATTCAGTATTTGTGCTAATAATACGACTGTTTGTTGTCGTACTTAATGTACTAATATCACTCTGATCATATGTAATAGATCCAACACTAAAGTTTGTAAGACTTCCATCATACACATAAATAGTTGAAATTCCACTTAAATAAAGAGTTGTTGAAATCTGATTTAAGATTCCAGTAGCTGAACTAAGGTAATCGGTATATGACATATAGTTCGTTGAAAACGAAGAAATCGATACCTGAAAGTTCCCTGTTACAGTATTTAACTGATCAATTGTCGCGCGCGTATTAATCAAACTGTTCAAAAAATCAAATCGTCCACCAAAATATGTAGATACTCCAAAAATAGATGAATTAACCGTTGACACATTTGAAAATGATAGTGTTGAAAGACTGATTGCGCCAGTTGAAAAATTTGGAACAGTTACAAACCCAGAAGAAATCGTACTGATCAGCCGATTATAAACAGAAAAGGTTTCACCACTCAAGGCTAAATACCCAGCAGCTGTAAAACTACTTACAGTAAAAAAGACCTGATTTGTTGAATAGTTCGTGCTTAAAATAAGATCATTGACACCTGCAAATGTAATCTGCGTTGACTGCGAATCAGCAAATAATGTGGTTTTAGGATATGCCGATAAGTTTGTTTGTATAGTACTAACTGTTGGAATGATTACAAACTTATTAAATCCGTAATAACCGGTACTTATCGTCTGTGTCATAGGACCATCTATAAAAACAGTATTCGTGTCAGAATCTGTTCGAAGTTGAATATAGGCATTTTCTGCTGTGGCAAATTTTACAGTCTGTGTCAATATGCCATTGGAAAATGATTTTAATGAATCAGCTCCACTAATATCAATCTGATTAAACGCTTTTGCGTATATAAATGTCTCATTCGAACCAGGATTTCCATTTACCATGCCTATGCCCTGCCCTGCAAACAAGCGAAAGGTATTGAAAGATACATCAGCCGTATATGTGCCACCTGTCGTGATGATTTGATTAAAAGATGGATTTGTCCCAAATGACGATGGTATTGACCAACCTGTTCCACCTGAACCATCGGCAACTAATGCACGAAGTGCTGGAATATTTAGGTTATTTGAATACTTTGCATACACAGTTCGCAAAGTAATAAAATCTGTATCATATGTTCTGCGGCTTGATGCCATTCTCTTCTAGATCCTTAGATTTACGGTAGATTTTGAACCGAGATAAAAATGGAGTTTGTAGAACTATAGTTTACAGTTATACTACTTGCCTTTAAACCTGGATCTAAGTTGATGGTAAGAGCTTGAGGCATGTAATGATAAAGTATATAGTTACTTGACCATGAACCACTGATTGCTGATCCAGGAATCTGAAGTCTTATTTGTTGTTGAAAATAGTTTGAAAAACCTGATGTTTTACTATTTGCTATTAAAAATGATGTATTTACATATTGTAATAAGTTGGAATTATTTGCACTCGGAGCAAGAGACCCATACTGTAAAAATGTACTAATCGGTGTAACGAGTGAACGAGTTGACATCGTATTTAGCTCATTGAATGCAAATGTCGGAAATACATCTAAGTTAATACGACTATTTGCATTCATAAAACTTGACATTGTATTAAATGGAACAACACATGTTGAAAACATCATATCTGTACCTGTAGCTGGATTTGGAAGAACTGTACCTGACATTGTTCCATTTGTTCCAGAATATGTAACCGATGACTGTAAAAATGTACTTAAATATATAATACTACCTGCCATATTTGCAACATTTATTGTACCTCCCTGTATTATTAAGTTTCCTGCTCTATCTACTGTAATGGTTGTGCCACCCAAAATCATATCTGTAAGTGTTTTTGTTGTACTTTGAAGTGAAAGGGTTGATACATATCCATTAATGCCGCCTGAGCCAAGACCCGCAACAGTCGATGTGAGTGCTGTTTTAAATGTTATTGAAGATATATATCCATTATTGCCACCTGAACCGAGACCTGCAACTGTTGATGCCAATGCAGTATTTAATGTACCCACTGCAATACCGCTTGTTGCTGTTGTAAGGATTCCTATTGTTGTACTTGTAAGGGCTCCTGTACTTACATAACGCTCCGAATCAAATATATAAGATGTTGTACTTGTAAGGGCAAGATCTAATGTAGGCGTTGATACATAGTTGCCAGATGTACCTACATTATTCAAAGCATTTGTAACATAATCTACTAGATAAGATGTTGATACATATCCTTGAGTTCCTAAGCCTGCTACTTTTGTATTTAAAGTAAGAGTCAATGTTGGAACTGACACATAGTTGCCTGAGGTTCCTGCATTCGCCACAGCACTTGTAACATAGTTTGCCATAAAAGAAGTTGAAACATAACCAGCAGAACCGAGACCTTGAACTGTGCTTGTCAAGGATGAACGAAGTGCAGCAGTTGAAACGTAACCGGCATTACCTAGACCTTGAACTGTGCTTGTTAATGACGAACGAAATGCACTAGTTGAAATATAACCGGAATTACCTAGACCTAGAACTGTACTTGTTAAACTAGCATCTAACTGACCGATTTGTAGTGCAAAATCAGCACTATCTAATATACCTTGAACTGTACTTGTAAGCGCTCCTGTGCTCACATAACGTGAAGGATTAAGTATATATATTGATGATGTATACGCAGCATTTGCAGTATTTGTAGTTATTGCAAGTGTCTGTGCAGATACATATCCCACTGTTCCAAGACCTTCTATAGAACTTCTAAGTGCACTATTCAAATACGATGTTGATACATAGTTAAGTGCACCTAGACCCTCAACTGTGCTTACAAGTGCTGCATTCAAATACGATGTTGATACATAGTTGATTGTTCCTAGACCTTTTAGAGAACTTGTAAGTGCTGTGTTCAAATAGGATGTTGATACGTAGTTAATAGATCCTAATCCAGCAACTGTACTTACAAGATTTGGTAATGAAATACCACCAAAAATAATTGGATCTATCCATGAGATTCCACCAGCACCGTCCGTAGTCATAACATAATTCGTTGATATTG
>Ga0209191_1001766_pt1 | contig 13997 bp, 9 predicted proteins | sample S_130626_EF_Meta_FD_187320 | JGI IMG/M metagenome (GOLD analysis project Ga0209191, IMG submission 187320) | Freshwater microbial communities from Lake Simoncouche, Canada to study carbon cycling - S_130626_EF_MetaG (SPAdes) (version 2) | ecosystem: Environmental > Aquatic > Freshwater > Lake ... | reverse complement strand
AGTAGCAGCAAAAGCCCAGGTAAAACTTCCAAAAAATCCGAATATATTACGCATGGCATTGGATACCGCTAAAGCCTGTTCGCCTCTATGTTCAATTAAGATATAAAAGAACTCCCAGCTAATAATACTAATCATATACTGCATCATTATAGGAGAAGACTGCACTAAAATTAATTTAATATAGTCCCACTGTACTGAAAAGCTTTTGAATAGTTCAAAGCGCGCACCAATTTTTTGATAATGAATAACTAGGTATATAACAAATAAGCCCATTACTTCAGAAATAATAGATGCATAAGCAGCTCCATTTAAACCCATGGCCGCAAAACCAAAATGACCAAATATTAAACTGTAATCAAAAAAGATATTAAAAATTGCTTCAGTGGCAGTTCCAATAATTAAAAATTTACTTTGATTGGTTCCTACAAGAAGTGCATTACGCATTTGATAAATAAACAAAAAGGGGATACCCCAAATTCTAATTTTTAAAAACTCAATCACTTTATCGGCTCTTTGCGCATCGTGCAGTACACTATGAAAAATACTAGGGGCAACAAAATAAGTAAATAAAATACCTACTACTGATAAGAATAAGGAGATAATAACGCCTTGAGAAAACAAGACCCCAATTTCATCAATTCTATTTTCACCCGCTCTGCGTGAAATAAGGGCTTGTAAGCCATTGTTCAAACCCTGGCCCATTACCCCAAAAATTAAATAATAGACCCCAATGATACCTCCAATCGCTAATGCCTCAGCACTCAATGCCCCTAAGAATATATTATTAATGACGAAGTTCACTTGAGGCACCATAATGGCTAAAGCAATGGGCAAAGAAATAGACAGAATTTGCTTACTGCTAACGGTAACTTGTAAAGAAGGGGTAGTTGGACTGATGCTCATATATTTGCAAATCTACAATTAGTTTTAGCAAAGAACTGCCTCTTTTTTTATATCATTGCATAAGAATTAGCACTATGGCCAACAAGAAAATAGGGTTTTATGGAAAATTAGAAAGCACTGCTAATAATAAGGTAGAGAATTTATATATCGTAGTCAATAATACTAGCATTGTTTTTGTTGTAAAGAATATTGTAAAAAATGAGTTTGTATCTATCGAGCATTTTGAACAAACCGAAGATGCTAGTAGTTGGAGCCCTTTATTAGCTTATTTGCAAAATAATTCTAGCTTAATTCAGAATTACTATAAAAATATATTTCTTGTTATTAATAGTAATAGGCTCATACTCTCTCAAACCGATACTAAAGACAATCTACTCTCAGCGGCATACGAATTGGAATTAATTCATGGTCATAAATTTGATGAAGAAATTTATACAAGTACAATAGGAGATAAGCATTTTCTAATTTATGGCATAGCCGATGAATTATCTGCAATACTAAATAGGTATTTTCCTTCAGGTAAATGGCAGCATTATACTAGTTATTTTTTAGGCAATGTGCCTGATACTGAAGTGCAGGTAAGAATTTTTGAAGACTGTTTTATTATATACATTGTAGAAAAGGGCATTACCAAGCTTTTGAATTATTATCCTTTAGAAGGGGAAGATCAGAACATATATACCTTACTGAATAGCTGTATCAATGCAGGAATTAATACCAATACTTTTTTACTCAAAGTATGGGGCTATGAAGAAGGAAAGCATAACTTCATTACAAAGGCAGCACCTTATTTTGCTGCCAAGCAAATCATTCAAATTGAGCAAGTGTCTAACGCTTATTCATCCTATTTTATTTTTTAATGAGAATTATTTCAGGCAAATATGGAGGTAGAAGAATTAGTCCTCCGGCTAATATGCCTCATACAAGGCCTACCACCGATGTGGCAAAGGAAGGACTATTTAATATTTTACAAAGCAGAATTAATTTAGAGGGCGCCAAAACCTTAGACTTATTTGGGGGCACAGGTTGTATTAGTTATGAATTAGCTTCAAGAGGGGCTATTGCATTAACCATTGTGGAGAAAGACAATCAAATGCTTGACTTTATTAAAAAAAATATCGAACAATTTAAAATAGAAAATGCACAACTACTGCGTATGGATGTATTTCAATATTTAAATACTTGTACAGACCAATTCGATTTTATTTTTGCCGGGCCACCTTATGCCTTAACCACTATTGACGATTTGCCTAGGATAATTGTAGAGCGAAAATTAATATCTCCAGAAGGGTATTTTATTTTAGAACATACGCCTCGTAATAATTATGAAAACTTCGCAGGTTTTAGTTTTCAAAGAAATTATGGCGCTACGGTATTTAGTTTTTTCGAATAGTAAAAACGAATTCTATGTTAAAGTCGGATGCTAGAAAAGAACTCTTAGCCAAAAGAAAAAATTTGACGCCAAGTGATTGCCTTAAATGGGATGACTTACTACTTATACAATTTCAAAAACTAGACTTTTCGAATGTACAAATAGTGGCTAACTTTTATCCACTTGAAAATCATAAGGAGCCGAATAGTTTGCTTTTTGCAAAATATTTAAAAACCATGGTGCCTGGTATTCAAATAGTATATCCAGTGGTAGAGCCGAATAAAATCAAGATGCAATTTTATAAAGAATCAGAAACACTTCGTTTCAATGAATGGGGTATTGCAGAACCTACTAGTAATGAAATGCTAGAGCCATCCTCTATTGATGCAGTCATTGTGCCCTTAATTGGCTTTGATCTTAGAGGCCACCGAATAGGTTATGGGAAAGGCTTTTATGATAAATACTTTGAAAACTACCCTAAACATAGGCCTAGAATAGGGGTTTGCTATTTTGAGCCTCTTTCAAATATTGAGGATACCCATGAATTTGATGTACCTTTGACCCATTGTATTACGCCTTGGAATAGTTATGAATTTTAACAATGTATTTTTAAAATCCTTTAGAGTTTTACTTTTACCATTTGCACTTATCTATGGTTGGATTGTTTTTGTAAGGAATTGGATGTATGCTAAGCAGTATCTCAAATCAACTTCATTTAATGTTCCCCTCATTTGCATTGGTAATTTATCTATGGGAGGGACGGGTAAATCGCCGATGGTAGAACATCTGCTTTCCATCCTATCCGAAGAGTATAAAATAGCTACTTTAAGTAGAGGGTATAAAAGAAAAACAAAGGGGTATGCCTTAGCAAATTATGCTTCCACCGCATTAGAAATTGGAGATGAACCGATGCAGTTTCATTTAAAATTTCCAAATGTAGCCGTATCGGTTGGAGAAAGACGCATTGAAGCAGTGGCTCAGTTAATTCAAGATGTACCAAAAGTGGAAGCCATTATTTTGGACGATGCTTTTCAACACCGTGAAATTAATGCAGGATTTAATATTTTGTTAACAGAGTATGACAATTTATTTTGTGACGATTTTTTTATTCCCACCGGTGATTTAAGAGACGATAGAAAATCGGCTGAAAGAGCAGATATTATTATTGTTACCAAATGTCCAGCGAACTTAAGTTTGGAAGAAAAAGAAGAAATTACAGAAAAAATAGACCCTGCTTTGCACCAGAGTTTGTTTTTTACCACCATTGCTTATGGAACACCTTATCATATTTATAACCCTTCCGATCAATGGGTTTTAACCATGAGAGACGAAGTATTACTGGTATGTGGAATTGCCAACCCCTTACCTTTAAAAAATTATTTACATGAAAACACCAATACGTATTATCAATTAAGTTATAACGATCATCATATTTTCTCTATTGAAGACTTACAAGAAATAAAAGAAAAATTAGATGATATTCAATCAAAAAGCAAACTAATATTAACAACAGAAAAAGATGCTGTAAGACTGGTAAAATATACGGAAGAGCTACATGCCCTTCCATTATATGTATTACCTATAAAGCCAAAATTTTTATTTGAAGCGGAGAATATTTTTAATGAACTCGTTAAAAATTATGTTGCACAATTTTACAAAAAAATAAATGGGAACTAGAAAGAACGACAAGAAAACAAAAAAGACAACGACGAAACATACGCATATTGTTACCTCTTATAAGGGGGTGCTAGATATCGCGAAATCGGGTATGGGTTTTGTGATGGTATCAGGTTTGGAAAACGATATATTGGTTTATCCAAACGATTTTAACACCGCCTTAAAAGGCGATGAAGTAAGTGTGAAAATCACAAAAATTAGACAATCTTCAGGAAAGAAAGAAGGTAAAATATTAGAAGTACTTAAAAGAAAACAAGTTTCTTTTGCGGGCACCATGCAGGTAAAAGAAAAAATTGCTTTTTTTATTCCAAGTACGGTAACCCCTATGCCAGATATTTTTATTCCTATGGGGAAATTAAATGGGGCAAAGGATAAAGACAGGGTTATTGTTCAATTAACCAAATGGGAAAAGTCCTCTAGAAAACCTGAAGGAGAAGTATTAAGAATATTTACTCCAGAACAGGAGAATGATTTAGCCATGCAATCAATTGTAGCGGAAGCAGGTTTTGCATTAAGCTTCAGTGATGAAGTAAATGCTTTTGCAAGATCCTTATCAGATAAAATAGATACTACAGAACTAGCGAAAAGAAAAGACTATAGAAAAGTACTCACATTTACCATTGACCCAGTAGATGCCAAGGATTTTGATGACGCTATCTCTTATCAAACATTACCAAACGGCCATTTAGAAATAGGAGTGCATATAGCCGATGTGAGTCATTTTGTACAACCAGGTACAGCCGTTGACAAAGAAGCCTATGAAAGAGCTACTTCTGTGTATTTACCAGACAGAGTATATCCAATGCTGCCTGAACGTATATCCAATGAACTATGTTCATTAAGACCCAATGAAGATAAACTCACTTTCTCTGCCTGTTTTGAAGTAGATGCACATGGAAAAATAGTAAATACCTGGTTTGGAAAAACTATTATTCATTCAGATAGAAGATTTACTTACGAACAAGTACAAGAAATTATTGATACTAAAATAGGAGACCACTCTAATGAAATTTTATGGTTACTAGACTGGACACAAAAATTAAGAAAAGCAAGGTTCGATAATGGAGCCATTAATTTCTCTTCACAAGAAGTACGCTTTACATTAGATGAAAAAGGAAAGCCTACCGGTATTACTATTAAAGAAAGTAAAGAGTCGCATCAGTTAATTGAGGAGTTAATGTTAAAAGCGAATCAACTTATTGCACAAAAAATGGGTCAGGTTAAAATTAAAAAAGAGACACTTCCTTTCCCTTATCGTGTGCATGATCAACCTAATGAAGAAAAATTATCACCCTTTATTGTGTTTGCAAAAAAACATGGATATCCTTTTGATATTTCTACGCCTACGCAAATTGCACATAGCTTTAATGCTTTAATGATTGCTGCCAAAGGCAAACCAGAACAGCATGTACTAGAGCAACTCGGTATTAGAACCATGGCCAAGGCTGTTTATACTAGTGATAATATTGGGCACTATGGTTTAGGTTTTGAATACTATTGTCATTTTACATCACCTATTAGAAGGTATCCCGATATTTTAGTGCACCGTATTGTGCAATCGGTTTTAGTAGAGCATCCAATTAACGATGCAGAATTAGAACAGAAATGTGTGCATTGCAGTGAAAGAGAACGTGCTGCGATGGAATCGGAAAGAGCAGCTAATAAATACAAGCAGGTTGAATTTATGCGTGATTATTTAGGCCATAGCTTTGAAGGAATTATTAGTGGTGTATCAAGCTTTGGATTCTGGGTGGAAACCATTGAACATAAATGTGAGGGACTGGTAAGTGTAGTTTCATTATCTAAATTCGACGACTTTAGATTAGTGGAATCGGATTATGCCTTAGTGGGTATGAGATCGGGCCGCAAATTCAATATGGGTGATAAAGTCACTATTAAAGTAGTAGCCGCTAGTTTAGAGAAAAGACAATTAGACTACGAGTGGGATCAAACCAAAGCAGCCGAAAGTTCTACTATTTAAAAACTTTTAATTTTATAATGAGTTAGTGTTTTAATTATTTCAAATAGTTATTATACTAGCTCATTATTCTTTTGTATTAACTCTTATATTTCCTTCGTTATTTCTTCAAATACAATACCTTCTTCTTTTAAACTTTTTAAAATTGGTTTATAAATAGAAGGGTGGATAGGAATATGTAATCCTGTAATTTTAATTTCACCTTTTAAATAAGCACAAACTCCCATGGCTAAGGGTAAACCCACCGTAGTAGCCATGGCGGTTTCTGTTGCATTTTTTCCTTTTTGCACCATTGAGCTTTGCACTAAATATTTTTTAGCATCTAATTCATATTCAATTTCGTGCATCATGACCACCATATCTTTATCGGTAGGCTCTAGCTTCCATTTATTTTCAAGTATCCATTGTACAATAGCAGCGCTGGTATTATAATGAGCAGGAATAGGGGTTTCGCTATTAAATCCTATATACTCAAATTGGGTTTTTATAATTTCATTACTTAAAAAAGTAGCGTATTTATTTTCTAATGAATGCGTTTGTAAATGATCTTGTATCCATTCTTTAATGTTTGCATTTTCTTTTAAATGAATTACAGATTCATCTGTTAAACCTAATTGCACAATGGCATTCCATCCTAGAAAAAAATGGGGATGTCTTAAAGTAGTTCTGATAAAGTTTTGAACCTTATCTAAACTATAGGTATCAATGTAAGACAAAGAATTTCTATTGGGATAATAAGATAACTTACCTATTGCTGGAACCTCCACACTAGGGGCATTTTCAAATAAATTATCATAGTTAAGGGTTTTTTCTTGTCCTTGATCCAAGTACAAGGCACCCGATTTTCCAGCTAGAATTATATTATTCGCGTTCCAGCTAATTTTATAATGCCAAGGGTTGTTATCGCTTTCAGGTGCAATTAAGCCACCACAATGCGATTTAAACCCAGTAATTTTTCCTCCTTTATCTTGAATGGAATGAATAAGCTCCATAGCACTCATATGGTCAATACCAGGATCTAAGCCCATTTCACATAAGACTAAAATTTGCTTCTGCTCAATGGCAGCAGCAATTGATTTCATATTATCATCTACATAAGAGGCTGTAAAAAGGGGTTTGCTATAATGCACGCAATCCTGGGCTACTAAGAAATGTAAACTAGGAGGTAACATGGAAACCACCACAGTGGCTTTCTCGATCAAGGCCTTCCTGTTTTCTTTGTTTTCTATATCAATTCCAACCGCATGTCCATTAGGGGCATTATTCCACTTAGAATTAGCCACAGCGGCATTTCCATCGGCTAAGACAATATACCAGTTGTTTTCAAAAGCTTTCTTCTGCAAATACTGTATTAAAACAGTGGCCGATTTGCCAGCTCCAATTACAAGAATTTCAGGGTTCATTTTAGGGCGTATAAGTCATTAAAAATCTGAGCTTTAAAGTTAGTAATTCTTACCCACAACTGTGGATAAAAGAAGGCAAAATTTAAGGGGTAAAAATAGCAAAAAAGGCCTTGAAAAGTTATCTTCGTTTACACTCAAAATGCGCTTAAAAAACAACTCATTTTCAGTATAAAGAAATAAACACTATGGAAGATAATATCAACGAAAATTTAGGTACAGAAGCTACCCAAGATAATGACCGTGTCATAAGGATCAATATCGAAGAGCAAATGAAAACCTCTTATATCGACTATTCTATGTCGGTAATAGTAGGTCGTGCATTACCTGATGTGAGAGATGGTTTTAAACCGGTTCACCGCAGGGTTTTGTATGCGATGAGTGAATTGGGTAACAATAGTAATAAGGCTTATAAGAAATCGGCGCGTATAGTGGGAGAAGTAATGGGTAAGTTTCACCCACATGGTGATACTGCTATTTATGATACACTTGTTCGTATGGCACAGGAGTGGACCATGCGTTACACTTTAGTGGATGGTCAGGGTAACTTCGGAAACCAAGATGGTGACCCACCAGCTGCTATGCGTTATACCGAGGCAAGACTTCAGAAAATTTCAGAAGCCATGTTGGACGATTTAGAAAAAGACACTGTCGATTTCCAATTAAACTTTGACGATAGTTTATCTGAGCCTTCTGTATTACCATCACGTATCCCTCAATTATTAGTAAATGGTTCTTCGGGTATTGCGGTAGGTATGGCCACCAATATGCTTCCTCATAATTTATGTGAAGTAGTAGATGGTTGTATTGCCTATATTGATAACAGAGATATTACAGTAGAAGAATTAATGCAGTTTGTGAAAGCACCCGATTTTCCAACAGGGGGTGTGATATACGGAATGGAAGGTGTGAAGCAAGGTTTAATGACAGGTCGTGGTAGAGTAGTGCTTCGTGGAAAATGTAATGTTGAAACAAAAGCCAATGGTCGTGAATTAATTGTCATCAACGAAATTCCTTACCAAGTTAATAGAGATAATTTAACAGACCGTATTGGTCAGTTAGTAGTAGATAAAACCATTGATGGTATCACGCATGTGAACAACGAAAGTAATAAGCGTGAAGGAACACGTATTGTTATTGAGCTTCGCAAGGATGCAGTGGCACAAGTAATCATTAATCAATTATTTAAGTATACAGAATTACAAACAAGCTACGGTATTAACAATGTGGCTTTAAGTAAGGGCCGTCCTAAAATTTTAAACCTACGCGATTTAACAAGCGAGTTTATTGAATTTAGAATGGAAGTAGTTATTCGTCGTGCAAAGTTTGAATTAAGAAAAGCACAGGAGCGTGCACATATTTTAGAAGGTTATTTAATTGCCTTAGATCATTTAGATGAAGTGATTCGTTTAATTCGTAGTTCGGCTAACCCAGAAGCAGCTAAAGAAAGTTTGATGACTGCAGGTTGGGGTATTTCTGATATTCAAGCGAAAGCTATATTGGAATTAAGATTACAACGTTTAACAGGCATGGAGCGTGAGAAAATCAAAGAAGAATTCGAACATTTAATGCAAATTATAAAATCGTTAAATGAATTATTAGGTAGCGAGCATTTACGTTTTGAATTAATCAAAACTGAATTACTAGAAGTAAAAGAAAAGTTTGGTGATGCGCGTAAAACAGAGATCCAATATTTAGCCGATGAAATGAAATTAGAGGATTTAATTGAAGAAGAAGATGTGGTTATTACCATTTCACATTTAGGCTATATTAAAAGAACGGCTGTTTCTGAATACCGTCAACAAAAAAGAGGTGGACGCGGTGCGATGGGTACTAAAACAAGAGACGAAGATTTTGTAGAGCATTTGTTTATAGCATCTACTCATGATACCATGTTGTTCTTTACTGAAAAAGGAAGATGTTTCTGGTTGCGTGTATATGAAATTCCAGAAGGCGAAAAAACAAGTAAGGGTAGAGCAGTACAAAACTTAATTCAAATACCACCGGATGATAAAGTAAAAGCTATTATTGAAGTGCGTAAGTTAGATGATAAAGACTATGTTCAAAACCATTTTATCATATTATGTACTAAGCGTGGTATTATTAAGAAAACTTGTTTAGAAGATTTCAGTCGTCCAAGAGTAAGTGGTGTAAATGCCATTACCATTAACGAAGGCGATGAATTATTAGCAGCGCGTTTAACCGATGGTAATTTTGAAGTGATGATGGCCGTGAAATCGGGTAGAGCCATTCGTTTTCCTGAAGAAAAAGTACGTCCAACAGGTCGTGGTGCTATTGGGGTTGCAGGTATTGAAGTAGACAATGAAAATGACGAAGTGGTAGGATTAGTTTGTGTTCACAAAGATGATAAAGAGCGTACCATACTTGTAGTAAGTCAACAAGGTTTTGGAAAGAGAACCGCTATTGAAGAATATAGAATTACCAACCGTGGTGGTAAGGGCGTTAAAACCATTAACGTTACAGAGAAAACAGGAAGTCTAGTAGGTATCATGGATGTAAAAGAAAAAGAAGATTTAATTATTACTTGTAAATCGGGTGTTACTATTAGGACTAGAATTACAGACATTCGTGAAGCGGGTCGTGCCACACAAGGGGTTACTTTAATTCGTTTAGATGAGGGTGATGAAATAGCCGCTACTTCTAAGATTGAAGAACAAGATGAATCTGCAGCAGATTTGGAAGAGGGTGCAGAGCCAACAGCGAGTGCTGATGGAGCTGATGCTGAAACCACAGATGCAACAGATAAGCCTGAAACACCTGTAGTTGAATAAAATATATAATAATTAAAAAAAACCATTCAACACTAATAACTAGTAAACTATATATTTTAACTATAACTTTAGTAAACAAACATTTATAATAAAAACAGTACTATGAAAAAATTAATGGGAGTTTTAACCATTTTGTTAGCAATGCATTCAGTGCAAGCACAAGATTTTGATAAAGTGAAAACAAATCTTTTATTAAGTAAAACTGACGACGCAAAAGCCGATTACGACAAGGTTGTCGCTAAAAAAGCAAACTTAGTAGGTACAGCAGCAGCTTATTATTGGAAGTCTAAAATTTATAGTGCTTATCATAAGGATGCTGTAAAATATCCAAATGCTTATAATGAATCAAAGGCAGCATTAGAGGAGTATATAAAAGCTGACCCTAGTTTACAATTAGCCAAAGACAATGGACAAGAGCCTTTCTTTGATGTCTATATTAAAAGTTTTAAAGGTGGGGTAGATAGTTTTAATGTAAAAGCTTGGAAGGGAGCCGCTTTTCATTTTGTAAATGCCGTAAAATACTCTGATATCATATTTGCACAAGGTTGGGCATCTTCTAAACAAAAATTTGATACAACTGCATTAATATATGCAGGCTATTCAAATCAAAATGCAGGTAATTTAGAAGAAACTATTTTTTATTATAAAAGATTAGTTGATAATAAAGTGACAACTCCAGAATTAGTAGATCTATACAGATATTTATTAATTCAATTAACCAATAATAAAGAAAAGGCACAGTTTGATACTTATTTAGCAATGGCTGCAGCAGCTTATCCAAATGAAAGCTGGGTAGAGTATGGCACTGACTATATAGACAAGAACTTAAGCATTGAAGAGAAAGTGGCTATGTTTGACAAATTAGTAGCAGGTGGTTCTATATCAGAACTAGAATGTCAAATGTTTGGAGATATGTTTATGTCTGGGAAAAGCTCAGAAGGTGTTAGCCAAGAAAATTCAGATAAATACATTGCGAAAGCTGCAGAAGCTTATAAAAAGGCTTACACTATGAATAATAAAAACTTTGCAGCTGCATTTAACGCAGGTATTAGTTATTATAATGCTTTCACAGTTTTAGATGAGAAAGTAGCTGTAAATTTTAAAGCGCTTCAAACCATAAACGCTACTAAGCCAGTAGCTCCCAAGGATCCTAAAAAGAAGGTAGCTTTTGATGCCTTTTATAAAGCTAAATTAGATTCTGTAAAAAAAATAAATACGAGTCTTGATGCGCCTATAAAAGAAAACGTTGACGCAGCCATTGAGTGGATTGATAAAGCATTCAATGTAATCAAGGACAAAGAAAAATTAGAAAGAGGCGAAAAGAATGTAGCTGCAAGATCTGTGGATTTCTTAGCCACATTGTACGCTTATAAAAGAGATAAAGCTAGAGGCAAGGATCAAAAATCTTTTGACGAATTCGATACTAAATTCAATACATACGATAAACTACACGACAAGTATCAGTAGGAAGTTAATAGCATAAGTGAAGCTTATCTAAGAGCTATCCATAAACGCATATAGTAACCCTCGAGCAATCGGGGGTTTACTTAGAATAGTCTATTTAACATAATGTTAATTATAAGCACAAATAATAGGTTTAAATGGGTCAATTAGCTGTAAATCAGGGGTATTGGATATAGATAAATAAGCTATAGTTATAATGAATATACTGGGTTTATGACTAGCCTACATCAAATATACAAAGAACATATTCAGTTAATTATTCAGCATAAATTAGTATTTTGTATATCAATAATCATCTAATTCTAAATACAATGACAAAGAATTTAAGTCGTAGAAAGTTTGTACAAAATGCAGGTTTATCCTCAATTGCTTTGGGGCTTTCTCCTCAGTTTATAAAGGCGCAAGGAACTGCTAAAATGGATAAGGTACGCATAGGAATTATAGGAACTGGTTACAGAGGTCAAAGCCATCTAGAGATGCTTTGCCAACGTACAGATACCGTTATTGTCTCTTTTGCCGATCCAGACCCTAGAATGTTAGCCGATGCCCAAAAAATACTTAAAGATGCTGGCAGACCAGCTGCTGTAGAGTTCAAAAATGGCAATGAAGACTACAAAAACCTTTTACAAAGACATGATATTGATGCAGTTATCATTGCTACCCCTTGGGAATGGCATATCACACAGGCCCTAGAATCTATTAAAAATGGTATTATTCCAGGTGTAGAGGTTTGTGGCGCTATTAAGCTATCTGATTGCTGGGATATCGTAAATGCCAGTGAAAAATCAGGCATACCTGTTATGTGTTTAGAGAATGTATGTTATCGTAGAGATGTGTTAGCGGTTTATAATATGGTTAAAAAAGGCCTATTTGGTGAATTATTACACTTACAAGGAGGTTATGAGCACGATTTAAGAGGGGTAAAATTTAATAGCCCTAACTCCTCTGATAGTGCTTCTGGTGTTGAGTTTGGAGCAGGCAAAGGCTTTAGTGAGGCTGCCTGGAGAACAAACCACTCCTTATATAGAAACGGAGAGCTATACCCAACCCATGGTTTAGGCCCAATTGCTATGATGACAGATATTAATAGAGGGAACCTTTTAACGAGGTTATCATCGGTTGCAACAAAAGCAAGAGGTTTACATAAATATATAGTTGAACACCCTAAAGGTGGTGATAATCACCCTAATGCGAAATTAAAATTTAAGTTAGGAGACATCGTAACGACTACCTTACAAACAGCTAATGGGGAGACTATGCTACTTACCCACGACACTAATTCACCCCGTCCTTATAATTTAGGGTTCAGGGTTCAAGGAGTTCAGGGTTTATGGCAGGATTTCCATTCTGGAGAATTCTCAGCGGGACATATATATATAGAAGGCATTTCTCCTAAAGCACACCAATGGGAAAACCCAGAGGCTTACTTAAAGCAGCATGATCATCCATTATGGAAGAAATATGAAGCTGATGCCGTGGGTGCTGGTCATGGTGGTATGGACTTTTTTGTAGTCAATGCCTTTGTAGAATGTATTAAAAGAAAGGTGCCTTTCCAATTAGATGTATATGACTTAGCTACTTGGTATGCCATTACACCGCTTTCTGAAAAATCGATTGCTGAAAATGGACAAATGCAATTAATACCAGACTTTACAAGAGGTAAATGGAAAAATAAAAAGAATGATTTTGCAATGCATGAAGATTATTAATTTTCAATAAAGAGTATTAATAATCGACCCCTACTCTATTTAGCCTAACTAGTTCAGTTTATTATACTGCTCTAATAATCGTATTTGATTCAGCGTGCGCACAAAGTTCTGGCCCTCATAATTGGCGCCATAGTATATATCATTGTTTAAATGGTCCGTTAAAAAACGTAGGGCCTGCATGTAAATCATAAATTGTCCTCCATAAAAAAAGTGGTCCCTTTCAAAAGACGATAATTCAGTTTGCATAAAATACAAGTAGCCTTTTTCAAGCGCCTTCCACTTAGCGGCGTCCACCACTACTTTATCTAAATCTTTTTCCTCTTCTGAAACTTTACATAAACAAGTGCGGCACATATCTCCAACATCACTTATAAAATAACCCGCCATTACAGTGTCTAAATCAATCACACAAATGGCTTTTTCTATGCCGTTATTTTTTTGAAATAATACATTGCTAATTTTAGTATCGTGATGGGTTACTCTTTTTTTAACCTCTGTATGATGTATAAATGCACTGTATATATCGACATAGTTTTTATGAGCTGCTAAAAATGAAATGGCTTCTTTGGTTTCAGTAATTCTTTGTGCATTTCCTTTTATAATTGCTTCTGAAAATTGATGGTATCTTAAATTTAAATTATGGAAATCCGGAAGGCTATCTTTTAATTGACTGACTTCAAAATTTTTCAGCACAGAAGTAAA
>Ga0209191_1001765_pt1 | contig 13998 bp, 12 predicted proteins | sample S_130626_EF_Meta_FD_187320 | JGI IMG/M metagenome (GOLD analysis project Ga0209191, IMG submission 187320) | Freshwater microbial communities from Lake Simoncouche, Canada to study carbon cycling - S_130626_EF_MetaG (SPAdes) (version 2) | ecosystem: Environmental > Aquatic > Freshwater > Lake ... | reverse complement strand
CAGGTTCGCCATATGCTGCCATGCCCATGAGTATGTATTCTTCATCCATGGGTTTTAATCCTACTCTAGCAGTCATGGCTGAATAGAACAATCCGATTGAGTCAGGATATCGCAGACTCCACACTTTCTTGTATCGTGCTTGACCGTTTTCATACCAAGCATCCCAGATGGTTACTGTGTCAAACTCGCCGATGGCGTCTATCACCACAACTGTGGCATGATCAAATGAGCTGGTCTGGAATCCGCCTGCTGCGTGACACAGGTGATGCCCGTGTGTATGTATCTGGGGACGTCCTATGATTTTGTATGTGGATCCTAACAATCGATCCCAACTGGGCCATTGAAATCCTTCACCGCTGCGTAGTTGTCGCATGGCTTTGATCCAAGGGCGTTCGTAGTAGTGGTACTCTAGTCTGTCAGAATCTGTGTGTGCCAATGCATCTAACACCAGCTGATCGCAGAGATCCCGGTCGTGCTTTTTCTTGCTGTAGCGTTCGCTGTGAGCAGCAAACAAGATATCGCCGGCTTGATTGACCACACTCACAGCAGCATCATGGAATCCAGCAGATATACCTATGTAGTTCATTTGTAGATGAATGGGTCGCGTTTGCGTAGTTCTCGCAGTTTTTTGCGATAGCGAATCTCTAGAGTGATCTTTGCCCATAGTCGTCGAATCCAATTCATGCCATGCTCCTTATTTGTTGTTGCTGGTAGTCCGAGTCAGCCCAATGATACTTGTATGTAGCTTCCGCATCACCGATTCTGATTTTATACACGTCAAGATGATCGGCCAACTGCTTCCAGATATTGTTGTAGTCCATGGTTCCAAAACTACGCAAAAGATCTACCTGTGCTACCTTGGGGTGCCCGATTGTGAGTGATCGATCTTCTGGATCGAATCCATTTGCTATTAACCATGTTCTAAACTCGGTCAATGCCCGAACCTGCCAAGGAAACGCACCCGGATCATTTGCCCATTCAATATCAAAATCTCCCGCAGCTTCGGTCTGTGATTTCAAACTGCTGGTGACCAATTCTCCCACACGACTGTCTCGGCCTTCGTCATTGAACACTTCCCAATGGTGTTTGCCTACTGCTTTGTTCACACCCACATACACACCACCCATGCTTCGATTGATAGTGTCTACGCCAAAAAGTTCGTAGTCTTCCTGATCTAATGCAAATCTCGGGGCCTGTAGCCAGCACATCAACTGTGATGGTCTACGCCACTCCGGTGCTTGCTCCAGTTTACGCATGCTTAACACCAAACTTTCAAGTTCGTGGCACAACAGATTCAACTGTCGTATGTGCCAACGTGTGGCAGCGTCTGCGGCTGAGAAGTATGAGCTCATGGCACCAGATACACCTTGCAAGTCTTCAAAGTATCTATGCAGTCGATTCATGCGATCGTGATTGACCTTGAGATCAACTGTGACAGTATTCTCAGGGGTAAACATGTCGTTAATCTGGTATCCAAGGTTGGCTGCATTGATAGCTGTGATACTCTGATTGATATGCCTGCAGATGTATCTCAGTGATCGATCACCTTCTGCCCATCCTAACCAGCAGTAGTTTTTTTCCAAGTGATAGTTGTTTTTGACCAGGTGAATCAATGCTGTGATCCACTTCTGTGAGAGACTGTTGTGCTCTACATCAATGTACACAGTTAGCACATGATCAATTTTGCTACGAAGATCTATTTCAATTGAATCGGTCAATTTCCATCCACCATTTTAATACCGCAGGCCGAGCCGACAGGATATCGGTCATGGTCACAGCTTGTGTTCTTATCTGTTCTAATTGTAACACACGGGCACGGCCCTGAGCAAGACCTTGTTGATAAGAGTCGGGCCATTGTTCTTCGAATGTGGGACGTTTCTTTAACTGTGTCAACACATCTCGCATGGCACCTGACGTATCTGCTATGAGTTCATCCAACCAAGGATCAAGCAAGTGTCTGGGCAAGGCCAGTGGACTCATGATGATATCCGGAGAGAATGAGAAGATCACCTTGGCCAGGATGTCGACGCTGAACTGTCTAGCGAGTTCTGTAATTCTGCCAACTTCGAACATTCCGGGCAGAGTGAGCGTAAAGTCAACTCTGACTTGACGTCTGTGACGTTGGATCGCAACTGCTCCACTGAAGTTTTCAAGCCACTGATCATAGTCAAGACCTGTTCTAATGTATTCGCCAATCGTGCCCGTGCCGTCGAGACTTGCACATATCTGCCAATCGCGTAGCCCAGGAAGAATATCGCGATAGAGATTGGTGCCACGATAGTCCACTCTGGATAAGTTTGTATTATATCTAGCATATACTCTTGGCCCGTCTCCTAGTTCTATTATGCGTTGCATGTATCGCCAATGCTGCTCATACATCAAGGGCTCGCCACCAACCCAGTACACTTCTTCTACTCTATGCTGTTCTACAGCATTTAAAAACTCTTGTTCAATTTGAGTATCCTGAAATTGACTTATCTGTTGTCTTACTCCGGGCCGCATCCAGTTGTTTTTAGGATTGCTCCAGTTGACCATGTCGTGCGTCTTTTGCTCTGACTCCCAACTGCTGCTCAACATGTCACCGCAGGTCCTACACTTGAAGTTGCACAGATTACTGAATCTATAATCCCAACTGACCGGTTGCATTGTGGTGCGGCCGTCTGCTGTTGTTTGTTCTAAAATTGCTGGGTATTTATGTTGAAACAGGTGTGAAAAATATGTGCGATATACATCGGTATTCAACAGTTGATCATTGCACACTTCACATTCAGGCAAGAGTTCACCGGCCATCATACGACGTCGTACCGACCGCATGTGCTCGCCGTTCCAATGTTCATCCAAGGTGATGGGAATATAAGTGCCTGTGCCTGACTCAGTATCAATGTATTGGCGGAAATTCTGTGCAGGTTCTCTTGACGCACAACACATACGCCTCTCAGTTTGGGGTGACAGGTAGGTATGGACCCAGGGAGCTAAACAAAGAGATTCAGGTTTTTGCATAGCCCAATACCTGTGCCAACTCAGGAGCTGTCTTTTGCAGATCCTGTTGTCGTCGTTGATCCAATCGGCATATCTGTTGTCGTGTTTCTTCTCCGTTGGATGATTCACCGTGGTTCATAAAGTCAATGATGCGACCAAACTCTTCACGATATTGTTCAGGTATGTCGCAACTTGTAAGGTAACTGGCGATCTGTTCTTTGGCCGAGGCAGGCAGTCTTGATATTGAAAAATACCAAGCATCATGCATCATGTTCCAATACACAAAATCAAAATCCTGAAGTGCTATCCATAATGCAACCTCGTCTAGATATCTCACATTGAACACATTCACGGTGGTACAGCATTGCAACTGCAAGTTGGGCATGCTCTCGCGCATGATCCTGAAGCGATTGATGTTTTCTTTCACTGTGCCCCAGGAGGCATTTGAGCGTTGATATTCAAAACGTGTGCCAATGTCATCCACACTGAATGCTATCTCCACAGTCTTAAAATGCTGCCATATGTCTGGACCGCGGTCAGGAAACAGCGTGCCGTTGGTGTTGTAGTGTATCTCAACTTGGTCGGCAATATCGCGATCCACTATACCTTGCAACATATCAAAATGTTGATCAATCATGAATGGCTCGCCGCCAGTGAATTCAACGTATCGTATATCATCCAGCACACTATCAATCTGCTGCCAGAAATATTCATTCTCTTTGGGCCATGCGCCTGCTCGCAACATCTTATATGCATGACTGGATTTTTGATCTGCCCGCGGCGTGAAGGAGATCTCTTCCGCGGCAAACTGTGAGCTGCTCCATGATCCGCAGATCCTGCATTTGAGATTGCAGATGTTACCCAGCTTGAGATCCAAGAACATCAAGGGTTTGGCATCGCTATTCCATCGCTCATCCTTGAGACTATGCTTAAGTCGATCCAACGTATGCATACGTTTTGATGTTCGCCCAGCGTCTTCCTCGTTCCAACATTTTCTACATGTGTTGGGTTTTTGCCCGGCAAGAAACTGTGTTCGTAGCTTGTGCATGTGATTGCTGTTTTGTATGGCCGAGAAATCAGCTGTGTCTAATTCAAATTTATCTCCATCATTATCCACTATTTCATCATCGGCTAGACAACAAGGTCTTACAGTGCCGACAGGGCTGGCTTCTAAACTGATCCAGGGCAATACACAGAATTGATCGTGTGGTATGTTCATTGCAGTGCCACTAACTCAGGTATCGAATCGAGTAATCGTTCCGAACGTATGCTATCTAGTTCATGTGTTTTGCGCCAGAATGTGTCTATTAGATGTGTATTGTCTGTAGCCATCATAAAATTGATAGCCGACTTGAACCCTTCACTGGCTCGCTCTAGTGGATCCATATTTTTTAACCATGCCAGATGTTCTTGATATTTTATTCGTAAGCGTTGCTTGTATTTTATCGTAGCGATATCAATTCGATAGTAAGGTGGGTCTTGTAAAATGTTAACATTGAGATCTTGAGGTCTGATGAGTCCACGTTCAACCCAATCGCGGTGAAAGTCCGGAAGATGCCATGCATTCATTATGCTGAGAGTAGGTGAGATATAGAAATCTACTTTAGGACAGATTGACATCATGTCTATTCTATTTTGTTCAATCCGTTTCCATTCGGTGCCCTTGCGTATGTATTCTCCATACGTACCGGATCCATCTAGGCTGGCACCCACACTGACAGAATCAAACAGCTTCCAATATTCGAACACACTTTTGTCTTTGAGATTGGTATGTGTAAAATTAGTATTGTAGATCAATCTCACATTGAATTTTTTCTGCCGCACCAGTTCGTCGAGAATCTTGTAATGCTCTTCCATCAGCAATGGTTCACCGCCGGCAAAATAGATCTGTTCTACATGCTCTATGTGCTCTACCAGTTGATCCCAAGCATCGGTTTCAAATCTACCAGCATAGTTCAATACTTTGTGTGTTTTTTTCCACTCAGGGCCTGCTAGTTTGGCTTGATCTTGATACCACGAACTTGAAAAAATATGTCCGCAACTACGGCAACTGAGGTTGCATAGGTTTGAGAATCTGATGTCCCAGTAGGTCAGTTCAAAACGATCCAATGTGCCATCCGGTTTGGTCTCATGTATACGCTCAACAAGATGACCGTGATGTTTATTAGCACTCATCCGTCCACTAACAAATCCCATTGACTCCTGTTCATAACATTTGTTACAGGCAGCTACCGGTTTTTCATTCAACATCTGCTGACGTATCTCTTGCATTGGTGGTTGATTCCATATTTCTTGTATGGTATTTTTTCTCATGTCCCCAATGGGATATTTCATATCTGCCATACAACATGGATATGCTGCGCCTGTAGGATAGGCATGGAAATGTATCCATGGATACATGCAGAACTTGGAACTTTCAGTTAACAAAAATTTTTCTTGTTCAGTGAGATCTTCGATGTCAATTCTCATTGGATCCAGATGCATATACTGATAACTACCGGGTTTTATTTTTTTAGATATTTTATCTTGTAATTGGCGTTCTGTTATCTCGTCTGCATAAACTTCGACTCTGAACGGCACAGGATCCTGTGATAAATCTTGATGATGAGCAATATACGCATCACGCATGGTGCTGTCATTGGTTAGTAAGATCACAAAAAAATTAGATATATCGATTTCTTTGAGCCTGCGCTGTAGTTGTGCGATCAACTTTCCTGTACGACTTTCTATATTTTCATACACGTCACCCCGAGAGGTAGTGAATACTACACGTTGATTGTTGAGATAGGAATCGCGATGCGCGAGACCGATAATTTCTCTCAGCCAGGGTCTTTTGTCATATTCATGTTGATCATGCCATGGGTCGAGATCAATCACAGCCACAACATCATATTGAGATCGTAGTTCTGTTATTTTTTCTTCTAGTGTCATAATGAATCATACCAGGGTGTTAGTGCAGGAAATGCCAGGCTAAAGACTTTGCCTCGACGTTGGTCATATTGTGTGTAGAACTGCTTGAAGTCATTCAGCAGCTGAGGTCGGTTAAATGCTTCTGAGTGTGGAGTCTTCACAATGTCAAGATAATCAATCAAGCGTTGAACATGATTCACTTCATGCTCGTGCAAGAATTCACTATCCCACCAAGCGTCCAGCCACGCTTCTAACCGTTTGCGAAATATAGTGCGTAGTTCGTCGGGCAGCACCAAGGGTGATTGGAAGCTGGGGAATCGCAGGATGTTCAAGGTAAAACTCACAGCATCACGACCGTATTCTAACTTCCAGTTCATTATGCATTCCAAAAACTGATCCAGCGAGTACAAACATAGTGCATTGATGGTGTTCATGATGTGTATGCCACGGAACTTTCTGCTATCCAGCAAGCGTTCTACATTGTTGGCCCAGTCATCCCATACCAAGCCATCTCTGATGTATTCTGCTTGCAGGCCTACACTTTCGTTGGATGTGTAGAGATCAACTTCTAATCCGTCGATGCTGGCCAGCAATCGATCCAGATCCACCGCAGTGCCTAGATTTGAATTGATGGCCAGGCGTGTTTGGCTACGTCCTGGATTGTTGCGGAACCAATCAATCAGCTTCCAGGTCTCACCTGACATTAGCGGTTCGCCGCCGGTGATCCTCAGTTCCTGGAGGGTTCGATGTAGGTCCGACTCCCACCACGCAAAGAACGCCTCCACATAAGGATTGGCTTCACCGAAGCTATAAAGCTGACTGCTGCCATGATCGTGAGTAAAGTGATTCCTGCCATCAGACACAAGACCTTGATAGGGTCCATTTTTACGAATGTCTCGTACCCAAGTGCTGCTGAATGCAGGATTACAATAACTGCAAGCAAATTGACAAGTGCGGTCAAAAGCAATCTCCAAGGTACGGAGGTTGAAGTCTTGGTCAGGCGGATTGGTATGTGCTTCATTTAACAACTCTATAGGATATATCTTACTCTTGTATACTCTGTCACTGACAGCATCGCTGCCCATGTCTTCGATCTTCCAGCAGTATTCGCAACCTGCGGGTCGCTCGCCTGCAATCATCTTGCGTCGGTCCTCTTTCTTCTGATCGGTATTGTGCAGCAGCCTAGGGTTGGCCCGAATTTTATCGATATTCACCAAATGGGCTGGAGGGTGATGGCAACTGGTAGTCATGCCACTACCCAACCAAATGGTAGCGTTATACCATTTTGCTGCACAAAAACTTGCACTCTTGGTGTCTAGCACCTGTTGCTTGAATTCTAGATAGGTCATTGATGTTGTTGTAGGAATTGCCAAAAACGGTCAGGGAATTCCTGATGGATCCGTGGACCCAGTTCAGCCATGTGTTGTTGATTATACTTACTTATTGCTTGAGCCGCGACCAGAAATTCATCTAAATCACTTGCACACAGATCGTTAACCACAGCAGCAATCCGGTCCAATCGGTCTTGATTATTGTCTATGAGATCAAACGACTCGTCCACCAGAGTGTGATAGGTTTGGAAACCTGCATGGTGTAGATCTCGATAGAATCCACGATTGGCCACGGCCACAAACGGATGACCCATGGCGATGGGTTTGTAGATCTTCTCGCTGCGTAAGCTGTAAGGGTAATCAAACACAGTCTCGGACACCAGGCTGAAGTAGGTATCGATGTAAGGTTCGGCACGGATGTACACATCACCCCATTCATTGTCAAACAGTTCATGTTTGATAAATGACTGTTCAAATTGATTGTGGATGTTTGCATGATATTGTTCTACTTCGTATTGATCCGGCAACAAGTGTATGGTGCATGCACGTTGTAACAAGTCAGTTTGATATGTGTGATGATAAACCGGGGTGGTGTCAAGATTGGTCCAAAGTGCGTGTTCCAGCAGCCCAGCATCGCGCATGCGTTCTATCATGTATTTTCTGTGCGGGCGTGTTCGGCCATTCAGGAACAAAAATTTATAGGGTTTGCTTGTTTTGCTGTATATCTCTGCTGCCCGACCTGATTGTTCAACATTTTGTTTATATCCTATCACGCGATTGAGATAGCAATCATAAACCAAACAATTGAGTTCAGGTTCCATCTCCCCACAGCCCACCAACAACATCTTTTTTTCAGTTACTAAATCTAACAATCCCAACCTCTGACATTGCAGTTTTAACACCACAGACCCTTCGCTGGGATTGGCCAACACAGGCAAAAAGAATCCTGATGAGGCTAGTTCTTTTATCCTGGCATAGTGGCGGTTTACTGTTTGTCGAGCAAATATTGTTATGGAATTTTTTTGAGGTTGATCAAACTCCCAAAATGAGTCATCCACCAGATGTTGGATCTCAGGATAAAGTTCGCAGGATGTATCACAAACCAATCGACGATTTCCTATCATTGAACCATGTCTCCAAGTCCCCAACTGTCGCTTAACATAAAAAATTTCATACAAACAAATTATCTATTTTATATTTTTGTTCTTCTGCGAAATTAAAAAATCTTTCTCTATTGTAAATTAAATCGGGAAGCATGTCTTGATACATTTGCATCAGTTGATTCTTATCTAGTGCCACTAGATGTTTTACTACTTTGACAATAGAGTCGTGTACTTCGTATTCAGGAATGTTCTCTAATTTGATATCAGCCCAACGATGATTGAATGTTTTAAATCCTCTATCTCTAAGCCATTGGTAAACTTGTACCTGTGCATTAAGCACAAACGGACGCAACCCAATGATAGGTTTCCAAGTTTTTTCTGTAACAAATGTATTGTCCCACGGGTTGAATTCTGTTTCGCTCACGATGTTCAAAAAATGTTTTTGCCAAATATCCAGTCTACCTAAACTCAACAGGTCGTATGGGACTCCTCCAAAATTAGTATACTTGCTGTATTTTTTAGGGTCATCATCGATTTTTAAAAACAAATCAGTGGTAAGCCCTTCTGTAACATTGTAGTCAACATCGTCTTTTCCCAGTGTTGATATTCCGTAATTTTCTAAATTATTGTTATAAATTTTTTCAACCAGCTGTATTCTGTGTGGTTTGGGTTTTCTATTATAGCATAAGAACAAATGGTCAGGATTTGTTAATAGTAGATCTTGTGTAGAGTAGTGTGGAAATTCATCATAACATGATATTGATCCGGTGTTGAATTCGTAATCACCAGAGAACCCGGTACCAATATAAAATGCATTTTGGATTTTTAATTCAGATTCAATTTTTTTTATTTCGTCTGGTAAGATACACAATGGATCTACTGGTGCAAGCCAAAATAAATTATCATATGTATTGTTTGACTCGATTAGTTGTTGTAATTTTTTCCATTCGTTATTTTTAAACTGTGGTCCAAACCACGTCATTGTTATTAGAATATTTTTTTGATCTTTAAACTTTTTTTTAATTTGTTCAATAACTGAATCTACTATGTAGTGTTCTTGCCTACCCCAAGGATCAGTGATATCGAATCTTGTTCCAATTATAGACAAACTCATATTAACCTCTAGCATGTAAACTGCACTGTTGCCACCAGGTGATCATCTCTGGGAAGGTGGCCTCAAAGTCTGTGCCTCTGCGGCGATCGTGCTCTGAGAAAAATCTGTAGAAGTCTGCTAGGTGGTCGGGGCTACTTGTATTTGATGCTGATCGCATCCAGGCTATGTCACGCTCAAGTCTTTGTACTTCATAGTCTTTGAATCCATGGAACGGATCGGCTTCAGTTTCCAGATTCTCCAACATAAAGTCTCGTGCTTGTTCTAGTTTTGCAGCGTAACTTTCAGGCAGGGTCTGTAGGCTTTGCCATGCTGGCTGTCTCAGCACAGGTGTATCAAACCACACACGCTGATATGTGTGGCTATGGCGTTTTCTCAACTCTAATATCCACTTCATCAAGGGCAGAGACCCTGTGACTGACAAGTTGTTCATGGTCACAATAAATGTTAGGCTGTTGCGATATGGAATGTCTCGAAGATAAGTTTCCACATTGGTCTGTAATCGAGCAAAGTCTAATCCATGGCGGATGTATTCTGCTTGTGGTCCTATACCCGAGTCAAGACTCACATACTGCATAAAGTGCTCAATGTCGGTGTTGCACAGACGGTGAACATAGTCAAAGTATTTGGTCGATAATTCGGGCTCTACACTGAAGTTTGATGTAACTGCTAGGTGTAAATCCGTCTTGGGATGAGCCAACACATAGTCAAATACTCTGTAGGTGTTGCGGTCCATGAGTGGTTCGCCGCCGGTCATACGGAAGTGTTTGAGCTCAGGATACAGAGTGGGCCACCAAGACCAGAATGCTTCTACATAAGGGTTGTGATCGCGGGCAGGTATAGGGCGACGGCTCCCAGTGAAATGCTCAGGAGCATTATGAGGCACCAGGGTAGGATATGCACCAAGTCTAGACACTTCATCTGCCCATGAACTACTAAACTGAGGGCTGCAATAACTGCACCGCAGATTGCAAGCATGATTGAAATTGACTTCAACATAACTGGGAACAACATCTTCATCTCCTGTTGAGGTTTTTATCCGTTCAAAATCCACGGCCGCCCAGGGCTCCCCGGATCTATAATGCCGATCACTGAGTCGGCCCAGGTCTTCCATGTTCCAGCAGTAAGAGCATTCTGTAGGCCGCTCTTGCTGTAGCATTATCTTTCGCTGAGATTTTTTATGATCAGTGTTATGTAGAGCCGCTGGATTGATCGATATCTCAGCAGGATCGATTGAGTGCAACGGTGGATGATAGCATGAGTTATTCAATCCTGTGGGCAAGTGCAAACTCACCTGCTTCCATTTGGCTAGGCACAATGCCGGACCAAGGTCTGCTTTCATCTGCTCGGCGGATCTCATGAATGTACTTTTATCAATCATAAATCAACTGATACTCTCAAGAATATACTTAGCCCAAATTTCATGCCCGGATGCAGGGGGATGCCACGAACCGCGGACCTTGGCGGATGTATCTATCAATTTGGTAAACCATGATTTGAACAAAGATTTTTTATGGTCTGAAACAAACTGCTCCATGCTCCGAAGTCTGAGAGCACCAGTTGTGCTTACATATGCTACCGGTTGATTGATGCCTAGTAAACGAAACCACGGCATTTTTAAAAATCCCGAGTCAGACTCGATACCAATGGCATCTATAAAATTAGTGCCCACTCTGAATTCTATATTGTGATTTTCTATAGCCTGTTTTATTCGTGACAGGCATTCTGCGTTGAGAAAGTATAAAAACTTATCAAAATCAGATTCAACTTTGATGTTATCGTTGAACCAACTGATATAATCAATATAAACATCATGATGGCTATCGAATGATCTTCCAATTTCTGTAAATGTACAGATCAGGTATATTTTTTTGTAACCAAGTTGAGGAATTATTTTACTGAACTCCTCAACTCTTTCGGCTATAAAAAAGTTATTTGATCCGCTTAGTCCGAGATTCAACCAGTCTGCATGTAGTTCTGTTGACACAACATTTCCAAAGGTATGATTCACCCTAAACTCCTCGTCATCGTTTTCTGACAGATCGGCTCCCCAAGTCCAACTATCACCACAAGTGACCACTAGAACATCTGAATTTCGATCTGTGAAGTCAAACGTATTTGTTTTGACTTTGTAATGACTGTTGTGCGGAGATGCTATGGTAAAATAGTCGGGCAATATACTTTTTTCCAATTTCATAATATTTTTGTTATGGTTTTTTTGTAACTCTGACTTATCAATAAATTATAGTTATGATCTAGTATGGGTTGCATACGTTGATACATATCCTCTAGTGCATCAATAGGTTGTTGTGCAATTTTATCAATGAGATCAAGTATTCTTTGATAGCGATTTTCCTGAGCAAAGCCATCGTACTCTTCGTCCCAGAAATCGTTGAAGGTCTTGAATCCCATCTGTCTGAGATATTCAAGAGAGTCTCGAGACCCCATCACAATCATTGGTTTTTTTAGCAGCATAGGACGCACAGTTTTTTCAGTGGAGAAAAAACATGTTCCGGTGGTAAAAGTTTCTGCTACTATGTCAATTAAAAATTCAGGATAAAATGACGCCAGTTGATCAGTATGCCCATTGGTTGTATTGCCCACAGTGTATGAATCAATCAATTCAATTTGCCGAGGCCAAGTGTGGTTGATCTGAGCAAAAAGTTTAAAACTCTGCGGAGAATTTACAAAAAGTTTTTGTATCTCGAATAATTCTCGTTGATTTATATCACGGGGGTCCGGTCTGACATTGATCAATGAAATATCATTGTGCTTGCTTTGCATTTCAGCAGCCAGTCCAATTCTGTGCCAAATTGGCCGATTGTACAAACACCCAAACACATAATTTTTGTTCCAATGGTGGTACTGCGAGTATTCATGATTTTGCACAACGAAGAATTTGTGTGGTTCTACGATTTCTATTGTAAACAGTGAATGATGTTCAATGGGGTTGTTAGTTCTGATGATCACATCTGAGAATTTAAAGTATTCCAGCAACTGATATACCCCAACTGCTGACAGACACATACCTTCCTCTCGCGTGTCTACTAGAATAGGATTCCCTTGATTAACAATGAGAAACTGCACAAGGTCATCACGATTCCAAATAAAATCGTCACCGGTTACCAATACAAATTTATTCCGATGCATGGTCTTTTTTAATTTCTCTTACTTTGCAACCCAATTTTTCTGCCATACTGTTTTTCAGTGCTATTCGTTTGTTGTTGTTGTCGCGGATCTTGATTGCTCGGCGACCGATTTCTTCCAATGAAAGACTCTCTTCCTTTCCGGCTTTGAGTTGGGCCTCTAGATCCCATATACAACTGTGTATATGATATAACTCCTTGAGTTGTTGTGAAATCGCAGTGATATCAAACAACGATAACTGCTGAACATAAAAATCTAATTCTTCCTTGTTGGCACGAGTTTTATCAAACTTTAAACAAGCAATAGAGTATCTATCAACCAATTCAATTATAGGAAACATTATTTAGACATAAAGTTGTTCCAGCAACGACGGTTCGTTGATGATATTTTGTATACCAATATTGTGGATGTTAGGCCTGCAATGAGGGCACTTTGTGGTATCTGTATTTTGATATATGCTATGATGACGTGCATTCAACCAAAGATCTCTAAAATCATCTTGGTCCCATTTTCCTAATGCAAAGTCTGAATTACCTTTGTTATCACAGCAAGTATAAATGTACCCATCGGCACAAAATACAGGAAACTGATACATCTGATGGCACTGTGTATAGTTACGCGGCAGTTGTTTTGTCAAGTTCATCTTAACAGAGACACCGTATTCAACTGACAGTTCATTGATTGCAGGAATCAAGTCAGAAAAATCAAATGCACGACCTTGCAGTATAGTAGGACGTAGATATAGTTGTCTTGCTCCAACTTCTTTGACCAATTGCATGAGTTCTCTGATTGATTGTGTGTCTGCATTGAACTGATTTATCAAGGCCTTGAAATCAACATTGGCACCAATACTTGCCAGATCTTTTGCATTTTTAACCACTTGGTCAAACAAACTGTTTCTAGTTAAACTATGTCTAATTTTTTCGTATTTGGTAACTGTCCCGGCATCAATATCTATACCTATCCAGGCCATCTTTTTAATTTTTTCAGGATCAATATTGTTAAACAAGTCATCCAGGTGGCTGCCATTTGTCGTAATAGATGTCAAAAATCCCAGATCAATTGTGTGTTCTACCACACGTTCATAGCCCGGCAACAATGTTGGCTCGCCTCCGCCGGGATATGTTATTGCATTCAGACTACCTGTACTTCTCGAGGTATGCTCTCTCCAGGTGGCCAACTTATCCAGCAATTCAATGTATTCGATATATTTTTTTTGTACCGGTTTAGCTTTTCTGTGATCGGCAGAATTACAGTAAAAACAATCTTGATTACAAATATTTGTCAGGTCAATATCAACTTGTGCCGGCAGTATTGCCAACTTAGTGAAGTTGTTCATCCAGTGAACTACCTGAGAGTGTTGATACTTCATTTACTTGACTTATTTTTAAATCACATCTATCTCTCGCAGCATGAC
>Ga0209191_1001764_pt1 | contig 14000 bp, 14 predicted proteins | sample S_130626_EF_Meta_FD_187320 | JGI IMG/M metagenome (GOLD analysis project Ga0209191, IMG submission 187320) | Freshwater microbial communities from Lake Simoncouche, Canada to study carbon cycling - S_130626_EF_MetaG (SPAdes) (version 2) | ecosystem: Environmental > Aquatic > Freshwater > Lake ... | reverse complement strand
ATAGCATGCACGCAACAAAATCACTACCGGCAGGAGAGGGCGGACTAATCGTAAGTTCTGATCCTGAGCTAGCTAGGCAATTGAAAAATATGACCAATTTTGGAATTGGAAATCTAGCAAAGACCGAACATTACCTAAATAGTACCAACGCTAAACTTTCTGAGTACCATAGTGCCGTTGCATTAGCTGCACTGAATAATTTTGATGAGCAACAAATCATCAGAAAAAATATATTAAATCTTTATAAAAAGAACCTTAAAGAGATGATGAATAAGTATGTTTCGCTACAAATGCCTCATATCGAATCACCCACTATTTTTAACCTTATCTGCGATACAGAAGATCAGAGAAATTATATTGAGAATTCGCTCAATAAGAATCAAATTGAAACGAGAAAATGGTATCAGCCATTTATCAATAAACACCCTAATTTGCTAAGCAACATACAAACTTTTCAAATGACTAATAGCAAAATTATAGAAAATAAAATTATTGGCCTCCCCTTTTATATTGACTTAAAAGAGAAAGAGATTGACTTTATATGCCAAAGTCTAAGGATATTCTGAAAAGAGGTTAATAGGCTAATAATGCTCAATTCCAAATACTTTATAGTATTTTTGAGATGTCATAAACTTAAATATAGGTAAATACAGAACTATCAATGAAATTCAGTTTTAGTAAAAACTTTCACTTTAGATTTTAATTTAAATTTAAAAAGGAAAGCATGAATACTTTATACAAAGAGTTAAATGAATTAATTATTAAAAGTAACAAAAGTTTTCGACCTGTTACTGACTATGATGGGATCTACTTTATTGGCGATATGTCATCAAGCTTTTCTATAAGAGCGTCACAAATAGCAAATAAGCTTAGTAATTTTAAAGGAGTGATTGTTAATAGCTTACCAACACATAAAAGAAATAGGATATCAAGCCAGTTAAATAGTAATACGCACTGGCAATTTATTTACTTAGATGAGTTTATAAAGTTAAAAAAAAATTACTTGCTGGTTGACTTTAACGATACAGCAGCGGGAGTTCAATTTAGAAAATTTGTAAAATCTCTTGGCTTTGATGCTGTAGATTATCTAAGATGTATGAACGATTTGTCAATAGCTCACACCTATCTACCTATTGATCAAGAGAGGCAGATAACTATAGATAATTTGGATAAATTTATTGGTCTTATTGAGGGTTTAAGTGATCCCATATCAAGAGAAACAGTAATAGCACGATTAAAAACTTTCATTTGTTTAGATAGAAACCATTTTCATCATATATCCCAACCATTTGGATTATTTTCTAAAGATAGTTTGTCAAAGTCAGCGCTTTATATAGGAGAAAATGAACATTATATAGATGTTGGCGCAGCACATGGAGATACTATTGCCGAATTTTATAATGTATCAAACGGAAAGTATAAATCTATAAATGCATTTGAGCCAGACAGTGTAAATTATGAATCGCTTGCAAAACTTTGTAAAGTGCTCCCAAATTCTAATTGTTATTGGGCAGGTTTATCAAATAAAACCGACATGGTTGATTTTTATGAAACTCCGGAGAATCGGTTTGGTAGTAGATTTGATGCTATGAGCTCAAAAACATTAACAGCAAACAAAGTTAATGTGATGAAAATGGATGATGTAATTGAACATGCAACCATCATAAAGATCGATGTTGAGGGACATGAGCTAAAGGTAATTGAAGGCGCTAAATCTCTCATCGAAAATCAGGGCCCCGCAATAAATATAGCTGGTTATCACTTTCCCAAAGATTTATTTCAAATAATTGATTTGATGAAAGAAACCTATCCTTATAAAAATATCGCTATACGGCACTTTGGCCCGATGATGTGGGATACAAATATATTATTTTCGGATACGCAGCTTTTTATTTGAAGCCAATAAGATGATACTGAAAAAAGCCCATTGATTACGCTCTGGTTTGATTGCTCTGTCAGTCCAAAATATCATCAATGCTTTATAGACTAAGGGAAAAACTTATTTTATTCAAATATTCCAGACTTACTAAGTCAGAGGTAAACTCATCTTATAGGTTGAATGAGCTCAGCTTATTCCTAATTGAATTATCCATATTACTTCTTATTGAAAAGATTATTCTCAATTAAAATAGCAAGAATTAGGCTTGACAAAAGAAATAATTAAAGCCCTTCTAATTCATCATTAAAAAATTATTTTGGATATAGTTATAAATTAGTAACAATACATATAAGTTGCATCAGGTTTTAGGAGATCATGCTGTCTAAAACCTATTTTATAATTCATATCTAATTCTTTAATAAACGAAGGAAGCTTTAAAATATCTTCTGGTTTATGATACAGTGCGACAGCCAATTTTGGCTTATTTTTAACTATTGTCTTTTCTGCACCAATTAAACCCTGGTATTCACTTCCCTCAATCTCATATTTTATAAAAGTCGCATCTTGATTTGTGGCAGAATCAATTGAAGTAACATTTATAGATTCCTTGTAATATGAATCTGTTTTCTGAAATTTCAACATTTCTGTATTCTCAAAATGCCCCCCAAGATCGACAACCTTCCTGGTTAAAAATTCTAATGTACAGTCTTCAGACCAAATACCTTTATGGATGATGGAAATTGATTCATTTAATGGTTTTAGATATTTATCTTGCAATTTTTCAATTCTTTTAATTAGTTCAATATTATTTTCTCTGTTAGGCTCAAATGAATAAATATGTTTATAGTTTCCTTTTACAGCTGATAAAAATAATTCAATAGAATCACCTGTATATGCACCAGCATCAACATAAACTTCTTTATTTGTAAAATTTAAGTATGTTTTTTCAAAAAGATAGGCGTTATAGTCATATTTATTACCTCTTCCTACGGCAGTTGTCTCTAAGTAAAACGGATTAAGAGTTAGCTTATAGAGAATAATATTAAGATAACTAATCTTAGAATAATTATCTACTAGGATTTCTGTGTTTTTAATCAAGTTTTCTATATTTTCAAGTGCAAATTGAAAATAATTTAAACCATATCTAAAAATATTTCCGTTAGAAGGCATTTCTAGATTGTAAAATCTAATTACATACAATATCTGAATTGAATTTAAATATTTTAAATTATGTTGAATGCACTGCTTTATAAAATGACGATATGCTCTCAAGGTCATTACAAGTATGCAAGAAATGATATTTTTATTGCCTTTTACGAAATCTATCCATTGAGAAGTTGAAATGTAAGGGATGCCAAAAAGTAATTCCTCTTTTTTTGATAGTTCATCATCAACAATTCCAATAACTTGATATTCCAATGCTAGAACTCGAATCTCTTCCCTGCAAGTTGCGCCGCATATTATGATAGGATTTTTTTTGATTTGGTCAAATTCTTCATTAAACCATTTTGGTAATAATGAATTTTGATCCCTCAATAGTGAAGTGGATATTTCAAAGATTTGCTGCTTTAAATTTTCCGGAGAATTAAATATCTCATGTTCAAACATTTTTTTCTTTCTATAAGTTTGGTCATTCATGCCAGTATTTAGGGTAAAGAGGTACACATAAACTAAAGCTGATAAATTGTCATACCTTTTGGAAATTGATCACTAATGTAAGTGCGTGCAGGTATTACAGGATCATATTTAGTGTGTAAAAGTAATTCACAATGTCTTCCAACTACACTATTTTCATTGAGGCAAACACCGGTTCCAACACTAACACCTTGCTTAATAATTGATTTTTCGCCAATTCTTGCTCCAGAGTCAACATAAACAAAACGATCTAAAGTTGTTCCATGACCAATAAAAACACCTTCATTTAGTATTACTCCGATACCAAGGGAAGTTTTTGAGGAAACTATAACGCCAGGAAATGCAATTAAAGATCCTGCAACTTTCGTAGACGGATTAATAAGAGCATTTTTAGAAATAACATTTGCAAACTTATATCCTATATTCATTAAATGGGCAGTTAAATTCAGGCGTGCAAAATTTAAAGCAAAATTATCAGATGCAATACATATTTTCCATCGATCTTTAGGATAAGGGTCTAATAAATTAAAATTAAAATTAAAAAAATCTTGTTGATGTATTTCAATTAGCTTAACCCTAAGCTTTTCATTTTCTTCAGTTATGTATTTAACTTTACTTATCATAGGCTCGCTTCCAATGATAAGTAATTGCTCATAGTCTATTGACATAAAATATTCTTTTTATACCAAAAATTTTGTCGAAGTATTTCAACTTCGTAAGCTCCATGGATTGGTTTCGAAGACCAATGACCAAAATTCTTTTGAACTGAAGTTAACACCTTAATATCCTCTTCTATAACATCTCTTTCCGCATCAATTAGAGATTTTATTAGCGCTGTAAAATCTTGCTTTTGATTAAGCCGTTCTGCAGTCATAATCCAAAGTAGAAAATTCATGTCGCTTGGGCCGCAGGGATCATATTGCTGTATAAAGAAATAATCTCCTCGCACAGATGCAAAATGCGTATTTGGATACAAATACCAACTTATATGATTGCTATTTGAGCCATATCGCTTGATATCTTTTCTGTACCATGGATTAGAGTCGATGATATTAGCTTGAGTTTTATAACTTAAATCCATCAAATTAACTGATTGAATGTGTTCCCATTTAAATAAATCTTTATTTTTTATATCCTCTTCGGCCTTTTCCATCCAAGACATAAAAGTCTTAGGATGCACAAATGGAATATGGTTTGAATCTTTTATAACCTCGAGATTCAACTTCCAATTGTATTTTGTTTCAAAGTTTCCATATGCGATCTGAGAGTCCATATGACTTGAAACGCTCTCAATATCTGCTATCAGTTCTTTGCTGAATTGAGTCTCGATCGGAATGGCTTTTTCATCAAGATTGATGAATATAAATTTTCCAATGATCTTTAGATTAACCTCCGTGAGGTTAATATTTTCTTTTTCATCATAATTAAAATTGTACAAATGCTGATTGGGTATTACTTTTAAAGTACCATCATTATTAAATGACCAGCCGTGAAAGGGGCAGGTCATTTTTTTTTGACCAAAATTTTCTGTACGAATGGGTGACAATCTATGCGGACATTTATTTATAAAGGCAGCATAGCTGTTATCGATATTTTGAATAAATATTGGAGTTGATGCTATGGACCTACTAATGAACATATCATTTTTTTTGATAAAAGATGTTAATCCAGCAAAAATCCATAATCTTCCAAATAGACGCTCCTTTTCAGTACTAAAAATATCATTGTTGAAATAAGCGGCTGGATTCAAGCTTAAATTAGGAATCAATTTTTCATTCATACTTATAATTAATTATTTCACCAATTACATTACCTGTTTTTAGAAAAAACTTTTTGTCCTGTAAATTTTCCTCTACAACCATAGGATGCTCTATTATTACTTGGTTGCCAATCTTTAAGGAATCTTTGACTGTCACCATAGATCCGAGAGTAACATTTGAATTAATATTGCACATATAGCCAATACTTGAGTTTTCTCCTATCCAGGTGCTATTTCCAATATGTGTATTAGGTCCAACCTTAACACCCATACATAAACATACGTTGTATCCAATTGTTACATTTGAAGAAATAACACAACCTGATTGCACCCATGAATTTTCTAAAATTTTTAAATTAGCGCTCACTTGAGCATTTGGATTAATTAATGGCGGCAACCTAAATCCTTTTTTCTTCAATTCTCCCATTAGATCTAATCTTTGGAAATTTGAATAAGAGCTTCCCCATGCAATAAAGCCGGTATATTTCTTTGGATCAAAATCCTCTAGAAAGCTTAAATCAAATTTATATTCGCTGTTTATATTTAAAGGGATGGCCGTAATGTCTTGAGTGCTATCAACCAATAAGTTATCCTCAACCGCAATGCTTAGCCACGGCTCTTCTCCAATTATCAATTTAAAGGGCATGTACACCCTGCATTACATCAAGATACCATTTTTCTATAGTTAAATTATTATGTTCATAATCCCCTGTGATTGATTTAGGAGAGTTAGAGTAGAGGCTGGATTGAACTTTTTCCATAATTTGAATATCCTCACTTAGCACTTTTTCAGCACCTCTGATGTGAGCAATTAGCACTGCCGAGGAAGTGGAGTAAGCTCTTTTTTTACGTCCAGTAAGGTAATAAACCCAAATTTGTGTTTTGCTCTCAGAGATCGGGATGTGATGCTCTATGATAAAGGAATAGCCCCCATTTGCTGATGCTACGTGTAAATTAGGATACATTAACCAATTGAGATACCAGTCATTTTCTCCATATCGGCTTACGTAATTGTGCCATTGGTAAGACTTCTTTTTTTCAATAGGCTCATCTAATCCGCCTCCACTGAACGACCTTAATTTTTTTAAATGATCATCTGTATTTGCGCTGCCATTAATTATGTAATTTTTTGCTTCCGTAATCTCGCCCTCATTTAAGTGTGTGGCGAATTTAACTTCTTTATAAAGTGTTTTTGCATGAACAAATTGAGGGTGAAGACTATCCCTTAGATTCTCATAAGCAAGCTTCCAGTTGAAGTTTTTATAAAAACTTGTGACTAAAACTTCATCATCAAAAATCATGCTTGCATCTAAAAGCGTCTGAACTGAATTTTTATCGAATTGAGCCCAAAAATTAATTGGAGCCTTATTTAAGTTGATAAAGATAAGTTGCCCAAATTCAAAAACATGAAAAGTACGTAGTCTTAAGTTATCACGCTCTGATTTTGTAAATCTATAGGCTTCTTTTTCTTTTGGAATATTGATTACCTTGCCATCCTCACCATAGGCCCAAGCATGATACGGACAAACTAATGCCCTTACTCCATGATGCTCACATTGAATGGGACTTTGCCGATGAACACATACATTCTCGAAGGCGCAAATATTGCCATTGATATTCTGAATCACTACATCAATTCCATTAATTTGCCGTCTGACAAAAGAATTTGGTTTGGATAACAACATGCGTGGTGTTATAAATTGCCACAACCGCATATGCAAACGCTCTTTTTCTTCATCAAACCATTCCCCGCTTGTATAAGCCTTAGAAGGTAAGATAGACTCCATTATTTAGCGTGCCTCATTGCAATAAATTATGTTCCTGCGAGCCCTGTGGTATTCACAATGGTTTTGCAGGGTTTCCAAAGACTGTAATGCTAGCTGGTACATCCTTTATAACCACGCTACCAGCCCCAATCCTTGCCCCTTTTCCAATCTTGACTCCAGGTAGTATCGACGCATGTGGGTAGATCATGACATGTGATCCAATCTCAGCATCGCCAGCTATAAAAACAAAGCTTCCAATTGTTGAGAAATCCCCAATGGTTACGTTATGCCCGACTGCGCTAAATGCATGCATAATTACAAATCGACCTAGGCGACTATCGGCTCCAATCACTGTATTTCTCTCAAATATTCCTCCGCCAGCAATGCGGACACCACGAGCCTTATGAAGATCGGGTGTCAAGTTCATGAAATCAGCACCCTGCTCATCGAGCGCACATGTATATTGCTCTCGCAAAAAAGGGTCTCCCAAAGCGGCTACAATAATTTGTCCGGGTTCGTAACGATGTTTCATTGGACTATTTAATACAGGCCAAGTCTCACCTACACGCTGAGGAAATTCTCGATCATCAAGAAATCCTTTTATTTCCCACTCAACACCACACGCCGCATCTGACTCTGCTAAAGAAGCAATAGTTCGTCCAAAGCCACCTGCATTGATTATGTAGACTTGTTTCATAACTTACTTAAATAAAAGGAATGCCACCGTCAAGATTAAACTCAGAGCCAGTTATTTTTTCACTAGCTTTGCTCATAAAAAAGACCGCTGCATGTGCTATATCCTCCGGCTCACCCAGGCCCAACGGATACTTTGGCGCAACTTCTTTGTCAAGCCAATCTTCTTGTCCTTTAAAAAGTCCAGCGCGAACAATTCCGGGGCAAAGTGCATTAACTCGAATTTTACGTTTTGCCACCTCTAAGGCCAAGGGTTTCATCATCCCCAATATTGCTGATTTACTACCAGAATATGGGCCTACGCCGTGCGTACCAGTTTTAGCTGCAATTGACGAAATAAATAATATAGACCCACCAGGAGCTAGTTTCTTTTTAAATAAAATTCGCTGGGTTAATGCTACCGGTGCCGTATAGTTAATTTGCTGAACCTGCTCAATTTGTTTCGTTGAAACTAAATGCATTGGCGCTACACCATGAATGCCAGCATTGTGGACAATTCCGTTTATTAATGGACATGAATCAGCTAATTCGAAAATTTCAGAGATGTTGTTAAAGTCAGCCGTCATAACCTGATGTCCTGTACCAGGCAAAATCTTGATTAATTCCGATAAAATTGCTGTGTCTCGCCCATGAATAATCACTTGAGATCCGGCTTCAGCGCAAGCAACCGCAATAGCCTGGCCAATGGCGCCTGAAGCACCTGTTACAAGTATTGTCAAGCCATCCATCCGAAAAGTTGAAGAGATATCCATAAAATGTATTATCGACGAACTGATATAGTTAATCCACCATCAACCACTATAGTGCTTCGCGTTACCCATCGTGAAGCATCTGATAATAAATAAACTATAGAGCTAGCGACTTCTGCAGGCTGAATGATGCCGAGTGGCACTAATTTAACAAACTCTGAAACAGATGTTTGTGTTGCGAGCTTTTCAAACATGGGGGTTTCAATATAACCAGGTGAAACGCAATTGGCCCTTATTTTTATTTTGGCAAGCTCCAGTGCTATGGAGCGAACGTAAGCATTAAGTGCTGCCTTACTTGCAGAATAAATAGATGAACCAACTGGGGAAATAAACTCTGCTCCTGCTGTTATAAAAACTAGTGATGCGGCAGTGCGTAGTTTTTTATTTTTATATAGAGCCTGAGAAATATGAACTGGTATTTCGAAATTCAAACGCATAATGCGATTTATATGTTTTTCTGTAATCATCTTAAAAGGTACAACTTCAGCAATGCCAGCGGAAAAAATTACGCCATCGATCTCAGGACAAGCCAAAACAAGGTTCTCTATTGCCGACTCTGCAGTTAGGTCTAAAGGAAGGCATTTGTGGCCATCACCTTCAAGAGAAGACATGCATTTATCAAGCAAGAGGGAGTTTCGTCCAGTTAAAAACAGTCTAGCCCCCATTTGAGAAGCCGCTATGGCTGCGGAATATCCTATACCTGAGCTAGCCCCAGTAACCAAGATGGTTTTATTTTTTAAGGTGTATGGACTTTCTTTCATGTGGGAAGACTCAGAATTTTGAATTAATTAGCTCAGGAAAAACTCCTCGATTAATATCGACAATACACGAACCCCATGAAAGCCCAATTCCAAATCCTCCGAGTAAGAGCTTGTTATTGCCATTCTCTAACTGCTCTCTAATTCTTACGGTCATCGTCACGGGCAAAGACGCTCCAGAGCTATTGCCAAAATCATGTAAAGAGCTTGGCACCACTTCTGGAGATAGTTTTAATTTTTTGCGAATAGTCTCATTAATCATGCGATTAGCTTGATGAAAAATATAATAATTTATATCTTCTTTTTGTAACTTAGCATAGGTTAGACTTTGCTCGACTAAAGGTGGCACTACTTGAGTTGAAAAATTGAGAACCGCCGAACCATCCATCACTAAATCCTTGGCAAATTTTTTATTTTTCCGATCTGCAGATACTGCATCAATATTTGACTGACTCAAAATTGGAAAAAAATGATGCAATTCAAAAGGTTCGCGGTGACCGCCCACTGGTAAAATAATCGCTTTGTAACCACTACCATCGCTATTTAAATCAAAAAACATTGGAGGTGCGCTAGAGTCAAACTCAAGGGCAGTAGCTGTTCCAGCATCAGAAAAAATAGGACCGTCTAATGTAGCGGAACGATCCCCAACCAAGAGCAAGGCTTTTTTGATGCCGCCTGAAGAAATCATGCTAGCAAGTAAATGGATCCCAAATGGATAGCCTGAGCAACCAAGGTTTACATCAAAAGCAATGGTAGAAGTTTTTAATTTTAGACGGTCTTGCAAAATAATTGCAGTCGCAGGAATTAAATAATCAGGCGATTGTGAAACAACAATTAACGCATCAATTTCATCTTTATTCCAATTTAATGACTGGAGCAGAGATTCAGAAGCTTCAAATGCCAGGTCAGAGAAACATTGCCAAGGAGAACATAATCTTCTAGTATTAATTCCAATGTTTCTTACTAATCGCTCGCGCTCAGACCGCTCCTCCGGCGGGCAATCTTCTAGGTTAGAAATAACCCAGCGTGGCACACAAGTTGCCATTCCAGTAAACCGTACATTATGAATAGTCGATTGAGCCATTAGCGTGTTTAACTAATTAATTTAAAGAGATCAATAATGCAAGGACATTTACTCAGATCCTCTCCCGTGATGGTTTTTTGATACTCAATATCAAACATCACAATCACCCCTAGTGCAGCCAAGGAATCCCACTCGGGCAGGCTTTTAAGCTCTGTTTCCATGGTCATTTCTACTGGATCCTGAAAATCCACAGCATTAATAAAGTTTTCTAAAAAAATACTCTCTTGACTCATCTCTACCTACCTTTTTTGAACCTTTTAGCCCCTAAAACCCAAAATTAAATCTAATCTTGGAATTTATTAATACTTCTAATACTACCCTTAAAACAAGGGCTGCCTACTGCTTAAAATCATAAAACTATAGACTGTCAATTACGCAATCTCCCGACTGATACTCTGCTGCAAGACCCTATGCCGTGGCATTCTTCCAGCCATCTGCTTGATTTAAAGGTTTCAGGTTTTACAGGTACCGCAATTTGATATGGCCGTTAGAAATGAATCTGCCCAAGATCATCTAGAAGCTAAGGTGAGTAGTGTAAAGGGGAAAAATGTTATTTTACAATACGAAATTGCAGTTTTCTTAATAAAATCAGACTCTTAGTAAAAATTGATCCACGTATTTTTCGTAATTAAAATTCATTTACTGACCGGCTTTATCACTACTTAGCCATGCTTACCAAAATTAAGGCCGCACTATCTAAAGTAATCCCTATTGCAGCATTAAAACTAGTCACAGCAAAACAAGGTTTACTGTATGAGGGTCAAACTATGTCTGGGTTGACCGAGGTGACTCAAGATGTTGACGGAATTCGTATACTGCGCTTTGGGCAACATGGAACACGTCAAAGCGTGGTTAAAAAAGGCGATCTTGATTATTTGGGTTTGCCCTATGCAAGATCAGCTATGATTGGCCTGGCCTTTACCCAGCAGATTGATCGCATTTTGGTGCTGGGGTTAGGGGGTGGCAATATTCCGATGTTTTTGCGTAAGTATTACTCAGCTGCCCAAATCGATGTGGTCGATATTGATCCACAAATTATTGCTCTGGCTAAGCAGTATTTTAATTTTATTGAAGATGACTTGCTGCTTGCACATGCCTTGGACGGCCGAGCATTTGTTGAAAATGTTCAAAAGCCCTATGACCTGATCTTTTTAGATGCCTATACGGCAGCAGGAATCCCCAAGCATTTAGCAAGCAAAGAATTTCTAGTGACGCTAAAAAGAGCGCTCAAGCCCTCTGGTGTTGTTGTAGCCAATATGTGGAGTACCCCCAAAGTCAATCCACTCTATAGGTCTATGCTGAGAACATATCAAGAGGTCTTTCAGGAGGTGTACACCTTAAGAGTCCCTACGGCAGGTAACAAAATTGTGATTGCTCTGCCACGGTTAAGGGGGCTGCCATTAAACAGTATTGCTCAGCGTGCTCAAGAAATCAGTTCCCAAAAGCGATTACCTTTTGAATTAAGCGAAGTATTACAGCCTGGGTTGATTAAGTTAATTGATCTGCAGGAAAACCCGGTACTGCTCGATGGGGATCAGTAGCAATGGTTCAGCGGCAGTGAATAGAGACGGCGGTGCTGTACTATGTGAGGAAGGGTGCACGGGCTAAAAATTGGTTTGACCTAATGCCTGATAGCCCATAACCGCATTCTGGGCGCTAACTATCTATGCTGTTTATGCCGTAATACCTAGTTGGCCCAGAAAACATAGGGCAAATAGCGTAAAAAAGCGGATAGCTTAGGCAATCCCTGTTTTTGTGCGGCGCAACTTTATTTTGTAAAATCTTTTTGTTACATTGCAATTATCTATTCATAAGCATCCTTGATCATGAGCGTATTGTCGGTACATTTTCCTGAAACCACTTTTATTCGCTTAAAAGCCTTAGCAGGCTTAACTGCGGCCGATCTTTGCCTGATTTATGACAAGTGGATCACTTTTTTTGTGTTGTTTGCTATTGCTATTGCTTTGGAGTTCCTCTATCGCAGATTGCATGAAGTTTTATTACACAATCATGAGATCGAAAAGACGGCACAAAAAATTGCTGAGCGCAAAGCGCATGCATTGGCTATGCAAGAAGCAGGCGTTCATAAGTAACTCATTTAGGGCGGGGCATTTCTGATTGGGGTTTAGTTAGTCATATTGAGTAATAGCTAGGCTTAGTAATCAAATATATTGCTCATCTACAGCAGATTTACGCAGTGTAATGTTTTGAGTTTGGTGTAACTCATACGCTACTTTCAATACCTCCAACTGAGCTGCTTCGATTTCTGACACTCTGAGTTTTTCACTATTTTGTAAATCTTCCCCGATACTCCTTGACCTGGCTTTTGTCATGGCGCCTAGTATTTTGATGCCTAGTGGCTTGCTCACATTTTTTAAACAAATGACTAGGGTCTTATCAGAAATCTTCAGTAGAAGGGTTTGCATATCTAGAGCAGACAAAAACAGTAAGTCTTCAAAACTAAAGAGGCGATCCAAAATAGCTTGAGCGATTTGGGCATCATGAGTCTTTACACGTGTTACCCCAAGATCAACTTGCCCTTGCTGAAGATGAGCCAAAATGTCTGCGGCATTTTTGATGGTCATGAGTGGTGATTGTTCTTTAGTAACAAAGGATTTAATAGCTCAAACGTTTTGAGTAAAATAGCTAACAAGGAAAAGCTTAGGGCTTCCAAAAACAGGCCAGCTTACGATCCATTCCAGCAGCGTAATCATGGTAGACCCATTTGTTGCAAATAAATTGATCAATCGAAAGTGCTAGGCCCAAAAATACGAGCGCGCTGATTAGATATTTAATGAAAGGTTTCATGGTCAGAGCATAGCTCAATATAAGCCAAGTGAATGTGAGTCTGGTTAGTAGAAGATACTTTTTAACTGGTCCAGTTGCGGGGGAATGCAAAGCTATTCGCTATGAGCCTAAAAGTTCTCACAGGCCTTAGAGGTCTCAAAGGTCTCAGAGCTCTAAGAGTACTTACCAGTATTTTGAAGGCGGCGCGTAGACCAAAATCTTGGCTGGATTAAGGTAGGCGCTACCTTGGTGAATCTCATAATGAAGGTGTGGGCCAGTTGATCTGCCGGTAGAGCCCGATTGTGCAATCACTTGACCACGTTTAACTACTTGGCCTATCTTGACCAAGAGTTTGCTGTTGTGAGCATACTTGGAAATAAAACCTTCGTTATGGGCAATTTCAATAAAGTTGCCATAGGCTGGATCAAATGCCGACTTAATCACCGTGCCATCACCCGACGCTACGATGGGGGTGCCCGTTGGGGTAATAAAGTCAATGCCAGAGTGCTGCGCTAATTGCTGAGTAATGGGATCTATACGGACGCCAAAGTTACTGGTCATACCTAGCCTAGCATCAATCGGCGGCCCAATCGGTAGGGCTCTGAGCCAGTTATATTGCTTATGCCATTCAGGCTCTAACTTAGTGACAATAGTAAATATTTCATTGGACTTGTTAGCAAGATCCTCTAGATTATCGACCAATGCTTTGGTGGGATCGAGTTGAAAGTTCACGGGTTTGAGTGGGCCACCCAGGTGTGCGGGGTCTAAGAGCTTGTCTTTAATGGTGCTCGGGGTAGAGACGGCCAAGTATCGGTCTTTAATGGCCTTGAGTTCATTAAAGGTCGTGCTAGCCTCCTTGAGACGCTCCTGAAAAGAAGCCAACTCCCGAC
>Ga0209191_1001761_pt1 | contig 14023 bp, 15 predicted proteins | sample S_130626_EF_Meta_FD_187320 | JGI IMG/M metagenome (GOLD analysis project Ga0209191, IMG submission 187320) | Freshwater microbial communities from Lake Simoncouche, Canada to study carbon cycling - S_130626_EF_MetaG (SPAdes) (version 2) | ecosystem: Environmental > Aquatic > Freshwater > Lake ... | reverse complement strand
AGTTCTCAATAGATCTGGATTCTCTATCAATTCAATTGCTGTGTAATCGGTCTTCTTAATCTTCAAATCTGCGACTTGCGCCGGACGAGCATCTGCGACTGCAGCAGCCATCACCAGTACATCTGTCTTCGGAAATTCTTCTTGTAAAGAATCGAGCATCTGTTGCGCACTCTCAACGTGAACGGTCCGAATTCCGTCGATATCGGGAAGTACTGCATTCGCAGAGATCAAGGTAACTTCGGCGCCACGTTGCTGTGCTGAACGCGCAACTGCATAACCTTGCTTTCCAGAAGATTGATTACCGATAAAGCGCACCGGATCGATAGCTTCGCGTGTTCCTCCTGCGGTGATCAATACTTTCTTGCCTAACAAATCAGAACGGGTTTGGGTGATTACTCCAAACTCTTCGAGTATGCGTGAGGTTTCAGGGAAGCGACCTTGACCGACATCTCCTGATGTCAACGCTCCGGTGTCGGGGTCCATCACGTGGTAACCACGCGAACGTAGAGTCTTCACATTGGCTTGTGTTGCCTCGTCATTCCACATCTCAGGATGCATAGCCGGAACAATGAGTACCGGTGAGCTGGAGGCAAGAATGACGTTAGTTAAAAGGTCATCAGCACGGCCTGCGGTGATTCGGGCAATCAGATCTGCAGTTGCAGGAGCGATGATGATGAAATTTGATTTCTTGGCGAGTGATACATGTCGAACTTCCTCGACACTTTCAAAAACTTCGGATGTGACTTTTCGACCAGATAGCGCTTCCCATGTTGCAGAGCCGACGAAGTTCAAGCTTGATGGAGTGGGTACGACTGTGACACCGAAACCGAGATCACGGAGACGGCGCAAGAGATCACAGGATTTATACGCAGCAATGCCACCACCAACACCGAGAATTACTTCACGGCCGAAACCTTGCATGGTGGTTCTTACCTAGGAATTAGGCTGTTGGTTCTAGATTTTCGATTGTCAAAAGGCCTTCGTTAATTTCGCGAAGTGCGATTGACAGTGGCTTCTCATGAACGTGAGTGTCTACGAGTGGTCCAACATATTCAAGAAGACCTTCGCCAAGTTGTGAGTAGTACGCATTGATCTGACGAGCGCGCTTTGCTGCGTAGAGAACGAGGCTGTACTTAGAGCCAGCCTTATCGAGAAGTTCGTCGATTGGTGGATTTGTAATGCCATCCATATGTGCGCTCATGAGTGCTCCAATGTTGAGATCGGTATAACGCCTAATTAGGCAGATGCGAATTCTATCAGGGATGCGACTACCCCATCGACCTGCTCATTTATGAGGACTTTATCGAAGAATGAGGCTGCTGCCATCTCTTCCTGAGCCAAGGCCAGGCGGGCTGCTCGGCGTTCAGGGCTATCGGTGCCGCGACCTTCAAGGCGCGAAACGAGTTCTTCCCACGTTGGGGGTTCTAGAAAGACGAGGATTGCATCCGGAACTTTCGCTTTCACTTGTTTTGCTCCATCGATTTCAATCTCAAGTAGAACACTCTTTCCATTACGGAGAGACTCTTCAACAGCCTTACGCGGAGTTCCATATCGATTTCCAGCAAACTCAGCCCACTCGAGAAATTCATTGGCACCAATCGCATCATCGAACTCTTCATTGGATAAGAAGTGATAATCAACTCCGTCGGTCTCATTAAAGCGCGGAGCACGAGTTGTTGCGGAAATACTGACGAAGAATGGGGATGAATCCTTTAAAGCTTTAGCAACCGTGCTCTTTCCAACTCCGCCAGGACCTGACAAAACAACTAATTTTCCTGGTTGAGTCGCTGTAAGTGGGGTGAATTCGGCTTCTAACGCTTGAAGTTGGTGGCGACCTAAGCCTTGAATTCGACGAGTAAGTGAAATATCTAGACGCTCAAGAATGCTCTTTGCTCGAATCTTTCCCACACCACTCATAGATTCGACCAATTCAAGAACTCGCATTTTGGCAATGGCTTGATCATCCTTCGACATATCAATGACAGCAGCGATAGAAAGTTCGCCTGTTTTCACTCGATTCTTTACTGCAGCTCGCACCTGACGAGACTCCTTGGCCTTTGTGAGGGCGCGCGCTCTCTCTTCAGGAGTTAATTGCGGAGGTGCACCCATGGGATAAATCTAGTTGAGAATTTCATCTGCGATGGAACGAGCCTTCGCTGACATAGCTAGAGCACCTTCCGACCATGCTTTGGTAATAGGTCGACCAATCACTACATAGGAGGCACCGGCGGCTATCGCATCCTTGGGAGTCATCGTGCGCTTCTGATCATCACTTCCCACCTCTGAAAGTGGGCGAACACCGGGCGTAATAATGTGCGGCGCTGGACCAACTGCTGATCTAATCGCGGAAATTTCAAGCGGCGAACAGACGATCGCCTTTGCACCGGCAGTAACAGACATCTTGGCAAGGGCTACTGCACTTTCCAGCGCCGGATTGGCGTATCCAATTTCGAAGAGATCCTCTTCAGAAAGTGAGGTCAGAATCGTCACCGCAGTTACATCAGTAGCCGGGACAGCATCGACTGCTGCCTTCACCATCGAACGCCCACCTGATGCATGGACTGTCAAGAACCTCGGAGACAAGTTTGCTATTGCGCGCGCTGCACCCTCGACTGTGTGCGGAATATCGTGAAGTTTGAGATCTAAGAAGATGTCAGAGTCAGTTTCTGATTTGATTGCGCGGATTCCTTCCTGTCCAAAAGAAAGAAAGAATTCAAGACCTAGCTTGTAGACGCTGACAGATTCTTGAGTTGCACTGACCCATTGCTTAGCAATATCTAAATCAGGAGTATCGACTGCCAGAACTATTGGAGCTTTCATTACGCCTCATCTCTATGTGCATATCCGATTGCTTGCTGCATTGTGGCAAAACCACGGGCAGCTAAAAGATCTGCAAGTTCTCTTTGAATCTCAATTAAGGCACTTGGATTTCCAAAGCTGGCAGTTCCTACTGAAACACCCGATGCACCAGCAAGGATGAGTTCGAGTGCATCACGTCCTGAAGCTACGCCTCCCATTCCTAAGATAGGTACCTTAGGTAAAGCTGCGTGAACTTGGTAGATGGCCCTAACGGCAACAGGTTTAATCGCAGGTCCAGAGAGCCCACCTGTTTTACCTCCAAGATGCGGCTTCATAGAATCAATATTGATAACCATTCCAAGCACAGTATTAATGAGAGCCAACCCGTCAGCGCCTGCATCGACGACTCCGCGCGCGATAGCAGGTAAGTCTGTGACATCCGGTGAGAGCTTGGCAATAATCGGAAGGTCTCCCCCAATTGTTTTGCGGACACCATCAATGACGCGACGTGATGCATCGGGATCACACGCAAAGACGAGTCCACGATTTTCTACATTGGGGCAGGAAATATTTACTTCAACCGCGCTGATACCTGAGACAGATCTCAATTTTCGAGCAAGAGTTGAATACTCTTCGACAGTTTCGCCTGCGATAGAGACAATGACACGTGCCTTCTGTTCAAGTAGCCATGGAACGTCATTGGCTAAAAATGAATCAATACCAGGACCTTGGAGGCCGATCGAGTTGAGCATTCCCGATGGAGTTTCAGCCATACGTGGAGTTGGTCGCCCATGACGCGGCTTACTCATCACAGACTTTGTTACTACAGCTCCGATTTGATTGAGTGGAAAGAATTGTGCCAACTCTTTGCCGCTGCTTGCGCAACCGCTAGCTGTGAAAATTGGAGCCGGGAACCATGCATTGCCAAGAGTTGTGGACATATCCACCGGGAGCGTCATGCGAGTGCCTCCGGTACTTTGCCCACTAAATCCCAACGGACATTGGCGCCATCCATAACCGGGCCGTCAATACATGAACGAAGCATTGAGGTAGAGCCATCATCATTACGCACCGGAAGAACACACGTCATACAGATACCTACACCACACGCCATCGATTCTTCAACGGCGCATTGATGAATCACATCAGTCTCTGCCACGAGTTCAGTAATGGCAGAAAGCATCGCCATCGGCCCACAGGAATAAATAACATCAATATTTCGATCACGAACAATATCGAGGAGATTTTCGGTTACTCGTCCTGTTTCTCCCATCGAACCATCTTCTGTATAAATCTTCAGCGAATTGACGGAACGTTTTCCCTCCATCGGTGCATAAATCTTTGATCCGACGCTTGCGCCGAGCAACATATCTACCTTGCACCCACGACTCTTCAACACATCTGCGAGACCAAATAGCGGTGCCGATCCATAACCTCCACCGATAAGAAGTGCATTGATTGGCTCAGTAGGTATTCCAAAGGCGGTACCAAGTGGTGCGACAATATCTACTTCGGCGCCTTCTGCTTGCGAACATAGCCATTTACTACCTTGACCATGTGGAGCAACGATTAACTCCATAGTCCCGCCATATTGCGAACTTTCAGAGGTTCTGGAGATAGCAAATGCGCGACGGAGAATCATCTTTGAAGTATCGCCACCGACCTTAATCGCGACAAAATTTCCCGGGCGGCAGCTCTTCACTATGTCACCCACATTGAGAAGAATCTGATGGTAAGCACCTACGCGCTTATTCGAAACTACTGTGACTAGTTCTTGAACTGCGTTCTTGTTAATCGTGGCCATCAACGTTTTAACCACTCTTGAATAGGTGCAACCCCGAGATCACCAGCTTGTAACGCTTTAATACCTTCGACGGCTGCGCTAAATCCAGCTGTGGTTGTAATGATTGGAATGGATCGCTGAACAGCTGCTGTGCGAATAGCCCAACCATCTGCGCGAGTGCCTCGGCCAACAGGTGTATTGATAACTAAGTTGATATCTCCTGCATTGAGCATTTCGACAATGGTCTTCTCCCCCATCGGACCTGTTCCTTGAGAGTTCTTACGAACTCGAACAGTGGTGACGCCATGTTGAGATAAGAAATCGGCGGTTCCGTCGGTTGCAAGTAGATGGAAACCAAGTGCTGATAACCCCTGAGCAGGTGCAATTCCATGCTTCTTATCTTTATCTGCAAGTGAGATAAATACAGTTCCTGTCTTTGGAAGTGGTCCAAATGAACTGATTTGTGATTTTGCATAAGACTCGCCGAATGTAGCTGCGATTCCCATGACTTCGCCTGTCGAACGCATCTCAGGTCCTAGAACAGCATCGACTCCACGACCATCTGCACGACGGAAACGATTCCACGGAAGAACTGCTTCCTTAACGCTCACTCCCTTAGCAATGGCATCGTCATGTGCAGGAAGTAGTCCTTCTTCACGAAGTTGCGCGATAGATGCACCGAGTGAGATTCTCGCCGCAGCTTTTGCTAGCGGTACTCCGGTTGCTTTACTCACAAATGGGACAGTTCGTGATGCACGCGGATTAGCTTCTAAGACGTAGAGAATGTTCTCGGCCATAGCGAATTGAATATTGATGAGCCCAGAAACCCCAACACCCTGGGCAATCTTCAGCGTTGCTACTCGGATGGAAGATCTCTGTTCATCAGAAATTGTCATGGCTGGAAGAACGCACGCGCTATCTCCTGAATGGATTCCCGCTTCTTCGATGTGTTCCATGATGCCGCCCAAGAAGAGTTCGTCTCCATCATAGAGAGCATCGACATCGAGCTCGATTGCTGAATCAAGGAAGCGATCCACCAGAACAGGATGATCAGGAGTGATATCGGTTGCTCGGGAAATAAAGCCGGAAAGTGCTTCATCGTCATAAACAATCTCCATGCCACGACCACCCAGCACGAAACTTGGGCGTACGAGAACTGGATATCCAATGCGACGAGCGATCTCGAGAGCTTCCATTTGAGAAGAAGCCATGCCGAATTCAGGAGCTGTAAGTCCCTGCTCTTTAAGAACTTGCCCGAAAGCTCCACGTTCTTCGGCCAGATTAATGGCTTCAGGGCTTGTTCCAAGAATTGTTACTCCTGCTGCCTTCAATCCTGCTGCTAATCCAAGCGGTGTCTGTCCACCTAGTTGGGTAATAACTCCAAGTACAGGACCCGCCTGAGTTTCAGCGTGAACGATTTCGAGAACATCTTCAAGCGTGAGAGGTTCAAAGTAGAGTCGATCCGAGGTGTCGTAATCGGTAGAAACGGTTTCGGGGTTGCAGTTGATCATGATTGTCTCGTAATCGGCTGCGCGCAAAGTAAATGATGCATGCACACAGGAATAATCGAACTCAATACCCTGGCCAATTCGGTTTGGACCACTTCCCAGGATGATGACTGCAGGTTTAGTGCGTGGGCGAACCTCTGTCTCTTCCTCGTAACTTGAATAGTGATACGGCGTGAAAGCTTCAAATTCAGCAGCACATGTATCAACTGTCTTATAGACAGGACGCAGATTCAGTTGATGACGAATTTTGCGAACATCTGCCTCTGCTAAATCGCGAATGAGAGCAATCTGCGAGTCCGAGAAACCGGTTGTCTTCGCTAATTTGAGAAGTTCTAGAGATAGCTCACCTGGTTCTGCCAATGTTCTCGCTACTTCATTGATAATCTCAATCTGACGTAGATACCAGCGGTCAATCTTTGTCGACGCAAAGACTTCATCCATAGTTGCTCCGAGCCAGAGAGCTCTCTGCACTTGTTGCAGTCGATATTCAGTAGGCATCTTCATGGATTCGAGGAGGTTTGACTTTTCATCTGAAGATCGTGCAGGTGTAAAGGTGAAGATAGCCTCTTTGCGTTCAAGTGAACGAAGCGCCTTCATGAGAGCTTCAGGGAATGAACGACCAATTGCCATCGCTTCGCCAACGCTCTTCATTGTGGTTGTCAGGCGTGGGTCCGCATCCTGGAACTTTTCAAATGCGAATCGTGGCGCTTTCACAACAATGTAATCGAGGGTTGGTTCAAAGGATGCTGGTGTTACCTGAGTAATGTCATTCTTAATCTCATCGAGGGTGTATCCAATAGCCAATTTGGTTGCAATCTTTGCAATCGGAAAACCCGTGGCTTTAGATGCGAGTGCGCTAGAACGAGAGACACGAGGATTCATCTCGATCACGATGATTCGGCCAGTATCAGGATTTACTGCAAATTGAATGTTACATCCACCGGTATCTACACCGACTTCACGGATGATAGATATCGAAAGATCACGAAGTTTCTGATACTCAACGTCAGTCAGAGTCAGCGCAGGTGCTACGGTAATTGAATCACCAGTATGAACACCCATGGGATCAATATTTTCGATACTACAGACAATTACTACGTTATCAACCTTGTCGCGCATTACTTCAAGTTCATACTCTTTCCATCCGATGATGGATTCTTCGATAAGAACTTCCGAGGTTGGGCTATGTCGAAGACCAGCACCGGCAATCTGTCTGAGAGTCTCTTCATCGAATGCGATTCCTGAACCAAGACCACCCATAGTAAATGAAGGGCGAATTACGACCGGGTAGTTCAATTGTGCGACAGCGCCCATGACATCATCCATCGTGTGACAGATGATTGAGCGCGCTGACTCTCCCCCAACCTTTTCTACGATTCCTCTAAAGAGTTCACGATTTTCCCCGCGTTCGATTGCGGCAACATCAGCGCCAATCAATTTAACGTTGTATTTATCTAAAGTTCCCGCTTCGAAGAGTCCGATAGCAGCGTTAAGTGCTGTCTGCCCGCCCAATGTTGCAAGAACAGCATCTGGTCGCTCTTTAGCGATGATGCGTTCGATGAACTCAGGAGTAATCGGTTCGATGTAGGTAGCGTCGGCAAATTCAGGATCAGTCATGATGGTCGCTGGATTGGAATTGACCAATATGACGCGAATTCCTTCGGCGCGAAGGACGCGACAAGCTTGTGTACCTGAATAATCGAATTCACATGCTTGGCCAATAACAATCGGCCCCGATCCAATGACGAGAACACTTTTAATCGACATATCGCGTGCCATTAGAGCGCCTCAACTTTTCTTGGATATTGCACCATCAGATCAACAAATCGATCGAAAAGATAAGCAGCATCATGAGGGCCAGCAGCAGCCTCTGGGTGATACTGAACGCTAAAAGCACCGCGTTCAGAAAGTTCAAGACCCTCTACAACGCCATCGTTGAGTGAAACATGTGTGACGTGTCCAGGGCCGTACACCGTTGAAAAATCTCCGTCCGTCGGAGCCTGAAGTGCGAATCCATGATTATGTGCAGTAATTTCTACTTTACCGGTCTTGCGATCAAGAACAGGTTGATTAATTCCACGGTGGCCGAATTGCAACTTATAAGTTTCGAAACCGAGAGCACGGCCAAGAATCTGATGCCCAAAACAGATTCCAAAGACAGGTATCTCTTCAGCCAGGACCTTACGCACGAGATCAATTGTCTCTGTCATTGTTGCAGGATCCCCTGGACCATTGGAGAGAAAGACTCCATCTGGGTTAATCGCTTGGATTTCTTCGAAAGTCGAGTTGTAAGGCATTACATGAACTTCAATGCCACGTTCGGCCATAGCGCGCGGAGTCGCTCCTTTAATTCCAAGATCTAGTGCCGCGACGGTAAAACGCTTCTGACCAATAGCCGGTACTACATAAGTCTCAGAAGTAGAGACATCGTCACTGAGGTAAGCACCGCTCATAGCTGGTTGCTTCCGAACTTCGATAACCATCTCTTCACGCGTGAGCTCGAGATCTGAAAAGATTCCAACTCTCATCGCTCCACGATCGCGTAGATGTCGTGTAATGGCGCGAGTATCAACGCCTTGAATACCAACGATTCCTTGATTGATAAGTTCTGCTTCTAAATCGTTCTCACTACGCCAGTTACTGGTTAGTGTGGATGGATTTCGTACAACAAAACCAGCCACCCAATACTTCTTAGATTCATTATCGAAAGTATTGACGCCGGTATTTCCAATGTGAGGCGCTGTCATGACTACCACTTGCTTGTGATACGAAGGATCGGTCAAAGTCTCTTGATAGCCCGTCATTCCTGTTTGAAAAACCGCTTCACCGAAAGTTTTGCCTGTAGTGGCCCACGAAGAGCCTTCAAAGATACGGCCATCGTCGAGTACGAGAAATGCCTTACTCATGTGTGGCTCCCTTCGAAGACAACTCTGCCTGCAAAAATTGTTGCCAGTATCCGACCAGGCAATTCCATTCCATGGAACGGAGTATTGCGACTACGCGAGGCTACTAGGTCTCTATCCACTCGGAATAGTTGCGTTGGGTCCATCACAGCGATGTGGGCGGGAGCGCCAACAGCGAGCTCCTGCCCCTGGTGTGAGTAACGACCTATTCGCGCTGGGGCGTAACTCATACGTTCTGCCACGGTAGCCCAATTCATCAATCCAGTTTCAACCATCGTCTTATTGACGATGCTCAGCGCTGTCTCAAGGCCTAACATTCCAAAGGAAGCCTCTTGCCATTCGCACTCTTTTGTCTCTGCTGGGTGCGGTGCGTGATCTGTTGCGACAATATCGATAGTCCCATCAGCTAGCGCTTCGCGAAGTGCCATCACATCTGATTCTGTACGCAGAGGAGGGTTTACCTTAAACACTGGGTCATAGCTTCGCGCCAATTCATCTGTAAGGAGAAGATGATGAGGAGTTACTTCAGCTGTGACATCAATCCCTCGGGCTTTAGCCCAACGGATAATTTCTACGCCTCCAGCTGTTGTGAGATGACAGATGTGTAAACGCGATTGGACATGATCTGCAAGAAGGACATCGCGAGCAATGATTGCTTCCTCGGCAATTGCTGGCCAACCTTTTAGACCCAATTGCGAAGAGACAATTCCTTCATTCATCTGCGAACCTTGAGTAAGTCTTGGTTCCTGAGCATGCTGAGCAATTACTCCATCGAACTTCTTTACGTATTCGAGAGCTCGACGCATTACCAATGGATCAAAGACGCAATGTCCATCGTCGCTAAAGACTCGCACTCGCGCAACCGAATCTGCCATAGCTCCGATTTCAGCGAGATGTTCGCCTTCTAGGCCTCGCGTTACCGCGCCTATGGGAAAGACGTCAAGGAGTCCTGCAGATTGTCCGAGACGGTAAACCTGCTCGACTACTCCTGCGGTGTCAGCAACAGGAGATGTGTTGGCCATAGCGCTAAGCGCAGTGAAGCCTCCTTTCACGCCAGCTCGAGAACCGGATTCAACCGTCTCAGCATCTTCCTTCCCTGGTTCACGCAGGTGGGTATGAAGATCGACCAAACCTGGAAGAAGGATTGCTTTCGATGCATCAATCGTGTGTGCACCCTCTGCCTTGATGGCGGTTGCAATCTCAGCTATTACGCCATCTTTAATGAGGAGATCAGACTTCTTTCCATCAGGAAGAGTTCCCCCTGAGATGAGAATCGTTGAACTCATTCTGATGCTCCAATCTCTTGAGAACCGGCAAGTAATAGATAGAGAATTGCCATGCGCACACTCACGCCATTTGTTACTTGTTCCAGAATTACCGACCTCGCGCTATCAGCACTGTCGGCTGTAATTTCTAAGCCGCGATTCATCGGGCCAGGATGCATAACGATGGCATTCGGTTTCATCTGTTTAAGGCGATCCTTATTGAGCCCGAAGTATCGAGAATATTCGCGAGCATTAGGAAAGAAGAGCTCAGTCATTCGCTCTAGTTGAATTCGAAGCATCATGACTGCATCAACGGATTCGATTACAGAATCGAAATCAAATGAAACTGATACAGGCCACGATTCAACACCAACCGGAAGAAGTGTTGGAGGCGCAACTAGCGTCACCTTCGCACCCAACTTGGTGAGAAGAAGAACATTTGAACGAGCAACGCGAGAATGCAGAACATCACCCACGATTGCAATGTGAAGCCCAGTGAGATCGTCCCCACCGTGAGCAAGATGTTTACGGATGGTAAATGCATCAAGCAGCGCTTGGCTGGGATGTTCGTGCGTACCATCTCCGGCGTTGATGACCGAGCCGGCCATCCATTGACTATCCGCTAACCGTTGAGCTGCACCAGAAGCGCTATGACGAATAATGACTGCATCTGCGCCCATCGCCTGCAGAGTCTGCGCAGTATCTTTGAGGGATTCACCTTTACTGACACTTGAACCCTTTGCAGAGAAGTTGATGACATCTGCGGATAATCTCTTTGCGGCTGCTTCAAAAGAGATGCGAGTACGAGTTGAATCTTCTGCAAAGAGATTAACGATGGTTCTGCCACGTAAAGTAGGAAGCTTCTTCATTGGTCCATCTGAAACTCGAGCTAACTCTTCGGCGGTATTGAGAATCTGAAGGGCATCAGATTTTGAAAGATCAGAAATCGAGAGAAGATGGCGCATTACTTCACCCCTTCTTCAAGAGAGACCGCATCTATGCCGTCGAGCTCTGTGAACTGAACTTTAATAATCTGAGAAGAAGAAGTCGGAAGGTTTTTGCCGACATAGTCAGCTTTTATAGGTAGTTGGCGATGACCACGGTCAATCAGAACTGCCAGTTGAACAGTCTTTGGTCGACCGATTTCACCGAGCGCATCCAACGCCGCTCTGATGGTTCGGCCTGAAAACAGGACATCATCAACGAGAATAATGTTGCGGTCTTCAACTCCTAGTACAGGAATTTCGGTAGGCATCAGGGCGCGCGGTGGGCGCATGCGAAGATCATCGCGATGCAGAGTGATATCCAACGTTCCACATTGAACCGGCTTGCCTTCGATGGACTCAATATTCGCCGCAATTCGAGCAGCTAGATGAGCGCCTCGGGTTGGTATGCCAAGAAGAGTGATGGATTCAGAACCAGAGTTACGTTCGAGAATCTCATGGGAAATACGGGTAATTGCTCGTGCCATATCTGGCGCCGGCAGGGCAAGGCTCATGTCAATCTCCTTCCCCGCCTCGCAGGACGGGTCGTTAAAGGATGTTGGGCGCAGTTTAGCACTTAAGTTCGAGACGCTGTGGATTGAGGGATTTCGTGCCCAACGGGCTCACTTAGCGTGCGCAGATGACTACAGCCACAAGCATCGACCTAGTTTCCGCCCGCCTACGTGCAATCCGCAGATCAAAATCACTATCGCTCAGTGACGTTGAAGTTTTGAGTATGGGAACGCTCAAAGCTGTCGTCTTAGGTTCCTACGAACGAGGTGCTCGAACATTGAGTGTGAAGCGCGCCATCGCGATAGCAGAGCTGTATCAGGTATCTGTTACCCAACTATTTGGTGATGAAGAACCAGTTGAGGTTCTAAGTGTTGATAAAACGGTGATCGACCTGCGCGCTATCAATAGACGAGCTCAATCAGATGACCACCCATACCGATCAAAATATCTACTGCTAGCCCGATTGGCACTTCGAATAACCCGCTCGCGTCAAGATTGGAACGGTGAAGTGCTCTCTATTCGCCAGGCAGATGTAGAGACGCTCAGTCTGCTTCTCGATGAACCAATATCAAAGGTACTGCTGTGGCTAGATGATGAGCGCGTATTACTTAAGACACGAAACTCTCAAACAGTAAAGAGTTAGATAGCAATGCTTTCTTTAATGGAGGAGATTCGGCCCAGAACGCCGTGAATATAGCCAGCAGATTCATCTGTGGATAGTTCCTTCGCCAAAGTCAGCGCTTCATCGATAGCGATACCGTCATCGAGATCCGAGCTCCAGACAATCTCATAGATGCCAAGACGCAAAATATTGCGGTCTACCGCCGGTAAGCGATCCATATCCCAGCCTTGAGCATAGGTAGCGATGAGCTCATCAATTTTTCGTTTGTTATCAGTTACTCCGGCAATTAGTACCTTTGTAAATTCGCGGATCGGACGTGCATCTGGACCTTCTTCGACAACGTCACGAAGAGTGAGCAAATCTGCAGCAGAAGCGCCGCGAATATCAGCCTCGTAGAGGAGATCTAGAGTCTGTTTACGGGCCTTACTGCGAGCTGACACTAGTTGGCGCGACCCTGGTATGAACCGTCTCGAGTATCAACCATGACGATTTCATCCTGCTTGATAAAGAGCGGAACCTGAATCTGAATTCCGGTCTCAACAGTTGCTGGCTTTGTTCCGCCAGAAGAGCGATCACCTTGAAGACCTGGTTCTGTGTAAGTAACTTTGAGCGCAACTGAAGCCGGAAGTTCAATATAAAGCGGGTTGCCTTCGTGAATCGCCACGATAGCTTCAGTGTTCTCAAGCATGTAATCAGCTGAATCGCCGACAGTCGCTGCTGAAATTGTCATCTGATCAAAATTAACGTTATCCATAAATACAAAATCATCGCCTTCCTTGTAAAGGAAGTTCATCTCGCGCTTTTCGAGAATAGCAATCTCGACTTTGACGCCCGCGTTGAAAGTCTTATCGACAACTTTGCCAGTCATAACCTGCTTCAACTTGGTGCGAACGAATGCAGGGCCTTTACCTGGCTTCACATGTTGGAATTCGACAACAGTCCATAGCTGACCTTCGATATCAAGGGTCATGCCGTTCTTTAGATCATTTGTTGTTGCCACGATTACTCCAGTTCATGCCTTCGCCAACCGAAGGGCAATAGACGGCAGAGTTTACCGTATCTCTTTAGGAGACTAACGCCTTCAAGGCGATGAGGGCCAAGACATAGGAATTGGGACCGAAGCCACCAATCGTTCCATTGGCTACGCCAGAAATCACAGATGTATGACGAAACTCTTCTCGAGATAGCGGATTAGAAAGATGCACTTCAATCAGTGGAGATTTCACCAACTCTGCGGCGTCACGAATTGCGTATGAATAATGTGTAAAGGCAGCGGGATTGATGATTACGGGGGTATTGGTATCTGCAGCCTCATGGAGCCAACCAATGATTTCGGCTTCATCATTACTTTGGCGCACATCTGCCTCAAAACCATGTGTCTTTGCCGCAGACTCGATATGAGAAACGAGTGCCGGGTAAGTCATGTCTCCGTAAATCGATGAGTCGCGGATATCTAGACGACCAAGATTTGGTCCATTGAGAACTAGTACCTTCATTGCGCAAGCCTCTCATATGCCTTGATGAGCTCGCTCTCAATTGGATTCTCTAAACGCTGTGTCTTTCCAATTTCTGTTATCACTACGAAGCGCAATGTGTTCCCGCGGCTCTTCTTATCCAACTTCATTGCTGCATGTAGCTCTGGCTACT
>Ga0209191_1001760_pt1 | contig 14024 bp, 10 predicted proteins | sample S_130626_EF_Meta_FD_187320 | JGI IMG/M metagenome (GOLD analysis project Ga0209191, IMG submission 187320) | Freshwater microbial communities from Lake Simoncouche, Canada to study carbon cycling - S_130626_EF_MetaG (SPAdes) (version 2) | ecosystem: Environmental > Aquatic > Freshwater > Lake ... | reverse complement strand
AAACAAATGAAGAAGAAGAAAAAATCTTTGAAAAAATAAAGAGAAATGTTCTCAAAGAAATAGTCGTAAATCGATCATTCGAAAATAACTCTAGAATGCTTTAAATTTTTTGTAAAAAAAATGATATATAGCTAATATAATGACTGCAGTACCTAACCAAAATGAAATAGTCGGTGCTTTTATAAGTATTCCGAAATGTGCTTCTAAGACAATACTCGAAATGTTTAAGCTAGGGATTAACCGTAATAACCATTCGAGTGAGAAAACACCCCAATTTATAATATATGAAAATCATCAAAGGTTAAAAGTATTAGAAAATAGATATAACTTAGAGAACAAATATATTTTTACATTTGTTAGGCATCCATATGATAGAATAAAATCTTGGTATTATTATCATAAAAAAATGGAACCTTATAAATCCAAAAGTCTGAATGAATGGATTCAAGATGGTTGTAAAACACATTGGTGTATTCAAAACAGAACCGATTGGGTAAGTGAAAATATTTCTCCTTTACTTCAATATAATTTTATAGATGGAAAAACAAAAATGAATTATATTGGTAAAATAGAGAATTTTGAGGAAGATTGTAAAATTATAATATCGCAAATAAATGAAATAATAAAAGATAAAAATTATATGAATAAAATAAAATATGAGTTTGTAAAAAAAAATGAGTCAACCCGAAAAAGACAGGAAGCCATTAGTGATGCAAACAAGGAATTAATCTATCATATGTTTAAAAAAGATTTTGACTATTTTCAATATACAAAATAATATGTATAATTAGATATATTTTGTATAATAAAAAGGTGTAATAAATGGAAATTGAGAACCTGATGATAAAAACATATGAAAGAAATAGTCGTATATTTATCCAGATAAAGTTCTCAATATAGTATAAGTATTTGTAAATATTATTAAAAATGTCGCGAACATTTGAACCAATTTTATTCGATGTTACTTTAAGGGATGGATTACAAACCGAATCTATTGAGAACTATCCGACCGAAAAGAAAAAAGAGATATTTCATCATATATTGAGAACCTATAATCCACCAAATATAGAAATAGGTTCTCTCGTAAATCCAAAAATATTACCCATTATGAGTGATTCTATTGAATTATTTCATTATGCCCAGCAAAATACACCGAATAATATCTATGTTCTCGTTCCTTCGATGAATAGACTAGAATACGCAATTGAAAATAAGATAAAAAATCTATCTTTTATTACTTCGGTATCTGATATGTTTCAAATAAAAAATACAAATAGGTCATTATTACAAACGAAGAAAGAATTTATTTCTATTTTCGAAAGAATAAATCGAGAACCTTATCAATTTCATAATAAAAAATTGTATATTTCGTGTATAAATAAATGTCCAATAGTAGGAAAAATCGAGAACGATGTAATTGTAAGAGAGATTTTGTATTATTTCGAGAACTTTGAGTTTGATGAATTATGTATTTCAGATACTTGTGGAGAACTTGAATTCGAAAATTTCATATATATAATCAAAAAGTGTATGATTTTAGGTATTCCAGAGTCAATGTTCTCAATTCATTTACATATATCTGAAAAAAATATCGAGAACATTGAGAAAATATTACTATTTTCGTTTGATAATAACATACATAAGTTTGATATTTCTTGTATAAATAGTGGTGGTTGTTCGGTGACAATGAAACCCGATGAAATTAGTCAAAATTTATCATATGATTTATTTTATACACCTTTTTTCATTTCAAACGCCGATTTTTATATAGTTAAAATTATTTAAAAATATACCTTCATATTGTAATAGGTGACAATGAATATTGAAGAACTCTTACATAAAATAAAACAAGTAGAGGAAGAAAAACAAAATATACTTAACGAAAATGATAAATTAAAACAACTTTTACAAAATTATAATGATAGTCGTAAGAACTATTATGAAAAAAATAAAGAAATAATAAAAGCAAAAGCAAAACAAGGATTAAAGAAATTAGCTGATGAAAATCCAGAAAAACTTAAAGAATATAGAAGAAATGCTTATATAAAACGAAAAGAAAAACTTATGAAAATAGAAAATAACAAAGAAGAAAATATTTAGGCAATTTGAAATAATTATTTATTTTTAGGAATAATTAACTATTTGAAAAAACTATTTAAAATTATTTTCTTTTTATAGTATATAGGAATGAAAAAACCTAAAAAAGTTAAGGAGAAGAAAAAAGAGGAAGATAACTTTGATTTTATGAAAACAAATAAGGACAACATAAATAATGTTATTAAGGATAAAACTATTTTACCTATCATATACGATTTGGTAAATAGAACTAATAAAATTGTTATTCGGGCTTATCAATTTATTAAACTTTATTGTGTTTTTTGCTATGATAATCATATTCCATTTCCTTCAATTGATAAGGATTTTATATGCGATGTATTCAAGATTGTTACTATAAGAAAATGTAATTCTGGTGGATATACTGATAAAAATATGCCTGATAAGTTACGATTATTATACAATTTTTATAATAATTATTACTCTTCTACATTAGTTGATAATGATTTTATCTATTATGACAAGTTACCTTATATTTTAGCATATGAAGCTATTGATATGGTTACTAACATAAATAATAATATTCAAGAACACTTTATAGACCACCTTAATAAATATGTCAATCTCACTTTTCAAGTAAAAGAAAAATCCGCAGAAATTACCAAGAACAATAAAGATAAAGTAGTTAGAAAAGAACTTCATAAGCAATTACACGATGAATTTAACAAGGTAAAAAAGGATTTAATTTCATTTGATGAACCAAAATCAGCAGAAAAATACCATTCATGGATTAGAGAACAACGAATATTGTTATATCCTAATAAAAGTAAGTTTGATAATGATAATATTTATTATGATTTGAAATCTAATACACAAGATTATCTAGTTTCTATGTTTTATCTTTCCAGACAATTTGAATTACAAAATGATGAAATATTAAGAAATAATGAAATGAATGACATTAAGAAAAAACAAATACGATTATTTAATGTATTACCATTAAGAACGAATATTGTAGGAAAGAATATTTGTATTGATACTTGTGGAATAATTCAAAACTTTTTAGGTAATGAAGCAAGTTACCCCATATTACAAACATATAAAAAAGAAAATAAATATTTTGAATTATGGAACAGATTTTTTAAGTTAAACAAACGAACATTTAAAAAGGGGAAAAAATATGCCTTTTCATTTATGATACGAACTGATGGGGTTTCTTGTTGTGCTTTATTCATAAGATTAGGTGCGAATGGAAACCCGCTTCCAAAAACCATAGAAAATAAAAAATGTTGCGAAGAAGTAAATACTGATTACATTGAAAAAACTGAAATTACAGATGGGTTAAGAAATATGAAAGTGGTTTGTATTGACCCTAATATGAGCGACCTTATCTATTGTGGTTCAAAAGATGAAAATGGAATTTTACAAACATTCCGTTATACTCAAAATCAACGAAGATTAGAAACACGAATGAAAAAGTATTGTAAAATTAGAGATAAAGTAAGCAAAGAAACTGTAATAGAAGAAAAAACTATCAAAGAAATAGAAACTGAATTGAAGGAATATAATAGTAAAACAACTAATTATGAAAAGTTCAAAGAATATTGTATTGAGAAAAACAAAGTAAATTCCAAATTATTTAATCATTACCAACAAGAATTCTATAAAAAATTCAAATTGAATACATTTACAAATTCTCAGAAAAGCGAAAGAAAAATGATACAAAATTTTTCTAAGAAATTTGGTAGCCCAGAAAATACTGTTTATGTAATGGGTGATTATGATAAAGGAAGTTACCATATGAAAGGAGTAGAACCAGTAATTTGTAAGAAGTTTAGAAGAATATTCAAAAACGCTGGATACAAAACATTTTTAGTAAATGAATACAAAACATCAATGTTATGTAACTGTTGTCATAATGAATTAGAAGCATTCAAGGAAAGACCAAGCAAAAAACCTAAAAAGAAAGGGGGAATAGAAACCTGTCACGGATTATTACGATGTCAATCGGTTAAACCAAAGTGTGAAATAATCCATAACAGAGATAAGAATGCCGTCCAAAATATGTTAGAAATAGTCCATTCCATATTTACAATAGGGAAAAGACCAGATATATTTTGTAGGGATATAAATTCTTAAAACATCATATCCGTTTCACGACGGATACTAATCAAATTTTTATTCCCTTTTTATTTTTTTATGTCGTGAAAATCGGCGTTTGAAATGAAAAAAGGTGTAAAATACTTGAAAAATATCAAAATCGAGAACCTGATAGAATTTCTAAGGATAATATATAATGGATTCAATCCAACTTAAGCAAGAACGAGATCCCAAATATGGTAAATATGATAATCCAAATGAAGAAGTCGCATCTGTAGAAAAAGAACCAATAGTAGATACGGAACCAATGAGTTTAGCGAAAGAAGAGATGCCTGAAAATATTACATTAGATGAAGAACCAGCTGAAATAGTAGAAGAAAAACCATTACCCACAGTCGTACCAGTGATTCGTAAAAATGAACCTGTATTCGCTGAAGAAAAACCAAAAACAAGAAGAATAATAAAAAGATCATCAAGTATTAAATCAGTCACACAAAAGAAGAGAAAGAGATGTAAAAAAGGTTCTCGAAGAAATAGAAAAACAAAGCGTTGTAGAAGAAAGTGCGAACCAGGATATAAAAAAAACAAATCGAATCGTTGCGTAAAGGCCTAAGTACATAAATTAGGATAAGAATAGTCATTATTTTCTAACGAATTCGTATTAGCCCAAGGAATCATATTATTACCGTTTTCTTTCCATACGATTTCGGCTTTTTCCGAGAAGACGATGGCTTTTTTTTTCGTGGCTCTTTCTTTAAATATCGGAATATAGGAATATAAATTTTGTTTTGCCAATTTATGTAGTTGATTTTCGGAATCATAAATATTAGTGGTTTCGTATGGGTCACTTACCAAATCAAATAACCAATATGTGAATACACCTTTCACGAATTGTTGAGCACATCGGCTTTCTTTATCAATACTATCGTCGTCTAATGCAGTATCGGTATAAAACCAACCACCATAATCGGGGTCGTTAAACGTATGCATTAATTTATATTTATCATCACGAATAGCAAACGACCCATTATACCAGATATTAAAATTATAATCTGTAATATCAACATACATATTATAAAGTAATATGGTTCGAGGAGTAGAAGTACCTTTCCAGCCATCAATTTGATTGATACCATCTAATTTGTAGTCATCGGAAGGTGTATAATTAATATTAGCCAGAGCTAATATGGTAGGAAACCAATCCGAAATATGCATTAAACCGCTATAATTAGTACCTCCGTTAGATAAAAGGGGGCTATAAATGAAGGAATCGACTTTAATACCACCTTCGAATAAAGCACCTTTCGAGCCACGTAGAGGGCCATTTCTACCACCACCATACCAACACCCACCATTATCCGACATAAATATGATGTATGTATTATCTAATATACCTTTACTATCCAATGCATCATATATTTGACCAATACCTTTATCTAATAGATAGAGAGATTTCACGTATTCTTGTCTAGTATCACCGACAATTGTTTTATGTATTGTTTCCAAAATTGTGGGGTCTTCATCAAAATAGGAATCGGGAATACCATTATCGAATTTACCGTGATCTATAAACGGGTCGTGTACTGCCTGATAAGCCATATATAAGAATAAAGGGTCGCTGGTATCGTGTTTTTCGATTATATTTACTGCTTTGTTGGTATAAAATATGGTCGAATAATTATGTTTATCAGAGCCAGTATAAGGGACATAACAAGTGGTATTGGATTCGATAAAATCGGAATGGGCACCATAATCGGGTGATTTTTTCGACCAATAATAGTTTTCACCGTTAGAATAACCAGTCCAAGAATCAAATCCACGTGCAGTGGGTAGAAATACGGGTGAGAAATAACCGAGATGCCATTTACCCAACATATGAGTAATATATGAATTATCTTTGAGAACTTCGGCTAAGGTGGTTTCTTCGAGAGGCATTCCCCATTCAGCAATAGCAGATACCATACCATATTGCATACCAATGGATAAAGGATATCTACCAGTGAGTAAAGAGGCACGACTTGGACTACATACTTCTTGTGCATAAAAGTTTTCCATAATAATACCTTGTTTAGCGAGAGAAGATAGATGAGGTGTAGCAAAAGCAATATCGCCAGAGGAATAACCAATAGAATTCCAAGATAAATCATCGGCAACAATAATAATGAAATTCGGTTTGGTATGCGTGGTGGATGATTTGTATGCATTTATATAAGTAAACGCTTGTAAAACAGTAGTAATGTATTGAGAAGAGCTATTTGGAGCAGTAATAGTTACAAGTAAAACTGAAATAATCAATATAGTTAAACATATTATCAATGTTGTAGAAATGCATATACATCGTTGTTGTCGTTGTCTAAATAGATTTATTTCTTCTTGTTCTTCGAGAATAATATCATCTTCGTCGTTGAACCTGGGATTCATAATGGTTCCGTATGATGAGGCAGTTGGTCTATGTTCCATTATGATTTTGATATATGATATTTTTTATATTTTGGTATGAACTCAATTTTATGATAAAAATGATAAAGGATATAAGGAAATCGTTCGTCCTATATTAGGAATATAGTATGATGCAAACGCGAAGTCAAACATTACAACAAAAGAATGCGAACGAATTTATATGCGATTTTGATAAATCGAGTCGTGCGTGGAGAGCGAATAAGGTGAAATTACAAAATGGTTGTTATGAATATAAAAAGACACTAGAAAGCGAAAATAGTAAATCACACAAGTATAATACAAGGTCTTCGACAAAACTTTAGAAAAAATTCGTAGAAAAAAATAAAAAAAAATAATTATAAAAATATATAATGGATAATATTACTCTTAGTGAAGAAACCACTGTCCCACAAGTACCAGTCGAGCATCAATTTGATGTAGAAGCACAACTACCTGTAACTGAAGAAGCACCAGAACAACAACCTTTAGCAAAGCAAATAACCAGTGGCGATTTGATTGGAATCGAAGTAACAAATGAAAATGTGGCATTGAATTTATTAGTATCGTTTGTAAATTTGGCTCATAGTAGAAATGCATTTAATTTACAAGAATCAGCAAAGATATGGGAATGCATTCAAAAATTCATCCAACCAAAGTAAATTCTAACAAAACATAAAAACCAACCTAAATAAAAAATAAAATGATTTCTATTTATTTTTTATTTGAGAGTAGTAGCGATAAATTCTTCATCGGTCAATGGTATTGGTTTTGCAAATTTACCTTTTAATATAGCCAAAATAATAAAATTCAGTTCTTCCAAGGTAGCATTGAGAAGCTGGATTTCACCCGTTTTTATATTCAGAATCTTGAAATACTTTTTGACATCAGGATTAGTCATATTCCAAAGCCAGGCATAAATAACGACTTGTAGAAGATGGTCAATCGAAATTTTAGTAGTGCATTTGAGTTCCCAAACAGTAAATTCGGTGATTAAATCGACACGAGCAGTGAAGCGAAATTTTTCCCAAATAGGGAAATGTTGAGAGAGAAACTCATCGATTTTCAGATGGGCTTTATCGTCGGAACAATGAATGATAGTGGATTCCATAATAGGTTTGGTTTGCTGACTTTCTTTACCGATGGTATTTTTCAAAAGTTCTCGACATTTATCCAGGGTTTCATCAGAAATCCAATTATATTCATCTCGATTAATTTGTTTTAATTTGAAATATAGTTTTTCTTGGCAAGAAAGATAAAAGTTGGATAAATATAAATAATCACTGATATTGGTACAGGTTCTAGGCAGTTCAGCAAATAATCTCTTTAAAAATCCGTGTTGGTTCTCTTTTGTTTCTTTGATATTTTCGGAAATCATATCATATAAAACATTACTTTGTTCTCCAATAATGAAATCATAATACAAGGAAGGAATCGCAATACCATTAATATCACTGACTTCTTCGTAGTAACCTTGTTGAGTTTGAATGATGGTAGGTATATCGACATCAAACGTTTCGGTAGGTTCTCGAATAAAGATTTTATCTAATAAAGAGGATATTTCATCAATGACGGATTCGGGTATAAATTTAATCATATCGGTGGGAGTAGTATAATGTTTTTCTTGTAACATATGATTTTTATCGAGAACTTCTTCTTTGATATAAAAAACACTACGAGGAATACCTTTAAAATGGATATAAGGTTTGGATTTCATTTCGTGATGGCTTTGTTTTAAGAATTCCAAAGGGCGGTCAGTAACAAATTGGTCGCTTTCTAATAAATATAAATTATTGGTAGCACGGGTAGCACCTACATATAAAGTATTTGGACAGCGATCTTTGGGTAAATTACGTGCATAATAATCGAGATATCCATTATCGAATCCCACAATAAAAACATGGGCACGTTGTCTTCCTTTGACACAATGAAAGGTAGAGAAGACGACTTTACCATCGATAACGCGGTCATCGATTTTATCGGCCATTTCAAGCATAGGAACAAAGCAGGGAATACCTTCACTTACTAAAGCGTTTTCCATTTTACGAACATTACTATTTGCACCTTTGACTGAGGCACCTAATACGAAAATTTCGGAAGGTTTTACACCTTGTTCTAAGAGGCAATTAATTTCATAAATGACAGTTTTTTCTAAGTTGGAGCGAGAATTACGAATATATTTGACAGGTTCTCCATCACGACAAGAATCCATACGATTTTCGCCGAGCATAGTATGATTTACAAATTGTTTTATTTGGTTTGTGATGCGATAAGACATACGCATATTACATTTAACCATTTCGGTGGTTCTCAAAAAAGGGTTGGATGCCCATATTTTATCGGCCAATGATAAAAAGCGAATATCGGAACCCTTGAATTCGTATAGTCCTTGCATAACATCACCGAGAATAACCAATTGTATTGTATGGTTTAATTCGGGTTCTTGTAAACACATATCGTTTATGAATTTTCGAACGAGCTGAAAATAAACAAGAGTCATATCTTGTGCTTCGTCGATGACAATAATATCATAATATGGGATGGGTTCTCTGGCGGGTATGTTATTACATAAAATATATCGAATACCAGTATCGGTATAGGAGGTGGATAAATAGTGACGAACAGCGAGACTATGGTAGGTATGGATAGTCAGATTGATAATTTCATTAAGTTTGACCTTTTCTTTGATTTCGGTTCTCAATGAGGAGTTATAGGTGAGCTGTAGAATTTTTTTATCAGGAAGTTCTCTGGCGATAGAAAGAACAGTTGTGGATTTACCTGAACCTGCAACAGCATCAACAATGACATTTTTTCCTTCTTTTACTTGATTTAAAATATATTGTTGTTCATCGCTTAATGGATTCATTTATAGTTATAATGGTAGTTATTGAATTTTTATGTTATTTTATTAATTACATAAAAATTGGGTTTATACTTCTGATTCGAGAATGTCGAGTCTTGATTTTATTTCTTTATTTTCTCTTTTGCAGATTTTTCCACCTTTTGCACCTTTTTACATTTCCAACGCCGATTTATAAATAATTTTTCAAGCATCCTTTTCTTGTTTTAGAGCAAGATAAATGACGATTTTTATTCTAAATTCGGGAATAGTATATTTATTATGTAATAAATATATTATGATACAAAGATTATGGTATTAAGAATTTACCAGTAAGCTGATTGATCGATGAATGCGTTACTACCAAGATTGATATCAGAATTGAATTGTGTTTCGGCAGTGAATGTAGCAATTCCAGTGAATTCAGATGTTAAATCAACTTTTAATGCTTTAATTTCAGTATTACCATTTGAAACAATCAAATTACCAGTTGTTACACTAAAATCTCCACTGGAAACTGTTAATCCAGCACTTGCAGTGACAAGGGATTTCATATCAGTTGATCCGTTGATAACAGCATTACCATTCAATGACAAATCAGCCAATAACACCATTTTTTCAGAGAATTGTGATTGGCCAGAAACATCGAATGACATTCCAGTTGTGGCTTCTGCTTTATTAACGCATACTGCATAGTTTTTTCCGACCAATAAAACTGGTGTTGATCCAGAATTATCGAAATGGAAACGGGCAATATCATAATTGCTAGTGAGACCTTTTTGTAAGGCAACCATTGTGGCATCGGCTCCACTAGATTCGATGAACAATTCATCAGTCACTTGGATATTGACATTGGTTTGTGTAACAGTACCCATGAAGCTGAATGAGCCATCGATTGTCAAATTACCTCCGATAAATACATCTTTGGTGATATTGGCATTACCTCCAATGGCTATGTTTTGAGAGACGTCGACATCATCAGTGGTTAACGATATTTTCTTTCCAGCTACAGTGGCAAAGAGAAGGTCATTGGCGGTGGCAGCAATTTTATCATTTTGAACATATAAATCACCGCAGGTGAATGTCTTGGAACTAGCCAATGTAACATCATTATTGAATGCTGATGTACCATCGATTTGTAATGTAGTTTTACCCCAGATTGCAGCATTGGCGGTTAATGTGGAGTTACCTTGGATAGCATCAGTTACTGTTAATGTATTACCCATTGTGACGGCACCAGTTACAGCTAATGCGGCGTTAGCTTGGACATTTCCAGCAACAGTCAATGTGGAGTTACCTTGGATGGCACCAGTTACAGCTAATGTGGTGTTACCTTGGATGGCACTAGCAACAGTTAATGTATTACCCATTGTGACGGCACCAGTAACATCTAATTTAGCGTTACCTTTGATATCACTAGTTACAGTTAATTTGGAGTTAGCTTGTACATTTCCAGTAACAGTTAATGTATTACCCATTGTGACGACACCAGTTACAGCTAATGCTGCGTTAGCTTGGACATTTCCAGCAACAGTTAATGTATTACCCATTGTGACGACACCAGTTACAGCTAATGCTGCGTTAGCTTGTACATTTCCAGCAACAGTCAATGTGGAGTTACCTTGGATGGCACCTTCCAAATTGGATGTACCAAAAATTTTTAAGTTACCATTCGCACTAATATCTCCGTTAGTTTGGATACTTCCGAGGGAATCAATGTTTCCGTAACATCCGATATTGGAGTGGAAAGAGGCATCTTGAGTGACGAATACACGGCCGTTTAAGAATGTATCACCCTTCACGTATAAGTTCATTTCAATGATTTCATTACCAGCAACGGTCAAGTTACCACCGAAATAACCTTCACCTTTTACAACTAGGTTTTCAGCAATGTTCAAATTGCCATTGATATCAACATTTTGGTCGAAGTAAGCATTACCACCGACTTGGAGGTTACCACCGACTTTAGCATCGGTATCGACGTTAAGTTCTGTAGTATCAGTGTAGGAAGATTTGCTGTTACCATCTAAGTAACCACGTAATTCAGCAAATGCGGCTTTAACGTTTTCGTCCAAATCATAGATGTAACTTAATTTGTTTGTTGGAATTTCAACATCGGCATCATCTGTAGGTGTTCTGACAGTAATTTTTGTGGCTTCCATAGCGAATTTGGAATCATTGCTACCAGTTGTGTAAAAGTTTAAGGAGTTATCGGCACGAACTAAAATGCCACCTCCACTGACATCGAGGAAACCTTTAAGGTAACTCTGGCGAAGCTTGTTAGCGTTTGCAGGGATGCTTGTCCAAGGGTTAGACATTGTATATAGTGTTAATATATAAAATTATTTATCAAAAAAATAATCGTATATTTTCCTAAATAGAATTTTGAACGCACTGTCTTAAAAATAGAATTTTTGGGGGTATCAATAACTATGAACGATTTGATAATGTGATTATAATTATCGTTTGAAAATAATTATAATATTTTTGTTTATTTATGTAATGCATTTATGACCACAATTTTATTGTTTTGATTCCAAATCAAGAACCCGCTGTTTTAACTCTTTTATTTCATTTACGAGGATACCGATGATACCGTTATAATTCAAACATTGGATATCTTGACCGTCTTTTTGGCCTTTTACTAAATAAGGGTATTGTTCTTGAACTTCGTGAGCAATGAAACCAATATCTTCCGAATGTGTTATTTTATTATAATAATGCACTGGTTTCAAGTGATCGACAATGAAATCGGCATTTAAAGGAGTAACATTATCTTTGATTCTATAATCGGAAGAAGTTACAAAGGTGGTAGCAATACAGTTTCCACCAATACCGACACCACCTGCAACAGTAAGAGCACCTGTAGTTGTACTAGTAGATGCAGTCGTATCATTAATATATAATTTACTAGCGATGGACACATTAGCACCGAAAGAAGCATCGGATGCAACGAAAAGACGTTTATTGGCAGAAATATCATTGACAAATGTACCAGAACTACTAGTAGTACCGCCACTACCAACACCACCAATAATAGCAGATGACGGAATACTATTCGCAGCATAATTTGCATATAAAATACCATTGACCGATAAATCACTAGCAACAAATAATCGGCTAGTGAAAGAAGCGTCTGCAATAACAAATAGACGATTATTCAATGTAGTATCACCAGTTGCAGATAAACCAGCACCAGCCGTCAAAAGGCCGCTGGTAGTGATGGTTTTATTAGTCAACGTTTGAGTACCAGTTAGAGTGACTACATTCGCACTTAATGCTGAATCAGCAATACAGGTAGGTGGTAAAGTTACAGTTCCAGAGACAGTTAAACCAGCACTAGCAGTTAAAAGACCCGAAGTGGTGATAGTTTTATTAGTCAAAGTTTCAGTACCTGCTAAAGTGGCTAATGTACCATTGGTTGTAGGTAAAGTAATCGAAGCAGACCCATTTCTTATAGAAGAAGAAGCAGGTAAATACAATGCACCATTTACTGATAAATCACTAGCAACGAATACTTTACCACCGAAAGAAGCATCACCACCTAAAAATAGACGTTTATTGGCAGATAAATCATCATATAAATATAAACGGCCATTCAAAGACATATCTTGAGCAACAATGAATTCATAACTCACAGTATAAACAGTCAAATTGGTAGAATATTGTTTCACTTGTAAGTTACCATTTACAGTTAAATCTTTTCCAATGTATACGTTTGAATTTAAAGAGGTATCATTTATAACGAATAATCTATTACTAGTTGTGTTATCACCAGTAACTGTTAAACCAGCTCCAGCAGTCAAAAGACCGCTGGTAGTGATGGTTTTATTGGTTAATGTTTCAGTGCCTGTTAAAGTTGCTAAGGTACCCCCAGTAGGTAAAGTAACCGTACCAGTATTAATAATGGATGAAATAGTAGGTGTAGTAAGAGTTTTGTTGATTAAAGTTTGAGTATCAGTTAGAGTGACTACATTCGCACTTAATGCTGAATCAGCAATAGAGGTAGATGGTAAAGTTACAGTTCCAGAGACAGTTAAACCAGCACTAGCAGTCAAAAGACCCGAAGCGGTGATAGTTTTATTGGTTAATGTTTCAGTGCCTGTTAAAGTGGCTAATGTAACAGTGCCAGTAGGTAAGGTAATTGTGCCACCATTTGTAATGGATGAAATGGTAGGCGTAGTAAGAGTTTTGTTGGTTAAAGTTTGAGTATCAGTTAGAGTGACTACATTTGTACTTAAAGCAGAGTCTGCAATCGAAGCGGATGGTAAAGTAACGGCTCCAGAGACAGTTAAACCAGCACTAGCAGTTAAAAGACCCGAAGTGGTGATAGTTTTATTGGTTAATGTTTCAGTGCCTGTTAAAGTGGCTAATGTACCAGTAGTAGTAGGTAATGTAATTGTACCAGTATTAATAATAGATGAAATGGTAGGTGTAGTAAGAGTTTTATTAGTCAAAGTTTGAGAGTCAGTTAGAGTGACTACATTTGTACTTAAAGCAGAGTCTGCAATCGAAGCGGATGGTAAAGTAACGGCTCCAGAGACAGTTAAACCAGCACTAGCAGTTAAAAGACCCGAAGTGGTGATAGTTTTAT
>Ga0209191_1001752_pt1 | contig 14059 bp, 12 predicted proteins | sample S_130626_EF_Meta_FD_187320 | JGI IMG/M metagenome (GOLD analysis project Ga0209191, IMG submission 187320) | Freshwater microbial communities from Lake Simoncouche, Canada to study carbon cycling - S_130626_EF_MetaG (SPAdes) (version 2) | ecosystem: Environmental > Aquatic > Freshwater > Lake ... | reverse complement strand
GTTCCACCATCAACACAGAAATACCTTCGGAGTTGATCTGCTTCACAATGGTAAAGATCTGAGCGATGAGCATTGGGGCAAGTCCCATAGAAGGTTCATCAAGAAGCATGAGACGAGGACGACTCATGAGTGCACGACCAATTGCGAGCATCTGTTGCTCGCCACCAGACAATGTGCCGCCCAACTGAGTCATGCGCTCACCGAGGCGAGGGAACAAATGAACGACGTGTTCAAGGTCTGCGGCTTTTGTATCGCTCTTGTAGCCGCGAACGTATGTGCCCATTTCCAAGTTCTCACGCACTGACATGCCCGGAAAGATGCCGCGACCTTCAGGAGCTTGACAAATACCCAACTTCACGCGATCATGTGACGCCATGTTGGTGATGTCGACACCTTCGAACAACACGCGACCCTGCGCAACAGGACGAACGCCTGAGATGGTGCGCAATGTTGTGGTTTTACCGGCGCCGTTTGCACCAATGAGAGAAACAATTTCACCTTCATTGACATTGAAGGAGATGCCTTTAATGGCTTCAATCTTGCCGTAGAACACATGAAGATCTTGTACCTCAAGCAGCATCGTCTGGTACTCCCAAATAAGCAGCGATCACATCTGGGTTGTCGCGTATTTCATGCGGCAACCCTTCGGCAATCTTTCGACCAAAATCAAGAACAGCAATGCGATCACTGATTTTCATAACAACGTTCATGTCGTGTTCGATTAACAACACCGTGTAGCCCTGATCACGAATACTCAGAATCAATTCGTTTAGTTCTTGCTTTTCTGCGGGGTTGAAACCGGCTGCAGGTTCGTCAAGACACAGCAACTTTGGGTTAGTTCCGAGTGCGCGGGCAATTTCAAGACGACGCTGATGACCGTACGGCAAATTTCGTGCTGCGACTTCTGCATATTCATCAATGCCGATGAACTTCAAAAGTTCGTGTGCGCGCTCACGACTTTCAGATTCTTCGCGACGACTACGAGGGATGCCAAGAATCGCACCGACAACGCTGGTCTTGCTGTGAGCATCGACACCCACCATGACGTTCTCAACCGCTGACATATCCGGAAAGAGGCGAATGTTCTGGAATGTACGTGCAATTCCGCGCTTTGTGATTTGGAAACGCTTCAGACCAAGCAATGACTTGTCGTCAAATGTGACAGTGCCGCTTGTCGGTGCATACACACCAGTAATTACGTTGAAGCACGTGGTCTTTCCGGCGCCGTTAGGGCCGATGAGACCAAGGATTTCACCCTTGTTGATGTGAAGAGAAACATTGTCAAGTGCGGTGACGCCACCAAATTGCATGGTTACTTGATCAACACTAAGAAGAATTTCAGACATCTGATTCACCCTTCTGAGCAATACCAGCAGCTGCACCACGACGGGGAATGATTCCCTGAGGACGGAAAACCATCACGAGCACTAGTACGACACCGAATACGAAATAGCGACGCGTGGAAAAACCGCGGAACCGTTCAGGAATCCAGGCAACTAAGAAGCCACCCATGATGACGCCGTACATGCTGCCCGTGCCACCAAGAACAACTGCTGCAAGGAACAGAATCGACAATTGCAACTGGAAGTTGTCTGGGTTAATGAAACCGACTTTGGAGGCGTACAGCGAGCCAGCGATGCCGCCGATTGCTGCACCAATTGCAAATGCCCACAACTTGAACTTAAAGGTGTCAACCCCCATGAGTTCTGCTGCGTCTTCGTCTTCACGCACTGCTGCCCACGCGCGGCCAACGCGGCTGTTCTCAAGTCGTGTGAGAACGAAAATTATAAGCAAGATGACCGTGAAGCCGAGATACCAATATGGCTTGGCATTGAGAACACCGAACTGCAGTGGGCCAAGACTTGGCGGGCGAGCAATTTTGCTGATTCCTCGCGGACCACCAAGCCAGTCGGAGTTGTTTGCTGTGATGCGAATAATTTCACCAAAACCAAGTGTGACGATTGCTAAATAATCGCCACGTAATCGCAAGGTGGGCGTGCCCAGAATGACGCCTGCAATCATGGCCATGATTACTGACAATGGCAATGCTGCAATCCACGGCAGTGTGAATTGACCTGAAGTGACTACTGCTGTTGTGTACGCACCAACCGCATAGAAACCGACATACCCAAGATCAAGCAAGCCAGCAAAACCCACAACAACGTTGAGCCCGAGTGCAACCAGGATAAACATCATGATTTGGTCGGTGAGAACGTTTTCAAAACTGGTACCGGGAGTATTGATGATCCAACCGAGAACAGGAACATCTGGCCAATACGGCGTGAGGTAGAACGCAGCTATCAACAGTGCGGACAAAGACCACTTGGCTGATCGCGGCAGTGCGCGAAAACGATTGCCCAGTTGCAACTGTGGTGCAGTGCGTTGACGGAAAGCTTCAGTGAGACTCATACGCGGGCCTTGCCAAGTGATTCGCCAAGAATTCCCGTTGGACGGAACATCAAGACGGTCAACAACACAACAAAGGCAATGACGTCTTTCCACTGGCCACCAAAGATTGAGGATCCGTAGTTTTCGGCAAGTCCAAGCACTATGCCACCAAGTAATGCACCCTTGATGTTTCCGATTCCGCCAAGGACAGCGGCGGTAAAGCTTTTAACACCCAAGAGGAAACCAATATTGAATCGGGTCTGGTCGTACACCAAGGTGAACATCATTGCTGCACCTCCGGCCATTGCCCCACCAAGAAGGAATGTAACCAAGATGACTGAGTTGACATTGACTCCAAGAATGCGAGCAGTTTCAGCATCTTGAGCAACGGCGCGAATGCCTCGACCAAGTCGAGTGCGATTTACAAACAACAACAGAGACGTCATCATCAGAACGGCGCCAATTGCAACAATGACGTAGTCGATACGAATATCAGCGCCGAGGAAATTGAAGAGAACTTTCTTTTCCAATACGCGAGGAGTGTTGTAAACCGAACGCGCATCCGGGCCCCATGTTGCAACAGCCTCTGCCATTGCCATAGACGAGCCGATTGCAGAAATAAGAAAAGCGAGACGAGGTGCTTGGCGACCACGGCGGAAAATACGCACGTAACCAAACGCAACAGGGCCAGTGATGACTGCCGCAATTGCAAGATTGGTCATTATGTCGTCTGAGAAAAGAAAAGAGGCAATGAGGCCAGTGAGGAAAGCCAGCACTACTGCGCCGTATGTGTCGCCAGCGCCACGCAATGGTCGATACGCGGTGCGCTCAAGAACAACTGCACCGGCGCCAGAGACCACCATGGCAGCAACGATGCTGCCAACGAGAATTGCAACAAGGACAAACCCGCTGCGATAGGGATATTGGCCACCATCAAATAATGAGATGCCAAATACTTTTGTAAGAGAGATGAGCACACCAAATGTGCCCACCATAAATATTTCGGAATGCGCAAAGTTAATAAGGCGCAGAACTCCGTACACCATGGTGTACCCGAGCGCGACAAGAGCGTAGATGAGCCCCAGCACAATGCCTGAGACAGTGAGGTCCCAGAATGTTCTGTAAATCAGCCAATGGCTCATAATTCCCTACGTTCGATTTGTTCCACGATATTGCAGTGGCGGCTGGGAACAAATTCCCAGCCGCCACGGGCAACGTTCTTAGATCGGATCTACCGACCTACGATCACTTGATGTCAGCGACGTAGGTGATCTTTCCGCCTTCAACCTTGTACATGTAGATGGTTGCAGCTTCAGTAGCTTCGCCATTTTCAGTGAACTTGATTTGCTTGGTTACACCAGCAGCATCGTATGCATTTACTGCAGCCTGAACTGCTGCACGGTCCTTAGCGCCACCCTTGATGACGTTGAGGAGTACGTTTGCTGCGTCGTAGTACTCAGCACCGTAGGTGCCAGGAACTGAGTTGTACTTTGCGGTCCATGCGGCAACGAATGTTGCATCGCCGTCTTTACATGGGCAAGCAATGAGTGCGCCTTCGGCAGCTGGGCCTGCAGCGTCTGCATAACCAGCCTGATCCTTAACACCGTCTCCGAATACAAGTGTTGACTTAACACCGGCATCACGAAGTTGTGTTGAAAGCTTTACTGCTTCACCGTAGTAACCACCAAAGAAGATGACTTCTGGGTTTGCGTCTTTCATCTTCGATACAGCAGCTGAGAAGTCAGCGGCCTTTGGATCGATTGAATCAGTCGCTTTTACAGTTGCGCCTGCAGCAGTTTTCACTGCGTCTGCGAGGCCTTTACCGTAGTCAGAAGCGTCATCGACGATTCCAACAGATGCTGGCTTCAATGTCTCTGAGATGTACTTAGCAATTGCTGGACCTTGAACTGCGTCGTTTGCAAGGATGCGGTGGAATACCTTGAATCCTGCATTCTGAAGTTCTGCGTTTGTTGCTGATCCGGTGATTGTTGCGAGGCCTGCCTCGTCGTACAACGGAAGAGCAGCCTTTGACTCACCAGAGAATCCTGGGCCAACAAGACCAAGAATTGTGGCGTCACTGACAACTGCCTGAGCAACTGCAGGTGCCTTTGCAGGGTCACCTTGTGTGTCGAAAGTTTTGAGAGTTACACAAGCGTCTGCGTTTGCAGCGTTGTACTGATCAACTGCGAGCTGAGCACCCTGAAGCATTGGAGCTCCGAGGTTTGCGGCATCGCCTGTTTCTGGGAATTGCAAAGCGATGCTTGCAACTGGTGCGTCACAAGTGACTTCGGTTGACGCAGCGGCAGTGGTGTCGGAAGCCGCATCGTCGGAACCGCCACAGGCGACTCCTACAAATGAGAGGCTGACGAGAACCGCACCGGCGCGTAGCAAGTTGGATTTCTTCATGGTTTTTTCTCCCCCTAGGAGATCGGTGACAAATGCCACTTTTACTGTGTAGTACAACTAAACTATCGGCGTCTTTAACAAAAGATTAAGTCGGCACTACAGGCGCGTGACTAACTCAACAACATCCCTATAAGAGTTATAGAGGGGGGCTAAGCCAAATCTCATCAGATCCGGGGGTCGAAAATCAGCGATGATGCCCTCGACGGACATCTGGTCAACCAAGGCTTTCCCGCCTGCAAACCCAAGTGCCACATGGCTTCCACGGGATTCAGCGTCTCGAGGGGACTCTAGAACGAAGCCGCGGGGCGCCAGATTTTCGTCAAAAAGGTCGATAAAGAGTCCTGTTAGACCGACACTTTTGGTCCGAATTTCAGTCATGGAGACCTCCGAGAAGATTTCGAGCGCGGCTTCAAGGGATTTCATGCTCAAAACAGTGGTTGTGCCAGTGAGAAAGCGGGCAACGCCTGGGTCTGGCCGAAAACCCAGTTCAAAGTCGAACGGGGCGGCGTGCGCAAACCAGCCGTGGAGTGGCTGACCAGATTCGGCGAGCAGCCGTGGTGCCACGTATATGAAGGCCGGAGCTCCGGGGCCACCGTTCAGATATTTGTAGCCACAGCCAACCGCAAAGTCGATGTCAAGTGTGGATGCATCGAACGGCACCGCACCTGCCGTATGCGCAAGGTCCCACACCATTAGTGCGCCATGTTGGTGCGCAGCTTTCGTGATGGCGGGTGCATCCAAAATTTTGGCGCTTCGATAATCGACGTGAGTCGCAGTAACGACAGCGGTTCGTTCTGAAATGGCGCCGATGATTTCTTCTGCAGGCACTGCTACCAATGTCATGCCATGTTGGTCAGCAACACTTTGAGCAATGTAGATGTCGGTTGGGAAATTGTTGATGTCAATCACAATTTCTGTGCGGCCAGGACGAAGCGCCACTGCCGACATCAGTGCCTTATGCAAATTGATTGAAGTGTTGTCACAACTGATCACAGAGTCTTGAGCTGCACCAATGAGCGGCGCAATCATGTTGCCCACACGCAATGGCATCGCAAGCCAATCTTCGTTCCACGAACGAATAAGGCGTTCACGCCATTCAACTTCAATTGTGTGATGCAATACTTCACGTGATCGCAGTGTTAAAGGGCCAAGTGAATTTCCATCGAAGTACCGAACATCCGACGGGATATCAAATTTCGCCCGCAATGGTGCCAACACATCTTGTGCATCAAGTGTTCGTGCCAATTCTTGTGCGTCTATGAGATTCACGATGGCTCCTTCAGTAACAGTGCGAGTGCCCAGTCTCCCACCACTGTGCCGCGACGCAACAAATCGTATGGCAAATCAAAATGGTCCCGGTTCGGTACAACCGCGGTTTCTGTTGCTGTATCGCTCAATTTCAAGTGGTCTACATATTCCGCATTTTGGCGAATGAATTCTGATGATTCCGCTTCTCCGACAGCACATAACGCCCGCGACATTCCATGAGTGGGCGCAAGCAATTGCGGGCTGATGGCGGCAGCCGTTTCAGGAGTCAGATGAAGCGGATCATTGGTTTCGGTGACGACCAATGGCCGTAGGTCATAAATGCCACTGAGCAAAACAACACCAGACAATCGCGATGCAATTGCATATTCGCGAGCACACATGGCAGCAAGGTGAGCACCCGCACTACAGCCGGCAAGCACTACTTGGGTTGGCTCTAATTCTTCAATTGTTTTCTCAACATCAATGATGCATTCCTCGATGATCTCGGGGATTGTTGCAAAAGGCGCCAACGTGTATTCCACAGCGTGCAACGAAATGCCCTCTGCCTTTGCATCGTTTGCGTTGAATAGAGAATCTGCAGCGGATAATCGCTGCCAGTAGCCACCATGGATATAGATCAGAAGCGGACGATGAGATTGCCGCAACGAGGCAGCGTCATGAGGTGCGCTGAGTTCGTGATATTCAGCAAGGTATTCATCAAGCGGACGAAGGGCATGACGCGAAGGCGAGTACTGATGATCAACATCAGTATCTGGGGCTGTCTGCCAATTAAAAGGCGTACTCATTGCAGTAAACGAGCGACCACGATGGCGGGGCGCTTGAAAACTGAGAACGTTTTGCCATGCACACGTAAAGTCTAAAGCCCGTGGGGCCGGGAACTAATCCCCAGCCACCACGGGCAATATCCTTCGATCGTTTACCTTGATTTATTCGCCGACGTCAGCGACGTAGGTGATTTTTCCACTTTTAACTTCGTACATGTAGATGGTTGCTGCTTCAGTAGCTTCACCGCTTTTAGTGAATTTGATTTCCTTGGTGATTCCAAGGCCGTCATACGCTTTCACTCCAGCAAGTACTGTCGCACGATTGTTCGCACCGGCTTTGATTACGTTGAGAAACACATTTGTAGCGTCGTAGTACTCAGCACCATACGTGCCTGGAACTTCGTTGTACTTTTTCTTCCATGAGGTAAGGAAATCTTTAGTGCCGTCTTTACATGGGCAAGCAATGAGTGCACCTTCGGCAGCTGGGCCGGCAGCGTCTGCATAACCAGCTTGGTCTTTAACACCGTCACCAAAAACAAGTTTGGCCTTGACGCCAGCATCGCGAAGTTGCTTAGAAAGCTTCACTGCTTCTGCGTAATAACCGCCGAAGAAGATGGCATCTGGGTTTGCGTCTTTCATTTTCGATACAACAGCTGAGAAGTCAGCTGCCTTCGGATCAATTGAGTCAGAAGCTTTTACAGTTGCACCCAGAGTTTTCTTTACGGCGTCAGCGAGACCTTTGCCGTAGTCAGAAGCGTCATCGATAACTCCAACAGATGTTGGCTTTAATGCACCTTGGATGTAGTAGGCAATTGATGGACCTTGAAGTGCATCGTTTGCAAGGATGCGGTGGAAAACCTTGAATCCGCCCTTTTGAAGTTCTGCGTTTGTTGCTGATCCGGTGATTGTTGCAAGGCCAGCTTCGTTGAACAACGGAAGCGCAGCTTTTGACTCACCAGAGAATCCTGGGCCAACAAGACCAAGGATTGTTGCGTCACCAACAATTGCTTGAGCAACTGCAGGTGCCTTTGCGGGGTCACCTTGTGTATCGAATGTTTTGAGGTCTACGCACATATCTGGATTGATTCCGTTGAAAGTTTCAACTGCGAGCTGAGCACCCTTGAGCATTGGAGCGCCGAGGTTTGCAGCGTCACCAGTTTCGGCAAACTGCAACGCAATGGCCGCAACTGGTTTTTCGCATTTGAATTCAACTTTTTTGGCGACAGTTGTTCCAGGGACATCAGTGGAATCTGAGGGCGCTTTGGCATCTGAGGCCGCATTGTCGGAACCACCACAGGCGACTCCTATAAATGAGAGGCTGACGAGTACCGCACCGGTACGCAGCAAATTGGATTTCTTCATGATTGTTCTCCTGATAGGCGATTGGAGAACTTTAACGAGATTTCACCTCATGAACAAACACGGACTGTTCGCGCCCTAGAGATATCGGTCACACCCATATGGGCATTGGGGGACCTACTGCATCGGGCGAGTGCCGGCGATGGTGGTGCGGTGCAATTCTCGGCGAAACCCGGCGTAATCGTTGAGCGCATAATGCTGAGTTGAACGGTTATCCCAGATGGCCAAATCTCCATTGCTCCACTTGTGTCGCACGGTGAACTTTGCATCCGTTGTGTGCAAATGCAGCCAATCCATGAGGCGCAGTTTTTCAATCTCATCTGCGATGCCCGTGATGTCGCGCACATACGCACGGTTGTAAAAGAGCACCAACTTTTCGGTTTCTGGATGAGTTGTAATCAGTGGGTGAATTTCAGTGTCATTTGCGGTTTCATCACACACGATGTTCATACTTGAAAGACCTGAATGGATGGCTTGCATCTTTGGTGAATATGCATCGCGAGCAGTATGTATGGCTGCAAGGTGAGAAAACTGTTCCTTGTACGCATCTGACAAGGCGTTGTACGCAGCGGTCATTGATGACCACAACGTGTCTCCCCCATATGCCGGAATATCAAGCGCATGAAGAACGGTGAACGATGGCGGCGCTGGTTGAAAACTGAAGTCGCTATGCCATGCACCACCAAAGTTGAATGCATTGCCATCTTTAGCTTCTTTCAAAACTTTGATGACTTCTGGATGGTCGGGGCTCGGCTCAATAAAAGGAGACTCAGCCGCTGGTCCAAGGCGATGAGAAAAGTCAACTTGCTCGAGAGGCGTCAGCGATTGATTCTTGATGATGATCACCTCGTGTTCGCACGCAATCTCCCGCAATGACTCCAATTGTGAATCAGTGAGGACTTTCACATCGTCCACGTACACCGTGGCCCCCAGAACTCCTGTTAACCGCTCTACCCGCATACCTCTACCGTAGAGCACGAGAGACCAATAGAGAATCAGCATGGTGATTTGTGGCAACATCAATACGTGGCGTTTAGAGATGGGGACGGTTGGGTGCTGTGCACCAGGTGTCAATCCCGCCATTGGGGACTTCATGGTGCAGCCGGACTATTGCTCGTGCGTACCGACCTTGAGATCCCCTGTGTACTTCTTCAATTGCGCGCCGCATGGACTCACGGTGGGGGCACCTGGGCGTTGCCTGGTGGAGCGCTCGATTCCCATGAAGATTCCGTCACGGCCGCTGCTCGTGAAGCACACGAAGAAGCAGGAATCGAACCTCAACATCTTGAATTCAAAGCCGTCTTTTCTGATGACCATGGCAATTGGCGTTACGACACTGTGATTGCTCACACTACGACTGATGCAGGCGCATATGAAGCGAACGCCGAATCTGACGACTTGCAATGGGTGCCGGTTGATGAAGTGGGCCTCTTTGATCTTCATCCGGGCCTGCGTAATACATGGCCTATTTTAATTGATCACGTAAAAACGTCTCTTCAAAACTAAGTCGCCATGCGCAAGAGAACTCTGTATCTTCTTCAAGCCGCCACGGCATTGGGCGGAATGGGCTACGGCGTCATGTTTACGGTGCTCGATGATTTCCGCGACAAGTATGGAATCACTGAAGCGCAGCTAGGAATCATTGTCGGCGTCGGTTTCATCACCGGGTTTCTGTCACAAATTCTGTTCGCCCCGCAAGCCGACAAGGGCCACGCAAAGAAACTTGTCATGATCGGCATAGCAATTGAAATAGTCGGAACTTTGTTCATGGCGTTTGGCCACGCGTTTCTTCCTCTGATACTCGGACGATTGCTCGCGGGTTTCGGAGTTGGTATTTCCGAGCCAGCATTACGACGCATTCTCATTTTGTCTGACCCGGAACGGATGGGACAGAACCTTGGTCTTATCGTTAGTGCAAGTGTTGCTGGTTTTACGGCTGGTCCCATCGTGTCTGCACTCACTGCAGACACACTCGGAATTGCTGCACCGTTTTTGATGGTTGCAGTTCTATTAATTGTTGTGGCCTTCGGTCTGTCCAAGTTGCAGTTTCAAGAAGCGAACATTGAAGATGCGCCTACCCAACGTTTGGCATTTGACATGCTGCGTATTCGTCCACTTGCAGGTGCAATTGTGATTGGCCTTGCGTTATTCGCAATGATCGGCACATTCGACGCAGTGTGGTCAGTCATGATGGACGACATGAAGGCACCCACATGGGTCGCAAACGTTGGCATCAGTTTGTTTGCAATGCCAATGATCTTTCTGGCCCCTCGTGGCGGTCGACTTACTCAGAAGTTCGGACCATTCAAAGCAAGCATGACCGGACTGTCCATTGGTGCTGTATGTCTTGTGCTGTATGGAACGTTGTGGTCTCCATACCCAATGCTTGCTATCGGAGTCATTCATGGAGTCGTCGACGGACTGACAGTGACAGGCGGATCAGCGGCCGTTGCCTTGGTAGCGCCACGCGAACGTCTTGCCTCTGCTCAGGGTTTATTCGGTGGTCTACAAACACTGATGGGTGGAATTGCGGCTGTAATTGCTGGCACGGCATACGGAATTATTGGTAGAGCAACGTACATTTGGTGCGCAGGTGCAATGTTGATGTTCATTGCAATTGGTGCATGGCTTGCAAAAGACAGCCTGCACATCACGGGTACTGACAACCCAATTGATGCGTAATTAACGCACTGCTTGAATTGCTGTCCATACGTTGAATGACGTGCATGGCATATCAATATGTGTGACACCCAAGTGGCTCACAGCATTGACAACCGCATTATGAACAGCAGGAGTTGCCCCAATAGTTCCGGCTTCACCAATTCCCTTTGCACCCAATGGGTTACGCGGTGTTGGTGTTTCCATCGGAACGCGTTCAAAACTTGGTAATTCAGCGGCAGAGATGAACCCGTAGTCAGCAAGATTTGACGTGATGGGGTTTCCATCAGGGTCGTACGCAATGACTTCAAGCAGTGCTTGTGCAACGCCTTGAGCGATTCCGCCATGAACCTGACCATCAACCAACAACGGGTTAATAATTGTTCCGGCATCGTCGCATGCAATGTGCCGTGCAACAACAACTGAACCTGTTTCCACATCAACTTCAACAACACACACATGTGTGCCGAATGGGAATGTTGCACCTTCAGGTACGTAATCCACTTCAGCTTCCAGCGGTGCGTCTATTTCAATCATGAGTTCTGCCCACGTACGCGCAGGTGTTGGTGAACCCTTGACATGGAATGCTCCACGCACTGTGTCGATAATGACATCTTCCACTGCTGCTTCCAACAGATCCGCAGCGCGCTGTTTTGCTTTTTCAATTACTGACTCTGCAGCCAACTTTGCAGCGCTTCCGCCAACCTGTAGTGAACGTGAACCACCGGTTCCACCACCACGATCTACATCGTCAGTGTCTCCGAAACGGAACTCAATCTTGTCCATTGGGATACCAGTTGTTTGTGACACGATCATGGCCCATGCAGTGTGATGGCCTTGACCATGCGAGCTTGAGCCAGTACGCACAATGGCGCCACCGTCAGCTTTAATTTCGACCGAACCGTAGTCACCCGAGCCCATTGGGTTAGTTGTCTCAACATACGATGCGATGCCGATGCCAATTTGTACAGGGTCGTTGCTGTCGCGGCGCTTCTTTTGCTCGACAAGCAGTTGGTCATAACCAGCAGCCTTCAATGCAAGTTCAAGAGCTGCTGCATATTCGCCAGAGTCATACTTGGCGCCCATAAGAGTTGTGAGCGGAAAATCTGACGGGGCAATGTAGTTACGACGACGCACTTCAGCTGGGTCGATGCCACAGACACGAGCAAATTCATCAATCGTGCGTTCGATTGCTGCAGTTGCTTCAGGACGACCAGCGCCACGATATGCAACCGTTGGTGTTGTGTTGGTAACAACAGAATTTGATTCAAACTGCACATTAGCGATGTCATATACGCCACCAGCCATGAGGCGAGTCATGTACGGCAACACAGCACCAGCGCGTGCATATGCACCTGCATCTTGCAACAGATCAAGACGGTAGGCAGTGATGCGGCCATCGCGCGTGCCACCCATGCGAGTGCGCTGACGTTGCGCACGACCGTGGCCCATGGCCAACATATTTTCTGTACGTGACTCTGTCCAGCGAACAGGTACTCCGAGTTTGCGTGTTGCCCAGCCCACAAGAATTTCTTCGGGGTAGACACCAGATTTGGCACCAAATCCACCGCCGACGTCTGGCGTAATAACGCGTACTTGCGACTTTTCTAAACCAAAGACTTCAGCCAAACCATCGCGGGCGCCATGCGCGCCTTGACTACATGCCCACTGCGTTAAACGCGTGCCGTCCCAGGTGGAAACGCATGAGCGCACTTCCATTGGTGCAGGAGCCACGCGTTGGTTTTCAATCACAAGGTCAACAACAACTTCACAATCAGCGAAAATGTCATCATTGCTGCGTGCAGCAAATGTAAGAACCACATTGGTCTCAGCATCAGGATGTAACAACACTCGATTAGAGAATGAATCATCCATGTCGAGAACCGCTTCAAGCGGCTCGTAGTCAACGATCACTGTTTCAGCTGCATCAACACCAGATGTCTTATCTTCGCTGACAACAATTGCTACAAGGTCACCTACATAACGGACCGTGTCAATTGCCAAATACGGAAACAACATTGCCTTGTTCATCATTCCGTTGGCTGGACCAGCAGGCGCGATATCAATATCCGCTGCTGTCCACACGGCACGGATGCCTGGCATTGACAGCGCCTCAGATGCATCAATGCCAGTTAGACGAGCGTGTGCCATTGATGAACGAACAAATGTGAGGTGCAATGCGCCCGGCATTGGCAAGTTTGCAATGTAGGTGCCCTCGCCCGTTAGGAAACGTGGGTCTTCAATACGAACGACTCGAGTACCAAGGATGCTCATGCTGACCAGCCACCATCAACAACGAATTCAGATCCGGTTGAGTATGCACTGTCATCGCTACCCAGGTATAGCGCAAGACGTGCGACATGAATGGGTTCTGCTTCGTATCCGAGTGGAATACGCGTGCGTACTGCTTCGCGAACTCCCTCGCCAGCAGCATCAAACGTTTGAAGCATTGGCGTATCAATAATTCCGGGATGAATTGAGTTCACACGAACACCGAACGGTGCCAATTCTTTTGCGACACCTTTTGTCATACCGCGTACTGCCCACTTACTTGCTCCATACGCAAGGAAGCCGGGTGTGCCGTTGAGGCCTGCAACTGACGAGATATTGACGATGCTTCCCTTGCCGCGGCTCACCATATGTGCAGCAACTGATTTCATTCCGAGGAATACGCCGGTGACATTGATGTCCATCGTGCGAGTGAATGCAGGAAGCGTTGTATCAAGGACTGATCCACGTTCGAAGATTCCGGCGTTGTTAACAAGGATGTCGATCTGACCAAACGTCTCAAGTACTGACGCAACGACTGCATTCCAGTCATCTTCGCTGGTTACGTCATGATGCAGGAAAACACATTTCGAACCATCAGGTGAGAGACGCTTTGCTGTCTCTTGCCCAACCGAGTCAAGAACGTCACTAATGACAACTCGAGCTCCTTCATCGATAAAGAGTTGCGCTTCAGACGCACCCATTCCACGAGCACCACCGGTGATAAGTGCGACTTTGCCTTCAAGACGAGATTTTCCCATGAGGGAATTGTACTCGCCGACTTCACCAAGCCTTTAGTGAACGATTCCAGCCTTGTCATCTGACCGAATCTGCAGAACTAGTCGTGTCGCTACCACTACCAACAACGAGGCAAACAGCACATTTGAGAGTGTGTCCGACATGCGCGCTGAGATCCATCCGCCGACGATGGCAGACGGAATTCCTGA
>Ga0209191_1001751_pt1 | contig 14070 bp, 7 predicted proteins | sample S_130626_EF_Meta_FD_187320 | JGI IMG/M metagenome (GOLD analysis project Ga0209191, IMG submission 187320) | Freshwater microbial communities from Lake Simoncouche, Canada to study carbon cycling - S_130626_EF_MetaG (SPAdes) (version 2) | ecosystem: Environmental > Aquatic > Freshwater > Lake ... | reverse complement strand
CATAGAGCTGTCTTGCATGACATTTGCTGGTCCGATGGAAGTCGGTTGCACGCGTCTAAGGCAGCACTCCCGCTCGACACGATGGCTGGAATCGCTACCAAAGGTTGCGTGGTTTGAGGTGTGGTGTTTGTATTACCTGTCTTGCACGACAATTGCTGATTCGATGGAAGGCGGTTACACGCATCAATTGTGGCGTTACCACTTGAAACTATTGCAACGGGTATGGAGGTTGTTGGGGATCCGAGTTGAGAAACATTTCCTGTAGTCGAGTTCCATGAAAAGGTTCCGTAATTCTTGCTTGAAAGAGGGTTGGCTCCCGTGGCGTTTTCCCGCCAACCATTTAATGAAAATGTATAACTGCCAGTTTTCAAATTAGAAATTTGATATTCAAATCCTTCTAACACGCTGCCCCGGCTTGGCATGCCGTCAGGAAATACGCGGACAGGTTTACTACTAAATGATGCCTGACGGCCGTTGGTATCAGCGATACTCAGTGAGCCGACACCCATTCCAGAGCAACTGTTGATTTCAACGTAAATTTTAAACGCATTTGTATCAATTGCGTAATAACGAACCCCGTAAAATACAGGAGTAGGTTTTAATGCACAAACAACGGCGGCCTGTACTGGGGATTGTCCAAAAGACACAACTGATGCGCCTACGAAAAGTGCAAAGGATAAGCATTTCTTGCCCATGTTCATAACTACTCCAATTGGTTGTTTTTTAATTGTGTCGAACTTTTATACAATACCATCAGTATTCGTGCGTAAGTTTTCTCTTGGTTGTAAAGACTTACAGTTGCTTTCTAAAACTCAGCAATAGTTCTGTTGGTCTTGTTGTTGGAATTGCCGATGAGCTTGAAAAGATGTTGACTTCAACGGATAATTTCAAACAAGTGGTAGAAAAAGAATCTTTGTTAGCAGAACAGTAAGGTTCTCAGCTATTTCATTTTTAGAAAGCGGCCCAATTTGGCCTGGCGTCCTGATCTTGTAAGAGGGATACCGGTCTTTCGCGATATTTTTCGTTTGAGCTTGGTTATGCCCAGAGCACGTTTCCACGAGAATGTAAGGCCTGGTCCGAGTTTCATAGTTCTTGTCCTCGTTACTGAGCTTTAACAACAGTGGTTGAAGCGATCTGGTCCCAGATTCCTTGCCTTTTGTCTGATGCAAGGATCATGATGCCGCCGACAAGCGTTGTAATTCCGCAAGTGAAACTAGAGAGCAGAGTTTTTCCAACTAATTCTCTGAGTGCCATTGTCCCAGTTGAACATGGGGCGCCAGTCTTTGTGTCTATAACAATTAAGCCGAGCATCTTCTTGCCTGGGCTAGTGCTCTTTTGCCAAAGAAAGATCGACCAAATGAACCAACCGATACCAAGTGTGACTACAGCAAGAAGTGCATCCAATAGATATGCACCAAAGCGCACACCATTTTCACATGGAACATAGTTAGTGGAGTACGAGCCGGACGAAGGTGCGTTCCACTTCGGTGTGGGTGAACTAAATGGATCGTTTGATAGTGAGTTATTCACGAAAGTTCTTTCTGTTCTAAATCTTCATGCGAGCGTAGCCGTTAGTAAATGGAGAGATGAGTGAAGAACATTTCATGTAGCAACTCCTTACATCGGTTGTTGAACTAGAGAGTTGTATAAGACCATGAATAATGATTGAGGCATTATCAAGAAGAGTTTTGTGGTTGTTGTTGCAAATTCATACCTAACAAATGTGATTGATAAGGTTCGCCTTCATCGGGGGACGATTATGAAGGCCAATAGCCATGTCTAATTTGGATTGGGAAAACAACGACTTCGGAGTGATTGTCGATAGCTCTCAGGAGCTCGTCACACCGCCGCAAGTCGTTTTGTATTCGGCTATTGCACTTCTTGTTATCTCATCAATATTGTTCTTCGTCAGTAGTGCAATTGGTTATGTGTTTGCAGTAGTCGCATCAATTGTGGGTGGATTTGTTGTATTTATTGATCTAAAAAGACGATCAGATCCGAATTACATGAGTCTCGGCTGGTTTACGCCAGTAGCCACCGCAACTCGTTACTTGATTCTTGTTGTTACGGTCCTTCATATTCTGCGACTAGCTATATCGAGCGCGCGATGAAAAAAACAGTTGCCGTATCAATTGTTGCAGTGCTTCTTGCAGGCATGGCTTCTCTTGCATCTGCTTCGAAACCAGCAACTGCGAGTCTTACGAAGAAGTTGGATGAATGCATTTCGCGACAAAAGAACATCAGTGCTGTTTTTCTCATTGATGAGTCTTCAAGTCTGACGTCAAATGATCCGAAGAATGAACGCATACCGGCTCTAAAGGCAGCAGCGAGAGCGCTGAACTCATTGACGCGAGGGAAGAAGGATTCAGCGGTTGAAGTTCGAGTTGCAATTGCAGGTTTTGAGGGCTCCTTCAATGTTCGCCAGGGTTGGACAGAGCTGTCGGATAGCACGCTTGATGAGGTGCTGACTGTTCTTGATAAGGAAGAAAAACGGGAAACCGTAAAGTTGACTCGCTATCACGTAGCACTAAAAGGAAGTTTGGATCTGTTTGCCAAAGACAGCGTCGAAGGTGAGGCTTGTCGAATTCTTGTGTGGTTCAGTGACGGTGAGCACGACAACGACAACGTAAGTGGCTTGTCCTCAGTTGAGAAGAACCAAATCTCTAAAGAGATATGTGGCGCTGGCGGATACGCAGATGGATTGCGCAAAGCTGGAGCATTCGTTCAGGCTGTTGGCCTAAACAAGGATGCGGCGAAGTTCGCACTAATGCAGTTGGTCTCAGAAGATTCTGGCACGTTCTCCTCAGGGGGACTTTCTCTTGCCAAATGTGGAGTGGAGCCAGCTGCAGGTCGTTTCGGCAATGCATCAGATTCATCCCAAATTGTTGACATCATTACCAATCTTCCAGGCGGTGCTCAAGACAACGTTGTAACAAGCAAGTGTGATGAGGTTGCAGGTTGTTCCGAAATCAAGTTCACGGTTGACCCTTCGATTGTCTCTTTCAAGGTTCAAGTGACACGACCTCCCACTGGAATTGATTCAGTTGTTCTTTTTAGAGGGGAGCAAGAGTGGCCTCTGTTTGATATGCCCGAAGAAAGTCGAGTTGATTTCCTAGATATCGAGCCCTTAACGGCAGACAAAGTTCTTGTAGATGCCCGAACTAATTCGACCAAACCACTTGTCGGAGATTGGAAGATTCGATTTCTAGGAAAGAATGCATTGCAAGCCACAGGACGTGTGAAATTTGTTGGCGAAGCAGATGTTCAAGTTCTTGATGCAACTGGTAAAACTGTTACTGATATCGACAGGTTTGAAGCTGCGCCATTGAAGGTGAGCGTCTCCACTGGTAATTCATCTTCTCTCATTGAAAATGTAAAAGTGCAGATTCAAGGTGTCGATAAGTCAATGGACTTGATCACAGAATCAAATAGTCTCAATCAGTATGTAGTGGGTAAGTCGACAATAGAGAACGCTCTTCAGTCTGGTGACTTTAAGGAATCGTCTGCTGTTGCCCTTTCTGTGCTGCCTATTGGCTTTGTGCCTGGTCTTACGGACGGGCAAGGCAAGCCAGTCCAAATTGAATACACCAGTATCCGCACCAACTTGGGGGTAAGCAACGGGTCCGGGTTGCCAAGCTATGTTCCAGAAGAATCTGGTAGTGAACCTGTTGAAATCAAGGGAACCAAATCTGCCGTTCTTAGTCTTCGTTTTAAGGGAGCCAATAGTTCTGCTGGAGAAGTGACCTTTACAGGAGTTGAAGCCGAGCCGCATTCTTTCTCGCTCACTTCGGGGACGAAGGTGTGTTCAATTCCCAAAGCTGAAATTGTCACATGCGAAGTTGAGGTAAAGCCAACTTCAGATGGCTACGGCGAAGTAGTTGTACCCATACGAGCCCAACTAAGTTCAAAGTCGTCGCCTGAAGTTGCGAAACAAATAGTTCCTGCCTCAGTGATGATGAGTAGAGATGCAAACGTAAGTAAGGGCCTTAGGAATGCACTTTTCTTGTTCCTGCTGTTTGCTGTCGTTCAACTGTTAATTAGAGCGGGATTCGCGTCGGCTGTCTCACAGTTCTCGGCTTTGGCCGCTACTACGCGTCATGCAAAAGTCAAAGTAAAAGTGTTTTCCGATGGAAGTGTTGAGGGTGCCAGTTCGAGAGCTTTTGCTATCGAAGAAGATGCAGGCTTCGCCAATGAAGTGATTTCCAGACAGAAGAATTTTGATCTCTTTGGATTTTCGTTTAATTCTTCGACTTTTGAGACATTCAAACATTCAACTGCGAGACCACTTGGATTGGTAACCCGTGATGGTTGGTATTCATTCGGCTCTGCTGGCACGAAGACCCAGGGCAAACGAAGCGGCCCACCGCAGTCAACTCTTGGTCAAGTTGAGCTAACTCTACGTGGTCAATGGTGCATAGGTGTTTCGAATAATTCAATTGAGCAGTTGTCTTCTGGTGCCGAATATGTCGACGGTGAGTTTGTTGCCTACTTTGATGATTTTGCGAGGACACCAGTTGATACGCAATTGGAAGACTTTGAGCTAGCCGTGTCCTCAAGCAGTTTTGGCAGTTCATTAATCAGTGCCGTAGAACGATTCAAGACTTCAACGGTCAGAGATTCCTCGGTACCAGATAATGATGCAGTGGCAACTCAATCCGCCGATGACCCATTTCAGACTCAATCATTTGATCCCTTTAGTGATGTGACCGCAAGTGTTTCTGAAGAGTCGCGACCTGAGAAGAAGAAGTCAAAGCGACGTCGCGAAGGAAAAAAATCGGATACCTCGTCGTCTCAAGAGAACTCGGCGACTCCACCTGCCGATATTTTTGACCCATTTTCATAACAACTATTTAAAAAGAACCAGGAGCGCACTGCGTCTCCTAACGAAAGGAATACCATGCTTAGGCCAGTAATCATGATTGGATGTGGCGGCTCAGGACAGAAGGCCGTTCGATATGTTCGCGATGCTGTTCGTCGCCGAATGATGCACGCAGGTTGGGAAGGCGAATTCCCAAGAGCATGGCAATTCCTAGGAATTGATACTCTGACAACACAAGAGGATCCGTCGATTCCGTACTTGCCAGCTAACGACTACGTAAGTGTCTCGTTGGCTTATCAGACGTATTCAGCGCTGGATGCTGCCATAGGCGCAAAGTTTCCAAAGGGAAGCGATGGATACAGGGAGCTGATGGGCTGGCGTCCGAATCCAACACAAGTAATGGTTCCTTTGGCGGCTGGTGCTGGTCAGTTGCGCGCAGTTGGCCGCGCGGCTGGAGTTCTCGCCTTACAGAACTCAGTCCAACAAAGAATTTTGAAAGCATTCAGTGAGTGTGCTGCCGGTGGACCGCAATTGGGTGAAGTGTCCCAACGTCTTGGAGTCACTGTTCCGCCTGGAACACCAACTCCATCGCCAATCACAATCATTGTTGGGTCTCTTGCAGGCGGTACGGGTGCTGGAATAATGCTCGACGTTATTGACTTGGTGCGCCGCTCACATTTGGATGGGCAGTTTCCGGTATTGGTCGGCTTTACTCCGGATATTTTTGGTCCCGTTCAAACCGACATGATGGCTGCAAACTCAGCCGCGTTCATGTCTGAAATGATGTCGGCCTATTGGGATGATGAAAACACGGATGCCGCGCTAGTTCCTGCATCAGTTGACGTTCGCACACGTGGACCGCACAGTGTTTTCTTGGTTGGACGTAAGAATATGGATGGTCTTGACCTGGCTGATTCCAAGAATGTGTACAGAGCAGTCGGAGAAGCATTAGCGGCGGTTACAACGTCGGCGAAAGTTCAAACTGATTTTCATAACTTTGTCACGGTGAACTGGGCAATGTCTGCGCCGGCAAACTCAGGTGGATATGGCTTTCATGACGAACTAATGAAAGCCGTTGCATCCTCCTTTGGCAGCACGACTCTCTCAATTGGGCGTGACCGATTCCGTGAATACCTAGAGAAGTTGCTTCACCGTTCCGTGGTCGAGCAGTTGGCAAGTGGATACGAGCAAGCAGCTGTAAACATTTTGGGTGAGTCAGCTGCAAAATCAATGGCTGGTGAAGCAAAAATTGCTGAACTAGCTCGTCGTTATAGGGACGAATTCATTGTTGCTTGCGGCCTGCAAGAGCGTGGTGCAGCAAATCAAGTTTCCGACTTCTTTGTATCCACAGAATTAATGAAAGCGGAATATCAGTTAGTCACGAACCAGATCAAAAAGGATCTTGTTTCAGGTAGTCAGCTTTCCCCAGCCGCATGGCAACAACAGATTGGCTCACAATCACAACAAAGCCGAGCCACTTCACTCAAGAGAGCTGACGACGAGACACTGTTGCGTCAAAAGGAGTGGGGCTCCGATGTTTATCGAAAAGTTCTAGTAGCTGTTACAGATTTTTCTGCCAGACTGAGCATTCCAGTAGTTCTAAAACTTCTTGAACTAACACGTATTGAAGTATTAGAAGTTGCGGGTGAGATGCGCCAGCAGGCTGTTGAAGCTCGTAGTTCTGCAGATCAGACACGTGAAAAATCGCGCACTCATCTAAGTGGGGATGCAAAGGGCGGAATCGCTCTTACAGCTGGCCCTGTTCAAGAGACGATTAACGATCTTGCACGTTCAATTAGCTGGGACTGGACAAGTCGAGTGCGCGATCAGGTTGCTGTGGCGCTTGAATCGATCGGTACGGGCATGCTCAACGGAATTGACGCAGCAATGCGCCAGGCGCAGGGGAGAATTAATCTTCTTGTGCAACCCCAGGATGGAAAACCTTCTGTTGTTTCCTCGTGGCCGTTGAACGACGGCACTGTTCCGTCAAGTTTTGCACCAAGTCCTGTTGAGTTTTATCTTGAGGGATATGAGACATGGCCAAGTAGGGCGCGCGAATTACTTGAGCGCTCTCTTGGAGAGAATAGAAACTCTCTACCGGGAGATCCAGTTTTTGCAGCTCGAGAATTAATAATCAGGGGAGGCTTTGGTCAAAAGAATGACAAAGTGATTCCAAGTTTGGTTTGGGCAGATCTTTCCGGTGCGAACGAACCGCATTGGTCGGTAGGAGAGTCAGCCACTGTGATTGTTGATGATACGCAAGAGAAAATTACAGACCGAATTGATGCTTGGTTGTCGCGTCCGGCAACTGAAATTAGTTCTTTCTTGAACGAGGGACTACGTCAGTACCTCCAGACAAGGAACGAAAAGACTGGCATCCCAGTTGCTGATCATTCTCAGAGGCTTTCAATATTCCGACAACGACTACAAGAATCGCTCAATCAGTCGCGACCCTTGCTTGAAATCGATCACAACATGTACGCAACAGTACATAGCCAACCGCTTTCTTCTGAATTGAATGTTCAGGGATTCCCTTTTGGTGAAGGTCACCCTGCACGTGAGATCACTCGCGAAGTAATTCAAGGATTTCTTCAGTCAGCTGAAGGTGTTGATTGGATCTTTACCGACAGCGAGACTGAGTCTGTTCTTATTTCAAGTTTCTTGAAATACCCAGTACACCCGAGCGTTATCACCTCGTTTACTCAGCCGTTTGGCGCTGCTCTTGGAAGAGTTCAGAATGAAGGAAAGTTACGGTCAGCTTTCTGGCTGTGGCGCCGCGCAAGAATTTTGGAGAACTTCATCCCGCTTCCAGACGCACTTCGACTTGCAGCAATCCGTGGATTCGCTGTTGCTCGATCACTGGGATACATGACCGCCGACACTGAAAGTGTTAACAAAATTGTGTCTGAAGATGGAATCTATGATTTTCCAAAATGGCTGCTCACTGCTACAAACCAGGCGAACATTCTTCCTGCGTTACTGGAATCTATGGTTTTAACTTTTGCTGAAGCTCCTACAAGAGGAAAAGCAGCTTTCTACGCGTACAAGGCAATGATTGAGCTAGGTCATGGCGGTCAGACTCATTCTGAATTCAGCGCTAAGGGAGACTTAAAGGATTACTTGTTGACCGGGAAGTTGAATCTTGTTGGCGTTGACACTGCTCGAACAGAGAAAATTTCACACCAGGGTTCAACTTCAGAACGTACACAGGTGATTAGTAGTTATCTCCAAGCGAACCTTGATCGTTTCCGGGCACTGAAGAGTGCTCCATTGGGGAATCATCACTGGAGAGACGCTGTTGGTGCAGTAGACCCAGTAGACACGATTTCTCTTGAAATAATTGATGACCTTATTCAGGGATATCAGGAAGTTCTTGATGCCGTCTTGAAGGTAGCAACAGAACAGACTGCAGATATCGCATGAGCAAGCGTCTGGCGATTCTCTTGGGAGATTATTCAGGACAGGACGAGACCTTGTCCACTATTCTCACTGAATGGTCAGACGCGGGAATCTTGCATTCGGTTGCTTGTGTCGACACGTCGAGTAGTTCTCCTCAAAGAACTGCTACCTATATAGATGGCACGATATCGAAGTCGGTGGACTTTTTTGATTTGCTGTCATCGCAAATTTGGGATCATGTTTCTGTAGTAGCCACTCGAGGAGCGCCAGTCAAAGACTTGACTGCAGACCGAATTCAAACGGAGCTTCAGATTCTGTCTGAAGTTAAGAGCGCTTTTTCTTCTCATTCACAATTGGTATTGCGCTCCGCGACAGTTTCAATTGTTGAGTCATCAGGCTTGGTTGCAAGTGCGTTTAATCCTCTTTGGGATGCACACTTATTGCAAGAGCCCGTAATTCGTATTGATGAAGCGGTAGCTTCACAACCTTTGCGTGACGAGATGAGATCCCCATTGGTTGCACTCTTGGCTGTATCTGCGGTAGGCGGATTTGTCTGGCAGACAGGACCACTCATTGAAAATCTTCAAGATGGAGCTACGGGAAACTACAAACCCCTTCGTGTCGCGCGATCTTTTCTCCGTGTTGTAAATGCCGGACGTCTAACCGATGACGTGCTTTCTGGAGCTTTTCCTGCGAGCGGTCCCTGGTCTGTGCCGCCAGATGTACCGAATTTACGCGCGGTGCCTCCGGCTACTGTCGTTCCAGAAGCAGTACTTGCCGATTTAGTTAAAGCAAGCAAATTTTCATATACGCGTTGGCAGCGAACCAAAGGGGATGGCCCAAAGAGCATGGGAATCCTCGACGGCATCAAACTCTTCTTTAAAGAGTTCGTTGACGCATTAGCGAGTATTCCCAAATCACTTGTGGTCTCTATGAAAGCTGAAGCTCAAGACTGGGTGCAAAATGCAACCTTTGGAAAAGGTTCTGATGTCTTATTGAAATTCAATGTTGACGATCCAGACTTTGATCCAAACGAGATTGTCAATTTTGTTCAGTCGCAAGGTCTTGGTGATTCGATTGAAGCAATTGGTGATGCACGCCCTTGGGAAATACTGCAACAGACAGTTCTTGGTCTTATTGATGGTGGTTCACTTCCAACAGAGGTCTCTGCACCGAAGAGCGGTTCGAATCGCCTTATTTTCACCGAACCAAATGCGGTGGGGCCGTCACCTTCCGGAGAATCCTTTTCAATTACTGAATTTGAAATGAACGTACTCGAGCTCGAAGGTGAAAAATCAATCATCGAGACCATGGATATTCAGGCAATTAGAAGCCTTGATTTACGACTGAAGAAAATTGATACAGACCTTATTTCCGTCGCCGAATCACCAAAGGCAAAGAGTAAGGAATCCACTTCTTCTAAAGCAGCTACAGACAAAGTCATTGCTCCTGCCGTGGAATCGAAGAATCAAATTGAGAAGCCCAAAAAGAGGGGCCTTTTGTCTCGCATTTTCGGGCTTAACAAGTTGACAAAAGTACTGAAGCGGCTCCGTGGCAAACCGAAGGCTATAAAGCAAGAAGTCGGGGATAACGAGAAAGCCACAGAGATAGATGCAGATATCGAAGAAGTAGCAACCGATAGTGAAATTCCAGAAGTGACGGATAGTTCAGAAGATTCTGTAGTTGACGCAATTGAAACCGCTGAAGAAGTCGCTCCGACGTTGAACTTCAGTGAAGCAGAGCTGAACCCCAAAGATTATGTGATGCTCACGTCTTATTATCAGGGCTTGAAATCCGCAATTAAGGATGAGTACTCAAAGGAAATGACGATCTACGAGTCAGCTATGAATTCCTACAAACCCATAACTGGGTATTGGACTCTAAAGAAGGGCTGCGATCATTGTGGAACGAATTTTGACCACGGCATTCTTCTCTTGCATGAGCCAACGAAAGAACTACTACATGTAGGTCGCCAATGTGCTCAAAAACATTTTGCGGTCCAAAATCAGCAGGATTTAGTGGCAATACGACTTGCTGAATTAAAGACTAGATACGAGAAATGGCGTGGTGAACAATCAAATTCTCTTCTTTTCAGAATCGGAATGAGGATTGTCGAGGAAAGGGTAGCTGCTGAAAGAGATTTGGTTGCTTCCTTGGAATTTCTGGCGACAAAACCGGAAATTGCAGAAGCACAATCTAAGGCGCGGAAGAAGTTCCGCAAATGGACTCGTCGTGGTGGTCTTTTCTTTATTCTTCTGATTGCAGCTTCGATTGCGAGCATTGTATTTACCCCATTGCCGCTCTTACTGCTAGCTGGAATTATGGCGTCTACTGGATCAGGGTTTGTTCTGCGGTTGGTGTTCCTTGCCCGAGATATCGTCCGTGCCCGGTTCAAGCTTGTTCAAGCTTCGGATGCGTTTGATCGTGCATTTGAGATTGGAAGGAATGCTGCCAATGAAACCGTACGGATGGTTTCTGTATACGAACAGTTTTCTGACTGGCAAATAATCATTCGAGAACTGATACACATTCCATTTGGTAGAGAGGTTGCTTTCTCGGGAGCAAAGATTGGCGTCTCAGAAGTGCGTCGACCACCGGCGTTCATTCTTGGCCAAGCCCAACCAGATGACTCTCAGAAGATGCGTATGTATCTCAATGCGCGTAGTCAAACAATTCATTCCGGTTGGCTAACAGAAATCATGGATGTACTTAAATCTGAGTGGGCTTTGGACTATCAGAACGCGCGTCTAACCGGCCCGGGTGACAATATTAATCCGGAAGGCGACAATGCCCCGTCTGGAAGTGTGGTCGGTAAGCGTCCAATGTCCAATGAAGATGTCTATTACCCACGTACCGATTTTCGTATTCAGCTTTTGAAAGGCAGATTGCAAAGAAAGTTGGTGGATCGCAAATCTCATCAGATTGCCGCTGACCTTGGAAGCACTCCAATAAATTCTTTGCTTGGAAATGTGAATGTTCCTGGTCTCGGAAGCGCACTTAGTGGCCAAAGTGTTGAAGAATTTTTATCTGGACTTTCATCTCCTTCGTTGGAAACAATTCCGTTCTTGTCAGATATCTTCAGCGAGCTCCATCCGGAATATCGAACTTCGGTTCCTGCACTCACATTGCCTGATTATTCAGAAGTCTCGCCTTCGCTGGGACACATTCAAGTCGAACCAGGAATGGAATTTACAGCGGCCGCTTGGAGAATTGAACTTTCTGCACCAATCACTCCCATTGAAGCTTTTGCAGGGTACGTCGAACCGACCGCGCCAGAGACTTTGATATCAAACCCAGGTGAACAGATTGCATGATATGGCTGGCGCGCTTTCATATATCGCAATACTGACTCTGGTAGGCATTTGGATGCTGGGATGGCTTGGAATCACAGTCATGCTCGGGGCATTCTTTGATTTACCAATTAAGGGGGTCGCAATAACTGGAGCAGTACTCGGACCGCTTGGGTCTGTCGCAATCTTGTTTGTTGGGTTAGCTACAAGTCAGCCACAGAAGCATGTAAAAAATGGAATTGCAAAAGTTGTGCCCCATACCCGAAAGTCTGAGATTGCTACTTCATCGAATGACCCATTTGCATGAGTGATCCATTCGCAGAAGAATTTGGGGCTCTTGAGATACCTGATGTCGATGGTGGGTTAGAGAGCGATTTCGCTACTGACGGTTCAGGAGTACTTCTTCCGTTGTCACTAGCTCTAGTTGTTTACGTGGGTGCCCTCATGCCATGGGTTGTTGTTCGCCCGTTGAATCAAACCGCTAATACTTTTAATCTCACAGATGTCCCTGGGGGTATCGGGATACTGTTGACCTCAGCAATTTTCGTTGTTACTGGGGCGATTCTTCTGGGTTTCAAAAAAAGGGCCGGGCTGGTTCTCATTAGTCTTTCGGTGATCTGCATCAGCTGGATGGCCACGATTTCCGGTTTGCTACTTGGTGTAGTCGGGAGTCTCATTCCATCCATAAAAGTGCTTGGAATTGATTTGGCTAAAGCTCAAGTTGGACAGGGAACTGGTGTTGCAGTTTCCTTAGTAGCCGGGCTGCTACTTGGAATGCTCACAATTCGAAAGTACGAACCGATTTCAAACTTCTCGCCTGGCTTTAACATTCGTATTTTGCCGATTGTTGCGATAATCCCGCTCTTAGTCGTGACAGTGAATTTTCATTCCCCATGGTTGGTCCTTGGAAACGATGAAACTGCATTGGGAGCTGAGATTCCTGGTGATTCCCTTTACGGCAGTGGTTTGCTTCTACTGCTTATGTACCTAGGCATGGGGATGTGGTTCCTGGCTCTCATTGTGCGAACTCGCTTGATGAATGTATGGGCATCAATTATCTCAGGAACTATTGCATCCATATGTGGGCTGTTTGCTCTGTTTGTTTGGATTGGCGGCAAAACTCTGCAGTGGCTACTTCCAGGTTCATTAGAAAAGTGGACCTCGATATCTTCTGAACCACCTCTCTTCATCACTCTTGTTGCGGCATCTCTATTGTTTGTCCTGAGTGTTGCTGGTTTCTTTCCTCAATTAGAGGAGAAATCCTTAGGCGTTAGCAATGACGCAACAATTGCTAGCAGAAAGATAAGCATGTCTGATTTGGTTGGAACCCTAGTTATATTCGCCACAATTCTGATAATTGCTGTCAAAAAACTGGTATAAAAAGTGTTGTTTTTATTGGGTTTTTTGTCTCACTACCGACGGCCGCGCAGCAACTTGCCGGGTAACTCGCCGGTGAATTCATCGCGGGAGACGATTTGGGTGCCGTTGACGAATGTTGCTTCGTAGCCCTTGGCGTGTTGCACGAGGCGGCGGCCGTTGGCGGGGAAGTCATAAGCCATTGAAGGCATGTCGAAGTTGAGAGATTCATAATCAATCAAGTTCATGTCGGCGCGTAGACCAGGTGCAATGAGGCCACGATCAGTGAGGCCATACATGGTTGCTGTTTGGTGTGTTTGGCGGTGGACCATGTGTTCGAGTTGCAAGCGAGGACCACGGGCGCGGTCGCGCACCCAGTGAGTCAGTAAAAACGTTGGCATGCCGCCATCGCAGATGGCGCCGCAGTGTGCGCCGGCATCAGATAGGCCGTTGCGGGTGTGTGGGTGTTGCAACAACTCATGTGTCATTGACAAGTCACCATAGGAATAGTTGAAGAACGGCATGTAGATCATGCCTGTGCCGTTGTTGGCAAGGAGTTGGTCATAGACCATGTCCATAGGAACAATGCGTTGCTTGGCAGCGAGGGCATCAATGGAATCAGTCTTTGGGTTTGGTTCGTAATTGATGTTGGCGTCTGTAACGGGGAACATCTTCCAGAGACGTGAGAGAACGATGTGTTCAAAGAAACCGTTGTCGCGAGGAACTTCGTTGACGAACTTGTTGCGCAGTGTTGCGTCTCTGAGTGCTTTGACTTTTTGGTCGTGTGGCAAGTGTGCGATGTCTTGCCATGCAGGGTGGAAGGCAAGAGGGTGGAAGCTTCCCTCGAGACACATGAGAACACCAATGGAACGTCCGGCAACTTGGGCGACGATGTTGAGGCCGTCTTGTTGTGCTGCGTCTAGTTGGGTAAGAACTGTCTTCCATACGTCTGGTGCTGCGTCGTCTTGGTTTAGGTTCACGCTTACTGTGACGTTCGGGAAACTGCCGGCGAGTTCGCGCATCCACGGCCATTCATCGACAGGGAGAATTTTGTGTTCAGGAGCGAACTGAAAGATGCCGCCAGTTTTAGCGAGGCCTTGTGCAATGCCGAAGAGTTCGTTTTGTTCTGCGTGGGTGCCAGGGATGACATCTCCCGCTTTTGTTTTGTGAATAGGGGTGCGGCTGGTGGAAAAACCAAGAGCGCCG
>Ga0209191_1001750_pt1 | contig 14080 bp, 11 predicted proteins | sample S_130626_EF_Meta_FD_187320 | JGI IMG/M metagenome (GOLD analysis project Ga0209191, IMG submission 187320) | Freshwater microbial communities from Lake Simoncouche, Canada to study carbon cycling - S_130626_EF_MetaG (SPAdes) (version 2) | ecosystem: Environmental > Aquatic > Freshwater > Lake ... | reverse complement strand
AGACCGCGGATCCCACAACGTGCGCAACTGATCAACAAATACCAAGTTCCCGAGACTCTTCGACATCTTTTCGCCATCTTTAAACACCATGGCTACATGCATCCAATGCTTCACAAAGGTCTCACCAGTTGCGGCTTCAGACTGTGCACGTTCGCATTCATGATGGGGAAAAATTAAGTCGCTTCCGCCACCATGCAAATCAATCGTGGTGCCAAGGTCACGTAATGCAAGTGCCGAACATTCAATATGCCAACCTGGCCGGCCTGCTCCCCATGTTGCATCCCACGCTGGTTCGTCATCAGCTGATGGATGCCACAACACGAAATCGAGCGGGTTCCTCTTCTGCGGATCATCTATATTGCCGCCGCGTTGACGAGCAAACTCAAGCATCTGGTCGTGGCTGTAATGGGATACTTCTCCGAAGGTCGGAACTTTTGTGACATCAAAGTACACAGAGCCGCCAACGGCATACGCAAATCCACGGTCTAAAACAAGCCCAATGAATTTGCGAATATCAGTAATAGCTGAAGATGCGCGAGGCGTGCTGTACGCAGGCAACATCTCGAGCGCTTCCATGTCGCGATTAAAACGTGCCTCTTCACCTGCTGCTAAATCAAGATAATGAACACCAAGTTCGCGGGCTTTCGCAAACAGCGGATCATCAACGTCTGTCACATTTCGGACACAACGCACGGTGTGTCCGAGATCTATCAGACGGCGTTGCAAAATGTCATAGAAAAGAAAAGTTGATGCGTGTCCCAAATGTGTTGCGTCATATGGCGTAATGCCACATGTGTACATCAGTACCGTCTCGTTCGGAGTAAATGGCACAATGTCGCGCCGCGCAGTGTCGTACAAACGCATTGACATATTTATTGAGCTTTCGCCCGAGGATCTTTCGTGATACCCGTGAGTTTTGGAGCAACTCGTGTCTTGTAACGAACATTCAATTGCAACAGAACTGCTGTAAAGGCTTCGATTGCTGTTGCGTTCGATAATTCGCCAGCATCAAGCGGGCGGCAACCAGGAATATGTGCAGTGATGTCCATAACTATTGTTCGAGCCTCTGAGCTGTCTGAACAAATCAAGACATCAGAATCAATAGGGTCTCCGAGGTGTCCGAGTTCCGTTGCGGGCAAATGGTGAAACGCAGCGACAACCCGACATTCAGGAACTGCAGCTTGCACATGAGCAGCAACACTGCCGCGAGGAGGCAAGAGCGGTTGGAATTCATGACCAACACGCACGAGAGCATTGGCCATACTGATGATCACTTTGCCGCGCAATAAATCAATGTGAGCTTTAGCTGTTGTTGCTGCAGAATCCCATGGCGTGGCCAGTACGACAACGTCACATGCTGACGCATCATCATTGTCGCCCCCATTCACATTCAGAGTGAGATTTGGCCACTTGGCCTTCAGAGCATCACAGACTTCAGTGGCTCGATCTTTAGTCCGAGATCCGATAACGACGTCATACCCAACCGAAGCAAGACGAGCCCCAAGGGCACTTCCGGCGGGTCCGGTACCGCCCAATATTCCAATACGCATTCCGTAGAGCCTTACACATAGACCCCTTGCGAACTACGGTCATATGAATGGGACTTCTTGAAGGCAAAAAAATCGTTGTGACGGGTGTCTTAACTGACGCCTCCTTGGCATTCAGTGTGGCGCAATTAGCCCAACGCGAAGGTGCCCAGGTTGTGCTGACTGGCGCCGGCCGCGCCCTCTCATTGACACAGAGATCTGCACGCCGTCTTGATTCCCCCGTTAATGTCTTTGAGTTTGATGTCACGGTGCCAGAACACATCGAAACAGTTCGTGAACAAGTGCGCGCTTCCTTGGGTCATGTTGATGGAGTACTCCACGCGATCGGCTTTGCCCCCGAGGTGTGTCTTGGCGACGACTTTTTGGCAGCTCAATGGAGCGACGTTGCAATTGCAATGCAAATTTCTGCCTATTCCTTAAAGACACTTGTTGATGCGTTTCTTCCGTTGATGTCTTCTGGTGGATCCATTGTTGGCCTCGACTTTGACAACACTGTTGCTTGGCCTGCATACAACTGGATGGGAGTTGCAAAGTCCGCATTTGAATCAACAAGTCGTTACTTGGCAAAGGAACTCGGTCCACGCGGTATCCGCTGCAACCTTGTCGCAGCAGGACCCATCAAGACAATGGCCGCCAAGTCCATTCCGGGATTCAAGAAGTTCGAAGACATTTGGGATGACCGCGCTCCCCTTGGCTGGGATGTTTCTGACCCCATTCCAGTTGCAAAGACCGTACTTGCGCTCATGTCTGACTGGTTTCCTGCAACTACTGGTGAGGTCATCCATGTTGATGGCGGCTTTCACGCCATGGGCGCGTGACAAACAAACTGTCCGAGGCGTCGTCGCCATACTTGCGACAACACCGAGACAACCCAGTCGACTGGTTTCAGTGGGGCGACGAAGCATTCGCTGAAGCCGCTCGCACCGGCAAACCAATTCTGCTTTCAGTTGGTTATTCGGCATGTCACTGGTGCCATGTGATGGCTCACGAAAGTTTCGAAGACGACGCAACTGCCTCGGTCATGAATCAACTCTTTGTAAACATCAAAGTTGACCGAGAAGAACGGCCAGATGTTGACGCTATTTATATGGACGCAGTGCAAGCAATGACGGGACGAGGCGGCTGGCCCATGACCGTGTTCTGTACACCGACTGGGGAACCTTTCTATGGAGGTACGTATTACCCACAAGAATCATTTGTGAAGTTGATGCATGCCGTTGATGATGCATGGCGCAATAAACGCGAGGACCTACAACAAAACGTCGACGCACTAGTTGAGGCTGTCAGCAGAACTGCGCGTATAGCCCCTGTTGACAAGTTTGATGCACATGAACTGGCCAAAACGGCACTGCAAGCAATGACTCAAAGCTTTGATTCTCGATGGGGTGGATTTGGCTCAGCACCAAAATTCCCATCTACGTTTGCACTTGATCTTGCAATGCGGTTGTACCAACGGTCCCACGATGAACAACTACTGGAGATGGTCAATACTTCCCTTGACGCAATGGCTGCGGGCGGAATGTACGACCACATTGGCGGAGGTTTCTCGCGATACAGCGTTGACGAGAAATGGTTAGTACCCCATTTTGAAAAGATGTTGTACGACCAGGCTCTCCTTCTGCGTGCGTATACGCACGCATGGCTCATCGGACAACAAGACCAACATCGCCAAACAGCAGAAGAAATCATGTCATACGTCATTGACGAACTTCGCCATCCTGACGGCGGTTTCTACAGTGCAGAAGATGCAGATTCACTCGATGAACATGGCCATTCCGAAGAAGGCGCCTTCTACACGTGGACACCACACGAAGTGACTGCTGTCCTTGGGAAGGACTCCGTGATTGCTCTCGAATGGTGGAACATTACAGACGGTGGCAATTTTGAAGGGCGATCAATTCCGCATCGCATTCCACAACGAGGCTCGTTGCAACGAACCCCAGAGATTGAATCCGCCCGTCATCGCCTCTTTCATCATCGTGCGACACGTTCGCGCCCTGGGCTTGACAACAAAGTCCTCACTGAATGGAATGCAATGATGCTATCTTCATTGTGCGAATCAATATCTGCATTCAATCGACTTGACTTGATTCCTGTCGCCGAGAAGAACGCTCAATTCCTCGTTTCGGAATTACGCAATGCAGACGGCGTGTGGTCGCGAAGTTGGCAAGAAGATGCACAACCCCATTCGCAACACAGTGCACTGGCACATGACTTGGCACATGTTGTCGATGCGATGACACGCATGTACGAGTTAACCGCCACTCATTCGTGGCTCCAGATTGCTACCGAAACTGCACATCAATTAATCAGAGAATATTGGGATACGGAACACGGCGGATTGTTTACTGTTGCGTCATCCTCAGAGCAATTGATTGTTCGTCAGAAAGACTTGATGGACAATGCGACGCCATCAGCCAACTCAGTTGCGGCGTTTGCGTTTCTGCGTTTGGCGGCCATTACCGGCGACACCACGTTGGAAACACATGCACACCAGATACTTGCTTTGTTGGCCCGAGTCGCACCGTCTGCTGCAACGGGGTTTTGCAATGCAATCTCTGCTTCCCTATTTGCTCAAGAAGGCGCAGTGGAAATAGTCATTCCGGGCAACAATTCTGCACTTCTTGCCACAGTTCGATCACAATGGCTTCCGAACGCAGTCACAGTGTGGGGAGAACCCGTTGATTCACCATTGTGGACCGGACGCGAAGCCGGATTTGCATATGTGTGTCGCAATCATGAGTGCTTACTTCCGGCCCGTACTGAACAGGAATTGCATGACCGAATCGCTACCAGTTTTTCTGGTGAATAATCGATTCGACTGACCGACGAATTCGATCAGCACTGCGGCCTTGCCGTTTCGGGCCCTCTGTTTCATGACCAATAGCGATGGTACCCAAGATCTGAATGTGGTCAGGAATATTGAACTCCTGTCGCAAACCTTCCTCATTTGAGTGTGCGAAAAATAGCGCACCTAATTTCGCGTCTTCTAACGCAAGCAGAAACGTCATGGTTGCAAATGAGGCGTCAATAGTCCAATACGGTGCGGGCCATTTGTCGAGACCTTCACCAAGACCCGTTGCCTTTTTGTCTGGTTCTGAATAACGCTCAAGGTAAGAAGTTGGGTCACACATGCTGAGAACAATGATTGGCGCTTGCAAAAGAAGTGGAAAAGCGAAACCTGCACGACGGTCAGCGGGAAGCGCAACATCCCAATACCGCTGTGTTAATTCATTCTCTAGTAGCAGCACATGCCAACCCTGGGATTTCCCTGCACTTGGCGCACGGCTTGCGAGATCTATGCACGACGTGATTAACGAGGTATCAACTGTTTGAATGGAAAATGATCTCGACATCCGGCGTGAACGGACGATGTCGGCGAAGTTCACTGACTTAGACGCGAGCGCCGAGCTTGACAAGGCTTTCGGCCATGGTCCAACCATGAACAATCAACACGCCACCCTTTTTAGGATTAACGCCTTCAAACAAAGAAGTGATTTCTGGAGAGATCTTTTCTGGCTTTAGTGACTCGTGGTCAAGGAAACCACTTTGTCCGCCTGAAGCAACGATGAAAGTTTTTTCGTCATAGGTGGAATCAACTCCGAAACGACGAGCGAGGCGACGGCCCCATGCACGTTCTTCACCAACAGCGCGATGACCGAATGTGGGGATCATGTCTGTGACCGCTTTCAAAGCTTCCATGCCGTCGGCTGTGGCGAAGCGGCTACCCACAACCACGTCCTCATCTGGGAACGCCATCAGGGCGCGATGGTACGCCTCGGTCATAAGTCCTTTGAGAACTGAATCACGTTTCGCCGTGCGCTTGATGGTCATGAGTCCGAGCAGTACACATGGTGTTCCACCAATGCGTTCGAGAGTAGAAAAAGTAACTCCGTGCAATTTGCCATCAATGCGGGCAAGGGTGCACAACACCCAGTCAGTTCCGGCCTTCGCAAATTGCTCAGCAGAAAAAGAACCCTCGATAGTAAGGAATTCCTCAAACTGAGCCTCAGTGAGTGCGCTGCAGTCTTGTGTGGCAACTTCCAACGACATTGACTGGGTGACTCCCTTTGACACTCGGGCGGCACTAGTGCCGACAACAACCCTTCTATTCTGCCATTGCCAGAAGCCAATTCCTGAAATCACGGGTTATTTAGATGATTTTTACGGCATTAGAGCCAAAGGTGACACGCAATGGCCCCAGAGCCTTCTCAAAATCAACAAGCCCAGATGGCCCGAGATCGAATACTTTGCCACCAGCCAACTTCACCTTGCACGGCGAGGTTCCGGGAAACTCAGCAATAATTGCTTTGAGTCGTTCAAGTTTTTCTGCAGTAAAACCAGACGGAAGAGACAGTTCAACTTCTGCAATTTTGTCACCCAGGTTCTCTGGAACTGAGACTCTTTGCGCCGAAAAACTAGGCGGCGCGTCATCACGCTGATTCAGACGACCCGTAACAGTGACAACTAAATCATCCGACAACAAGTGACCGTATTCGCCCAACACCTTTGCAAACACTGTTACCTCAATCGCAGCATCCATGTCTTCCAACACAAATGTCGCCATTTGATCACCCTTCTTCGTGAAGCGTCGATTCAAACTTGACATCACTCCACCAATAGTGGCCATTCCGGATTCACGAGATTCAAGTTCCTGAATTGAGCTTGTCACAAGACGACGTAGTGCATGTTCGACGCCACGTAGAGGATGATCAGAAATGTAGAGGCCCAGCATTTCTTTCTCATGACGCAATTGATCTGGCTTTGTGAACTGCATATCAGGAATGGATACTTCAGCGCTCCACCCCGTTGTCGACGCATCTTCCATTTCACCAAAGAGCGACATCACGCCTTTCTCTTCTTCGCGTCTAGCAACAACTGCAGAGTCAATAATTGATTCAAAGACCATGAGAAGACCGCGACGTGGATGACCGAATGAATCGAATGCACCCGCCTTAATCAACGATTCAACAGCTCGCTTGTTGAGAGCCTGCTCAGGCGCACGTCGCGCAAAGTCATGGAATGATTCATAGGGACCATTGCGATCGCGTTCTTCCAAAATTTGAAGAACGATTCCTTCTCCAACATTTCGAACTCCGGACAACGCGAAAACTATTCGCTTCTGACCATCGGCGGTGATGGCGGCAAAGTCGGAACGGCCTTCGTTGATGTCGGGGTTAGACACAGTGATACCAATTGAACGCGCATCAGCTAGATGAACAGCTGCCTTTTCATAGTTGCCCTTTACAGACGACAACAAACACGCCGAATACTCAACAGGAAAATGAGCTTTGAGATAAGCAGTTTGATAAGCGATCAAGCCATAGCCGTAGGCGTGACTCTTGTTGAATGCATAGTCAGCGAAGCCGCGAATGATGTCGAACAACTTCTCACCAAGCGGGCGGCCGTACCCGGTCTTTTCGCAACCATCAACAAATGAACCTTCTTCAGCCGCCATGGCTCTCGGATCTTTCTTACCGCACGCTTTGCGTAAGTTGTCTGCTTGAGCAAGTGAGTAGCCCGCAAATTTCTGCGCAACACGCATCATGCTCTCTTGGTACACCATGAGGCCATACGTGTCATGAAGTACTTCTCGAGCATCTTCATGGAAGTACTCGGGTTCTTCGATGTTGTTCTTGATCTTCGCGTAGGTGGTGTGCATTTTTGTGCTCATCGGGCCTGGGCGATATAGGGCAATCACGGCGCAAACATCTTCAAACGCCGTAGGGCGCATGAGACGCAACAAACTCTGCATTGGTAAAGACTCAAGCTGGAAAACACCAATGGTGTCTCCCCTCCCGAGCAACTCAAAGGTCTCAGTATCTTCGAGAGAAATGATGTCAATGTCAAAATCAGGATCTGTTTGTTCTCTGATCATTGCAACTGCATCTGCAATGACGTCAAGGTTTCGCAAACCAAGGAAGTCCATCTTGAGAAGACCCAATGACTCAACAGCATGCATTTCGTATTGCGTGACTATTGGAGCATCGTTTCCTTTTCGCTGAATAGGCAGATAGTCAGTAAGTGGCTTACCAGTAATTACTACTGCTGCAGCATGGATGCCGTCTGATCGCTTGAGACCTTCCAACCCTCTGGCAACCTCAACTACTTTTGCGGCGATTTCGTCTGCAAGAACTAAGTCACGCAAGCCCTGCGCTTCGCGATACCCGGCAGCATGTTCATCGCTGTATTCAAAGCAAGCAGCTAGCGGAGTATCGCGACCTTGCTGTAGTGCTGGCATAAGTTTTGCAATGCGGTCGCCGACTCCGTATTCATGCCCAAGAACTCGAGCAGCGTCGCGTACCGCATTTCGAGCCTTAATAGTTGCGAAAGTAATGATCTGAGCAACATGGTCACGTCCATATTTTTCAGCGGCGTACTGAATCATGTGATCGCGATATCTCGAGTCAAAGTCCATGTCGATATCGGGCATGCTGATTCGAGATGGATTCAAGAATCGTTCAAACAAAAGGTCGTACTTCAACGGATCCAGGTCGGTGATACGCAAGCAATATGCAACAGCGCAACCAGCTGCAGAACCACGACCGGGCCCCACACGGATATTTGATTCACGGGCATGACGAATGAGATCCCACACAATGAGGAAGTAGGCGTCAAAGCCCATGTCGCTAATAGTTTTCAATTCAAAAGCGAGTCGTTCTACAACGGCAGACGGCAAGTTGTCACCCCAACGCTCTTGAGCGCCTTTCCATGTGAGGAAGGAGAGATAATCTGCAGGAGTTTTATAGTCAGCAGGAATCGGGAAATCAGGAATTTGATATTCGTCAAATGTGATATCAACTTGCGCGCGTTCAGCAATGAGCAATGTGTTGTCACATGCTTCTGGCAAGTCTTTCCACACTGATCGCATTTCGGCGGCAGTCTTTAGATAATGCTCATTTCCTTCAAATCGGAAACGATCTTGATCGCGCATCAGTGCACCGGTTTGAACACACAACAACGCATCGTGCGCCATGTGATCGCTTTCGTTGACGTAATGGGAATCATTAGTAGCAATGATCGGGGCGCCAATTGCTCGTGCGATTTCTACCAATTTCGGATTAGTGATTCGTTGATTCGCAATTCCGTGATCCTGTAACTCAACAAACAAATTGTCTTTACCGAAAATGTCTTGCAAACGAGACGCCTTAGCAATTGCTCCCTTTTCGTCACCATTTAGTAGTGACTGCAACACATGCCCACCGAGACATCCCGTGGTGGCCATTAGACCAGATGAGTACTTTTCCAATAGTTCCCAGTCAACGCGAGGTTTGTAGTGGTAACCCTCTAGAAAGGCAAGGCTGGATAACTGGATGAGGTTGCGATACCCCTCATTGTTTTCAGCCAACAGCGTGAGGTGGTAGTACTGCTTGCGACCGCCCTCGTCGGAGCCGCCGTTGTCGTCAAGGCGCCCTCTGCGCGGAATGCGCTCTGACCGATGGTCATGAGCCATATATGCCTCAGTACCGAGGATTGGCTTAATGCCCTGCTTGACGCATTCTTTATAGAACTCGATAACGCCATACATGTTGCCGTGATCTGTGATTCCGAGAGCCTTCTGACCATCTGAGACTGCCTTCGATACCAATTCGTCGAGTCGGGCGGCCCCATCGAGCATGGAGTATTCAGTGTGAACGTGGAGGTGTGTAAATGACGAACCCACGAACTTTCCCGACTCCTTTATTGCCAGCCCACAGCCCAGAACTGACGGGCAAGCGAACTGCACTGCGAGTTCATAAATTAGCAGTCGGGTGTGCCCTCGGCATCAGAGACGCCAAGGATTGTTTTTTATGCCCGCTTCGCGAGCAAAGGGACCAACATTTCGTCCGCGGTGAGTGACCCGTGGCGGCATACCAACGGAAACGCCCCACCATCGAGAGGTTCTTCAAAACTGACGGGCTGGTGAGCAACCAGCGCCACATCTCCAAGTCGGCGCCGTACTTCGTCACTCATGCGAGGCCCGAACCATTTTTCATCAATGACTTGATCTCCGGTCACTACCCATGCGACATCTGAGTACAAAGAACATGCCTCGAGTAACGATGTCGCACGACCTCGTTTTGCATGCAACCAACGAAATCGCCCTTCGCCGGATTGGTGGTCCACAAGATCCACAATTTCGCGTGGCGGAATGATGGTGCGATCTCCAACATGAACTTGACCATGGTCTGCAGTCACTATCAACACAGTGTCGGATGGCAACACAGACAAAATGTCGGCAACGATCCCATCAGCAGCGCGCAATTCAGAATCATAAAAATCACCAAAACCGCGTTCATGCGCAATCTTGTCCACTCCGTCGTAATAGGCGTACACGAAGTTCTCGCCTGCATCAAGTGCCTGGCGAACCAACACCGGAATACTGCTTGCTGCGCGCCACCCCATGTGCTTCACATCGGCGAGATGAGCCAACGTGAATCCACTTCCCTCTAATTCGCCTTTGCTCAGCACTGGAACTCGAGAACCAAGAAACGGAGGGCATGGCTGCACCAAGTTTGGCGGGTACCTGCGGCGCAGATCTCCGTTCTCGTCTCCCCACCGCAACACATTCATCACCGTGTCACCCATGTCGATGCGATACCCGAGCAGTCCATGCTCCCCCGGCGATAGGCCAGTCGTGAGAGACGTCAATGCTGTAGCAGTGGTCGAGGGTGCAACTGTGGTGATGAAGGAACCTTCAAACCCTGACAATGTCGGCATGCATTGTTTGTGTTCTTGAAGCTGGTTCCAGCCGAGGCCATCAATAAGAAGAACAACGACGCGTTGCGCTCCACCAACAGTGGCTGGCATCCACGTAGGCACGCTCCTGGGACCACCAGGGGCACATAACGCAGGGATGATGCCACTCAGGCACCCATTGGCGTAATTAGGCAGAACTGGCGGCGGAACACTCACCTCTCTATCCAACCACCTACGATGGTCAGGTGCGAGTTTCTACGCGAGGTGATTATGCCTGTCGAGCCCTATTGTCGCTAGCGCTCCATTCCGAGACCGCATTACCGACCTCTGTCAGAGATATCGCTGAACGCACAGCTCTTCCCCAGCCTTATCTCGAACAAATACTTCTCGCACTAAAAGGCGCCGGACTTGTGCGTTCGAAGCGCGGAGTTGGTGGTGGATATGTCCTGGCAAAAGCTCCGAGTGACATTCGCTTATCCGACATTATTTCTGCTGTTGATGGCCCCATCACTCTTGGTGACTTCGGACAACCTCACCAAGACGGCTCATGCGACCACGAAGGACAATGTGTCCTGCTTGCTATTTGGGATGTTGCGGCTCACCACATGAGAGACCATTTGAATGACTACACGCTTGCCACTATTGCATCAGCTGCAACGGGCACAGGACCCTGGCCAAAGAACACTCCCCACTCGCACTGAGCAGTGGAATTTATTTTTCAGGAATCTCGAACGAGCACTTCGCAATAATTGCTGCCATATCGGCTGGCAGTGTTGCTTCGAATGACATCTCTTCTCCTGAACCAGGATGAATCAGCGTCAGTCGTCGAGCATGCAACATGGGCCGCGGTGCCACCAGAGCAGACTTTGCGCCACCGTACATAGCGTCACCAACAACAGGATGACCAACAGCTGCGAGATGAACTCGAATCTGATGAGTGCGCCCAGTTTCTAACGAGCATCGAACCAGCGTTAACAACGCGGGATGATTGAATTCGGTCTCAACTTCAAGATGTGTGCGAGCCCATTTGCCGTTGTGTACTACAGCCATTCGCATTGGGTCACGAGGGTCACGCCCCATCGCGGCGTCAACTACTGCTGTTGGTGAATCGAAGTGACCCCAAGCAAGCGCAATGTATTCACGACCGACTTCATGTTCAGTTAATGCCGCAACCAAAGAGTCGTACGCACGTTGAGAACGTGCAACCACCATCATTCCTGTTGTGCCTGCGTCAAGACGATGCACAATTCCGGGACGAGCAGGTTGTCCCACCTCAGCCACTTCGGGGTACAACGCCAAAATTCCATTAACTAACGTCCCGAGACCGTGACCCGATGCCGGATGTACGACCAGGCCTGCACCCTTATTGACGACAATGATGTCTTCGTCCACATAGACGACATCAAGCACGACACTTGCATCCGGACCTGGTGGTTCAGCTACCGGGACCATGTCGAGATCGACAACAACAATCTGTCCTTCACGTAAGCGCACTTTGCCCGACGGTGCTGGAGCACCATCCACAGTGGCGCCTCCACTTGCAATCAATTTTGAAGCATCGGTACGAGAAATATCGGCAATGAGCGACACGATGCGGTCGAGGCGTTCATTGTTCAAAGCCGATGGCAGTGTTTCTTCAACTTTCATGTGCGTTGTCAACACCTTTTCCGTTACGTGATTCCATCAGCATGGCAGCAATAAGTGCGCATGCACCCACTGTTATCGATGAATCTGCAACATTGAATACGGGCCACCACTGAACGTCGATGAAATCCACGACACGCCCATGTAGCCAACCCTCACCGCGAAAGAATCTGTCAGCGATGTTGCCAATCGCGCCCGCGACAATGGCACACAGTGCCACTGCAGACAATTGAGTTGTTGCCTTACGTACTGCTCGCAACAAAAACAGAACCGCGACAATGGCAAAAATGCCTACCAGCGGACCCATACCTTGCCCTTGAGAGAACGCAAAGCCGCTGTTGAATCCGAGTGAGAACTGCAACGAACCAATGACGTGAATCACTCGACCGTTGGACAATGCAGAGACCGCCCACGACTTTGTCACCTGATCCAAGAGAACCACGAGCCCGATCAGTATCGCCTGTCGGCGAAGTGCTAACACAAAAGTGCTGGAACGCCTAGCGGCGTCCTAGTCCACCGGCACGTTCAGTAACAAGCTCTGTCGCCCATGGAATAGCGCGCAAACGCTCCTTGGGAATTGGCAGGACTGAAACAACCGAATAGCCATACTCACCAGTTTTCATGCGAGCAAGTGCAGCATCAATTTCTTCAACTGTTTGGCGAGCTGCGGCTGACAGAACAAGATCTTGTTCACGCTCGACAACCATGGTGTCGCCTTCGCCACCTTCGTCATCAAACTTCACGTCACCCATTTCAGCATCAGCAATCATGGCGTTTGCTTCATTCTCAAGACGATTGGCTTGACCAACCAGCTTGATGCGCTCTGCCTGAAGTGCTTCACGTTGCGCGAAGAGAAACTTCAAATCAAAATCTTTTGACGATGTGACACCATCTTCAGATGGTCCCTTCACAATGACGGGACGTTTCGGAGGTTCTGGCTTCTTTGCAACCTTCTTTGCAGGAGCGGGTGCAGGAGCCGCAACGACAGGTGCTGGAGCTGCAGCCACAACTTTTGCTGGAGCAGCTTTCTTTGCTGGAACTACTTTCTTCGCAGGAACTGCCTTCTTTGCAGGAACTACTTTCTTTGCAGCAACCTTTTTAACTGGTGCCGTTTTCTTCGCAACAACCTTCTTGGCAGGAGCAGCCTTCTTCACGATCTTTTTCGCGGGAACAACTTTCTTCGCAGGTGCTTTTTTCGCTGGTGCTTTCTTTGCAGGTGCTTTCTTTGCAGGAGCGACCTTCTTCGATGGTGCCGCCTTCTTCACCGGAGCAGCCTTCTTCACGGGAGCGGTTTTCTTCGCAGGTGCCTTTTGGGCTGGTGCTTTCTTTGCAGGAGCCTTTTTGACAACCTTCTTCGCGGGGGTGGTCTTTTTCTTCGTTGCCATAATGAGCACTCTCTCCTTGCATCGGGCATCCGCCCGTGTTGCCCCGTGAGGCTACGGCCGAAATCGGCTTTTTCTCAACTAGCGAGAGCTACCGACACCCCGATAAGGGCACCTTCCACCGCAACGGTGCGCTCCCCTGACGCATCAAAGAGCACGTCACGGGCAAGCGTTTCGCCCGCAATGAGGGCGATATGGGGCAAGATCTGTGCCTTCAACTCTTCTTCAACCGACAACGTCACGATGATTCTGTCTGAGATATCAAGGTTGGCGTCACGGCGAGCCTGCTGCACGGCACGCACAATGTCTCTGGCTGAACCTTCTGCTTCCAGTTCAGGGGTGACGTTGACGTCAAGCAATACAACACCAACTCCACCTGGCAGCGGCGCACTGGCAGACCCTGCTTGCGTGACCAACTTGAGTGAATATTCTCCCGGCTGAAGAGACTCGCCAGCGACATTGATGACATCGCCATCTTGAGTCCACTCACCCTTTTTCACTGCAACAATGACCGCCTGGGTGCGGGGTCCTAGACGTGGACCAACAATCGCTGGGACGACTTGCAATTCGTGTGACGCGATTGAGTCAACATCAGACGTGAGCACCACGTCACGAACATTCACTTCGTCGCGAACAATGTCGAGGAACCCATCGAGTGACGCAGCGTTCGCAGCAGCAATTGTGAGTGACGAAAGCGGCAAACGCACACGACGCCCATGCGCCTTACGCACAGACAGTGCAGACGAGCAAACGTCGCGAACCATATCCATTGCTGTGACTAACACCGAATTACGTGGCAGTTCCGTAGACGAAGGCCAGTCAGTGAGA
>Ga0209191_1001749_pt1 | contig 14080 bp, 13 predicted proteins | sample S_130626_EF_Meta_FD_187320 | JGI IMG/M metagenome (GOLD analysis project Ga0209191, IMG submission 187320) | Freshwater microbial communities from Lake Simoncouche, Canada to study carbon cycling - S_130626_EF_MetaG (SPAdes) (version 2) | ecosystem: Environmental > Aquatic > Freshwater > Lake ... | reverse complement strand
GCAGCTGGTATTCCAGGGATTCAGGTCAAAGACCCCACCTTTGGCATGCCAGCTATTTGGATTGATCGTGGCGTTCGGGATGATGCCATTAGTAAAGGCTATACCGTGGTTGAGCCTGCAGTTGTGATGGCCACTCATCTGGACCACCTGATTCGGCTGCATGCCAGTGACCTATTGGGTCGTCAAGAGACGCAGGATCTTCTCGATCATTTCAAAGTTAGCTATCCAAAGCTTATTGATGATGTGATTCCAAAAGTCATCTCGGTGAGTCAATTACAACGTATCCTACAGTTATTGCTGGATGAACGGGTTCCGATTAAAGACTTACGTACGATTCTAGAGGTGGCCAGCGAAAACGCCGCTAAGTTTCCAGACCCTCTCGACATGCTGACCCACATTCGATATGCCCTACGAAGAACGATCGTGCAGGAAACCTTCGGTGATGACAATAACTATAAAGTTCTTGGGGTCCAACCAGAATTTGAAAGACTGATTGAACAGTCGATTGGTAACGCTGCAATTGCCAGTGACGGACTGATTGAGCCGTCGCTTGCGAAACTATTTGGGCAAGAAGTCATTGACGGAATTGCTGAAATGGAAAATAATAATTTGCCGCCAGTAATTGTGAGTGGCTCGCGGACGCGCTTAACATTTTCACGAATCGCAAGACGGGTTTGTCCGCAAGCCATTGTGATTGCTCTCAATGAATTACCACCAACCTCTAACTTAACTTTTCAAAGGGTGCTTTGCGCCCAAGCTAGCAACCAATAACGGAGTAAACCATGGGTCCACAAAAATTTACTGCTTCGAATACAGCAGAAGCTCTTAAAATGGTGAAGGCCAAAATGGGTCCTGATGCGATGGTACTCTCGACGCAAGATACTGCCAATGGCGTCGAAATCACGGCCATTACCCCGGAAGATTTATCGAAGTTATCCGACCTCAATACCAATGACGACCGCCACCAAGATGACTCCTTCGATAACGCTTCTTCAGTAAAAGGTAGTCAGTCCTCGCTGCAAGCTAAATCAGCAAAATATGAAGAGGAAAATTCAAGAAGTGTGCGTGTGCCCGCACAATCTGTTGAACTAGGGCGCACAGCACCTTCCAAGTTGAATGCCGGATCATCGGCCAATCCGATTTCCATTGCAGATGCTTTACAACAGAAAAAACGCACACAGCTCAGGTCCAATGACGACAATGTTGCACCGAATATTGAGCCGTATATTAAATCAGCGACCTTCCCAACGCTAGAAGAATCCAACTCGCAACAAAAAGCATTTTTACCCGCAAGTGCTCCAATACAGGCTGAACCTAATCTATCCAGTATTTCTTCGGGCAAGCCGAATAATGTGGATCAATTATTAACTGAAATTGCAGAGGTAAAACAGTTACTCCAATCCCAAGTCGCGGGTAACTTTTGGAATAACCTGCAGCAAGATACGGCTTCCCATGCTGAGATCTTAAAACATCTTTTAAACGCCGGGTTCTCACCCAAGCTGTGTGCTGAGATTGCTAAAAATCTCTCCAAATCAGGTGATATCAACACCTTGTTACAAGAGGCAAGATCCCATGTGTCTGGCTTAATCAAGACGATTGATCCATTTAAAGTCTTTGATCAAGGTGGTATTTTTGCCTTTATTGGTCCAACAGGGGTTGGTAAAACAACGACCGTTGCCAAGATTGCGGCGCGTTGCGTGCTGCGCTTTGGGAGAAACCAGGTAGCTCTGCTCACCACCGATACCTATCGTATTGGCGCCCAAGAACAATTAAAGGTCTTTGCAAAGATTTTAGGTCTGCCGGTTGTGTCGATTCGTGACAGCGAGGATTTATCCACGAAACTCAATGACTTATCCAACCGTAAGGTCATTCTTCTCGATACGGCGGGTGTGAGCCAGCGGGATACCTTAATGGTGGAACAATCCCAAATGCTACAAGATGGTTCGCGTAATGCCTTCCGTATATTAGTCATGAGCTCCACGACTGATTTACATACTCAGGAAGACGTGATTAACCTGCACAATCAGGCAGCTCGCGCAAAAGACATGCCGGGTATTGGTGCTGCGGTTATTACCAAAACGGATGAGGCAACGCAACTTGCACCAGTGATTGATTGTTTAATCCGTAATAACTTACCACTGATGTTCTTATCGAACGGGCAACGTGTTCCTGAGGACTTAAGCCAACCGGATATTGCGTATCTCTCGCATCGCGCCATGCGCTCTCGTTCGCATTCAGAGGACCTCTCTCTCAACAATGATCAAATACCGGCCGTACTTTCCGACCATTTGAACGACTGGATTAAGAAAGTATCTTAGTGAGTTCTGTCAATACTCCTGCTGGATTAGATCAGGCAGACGGTCTACGTACGATGTTTGGCGATGTTGCTAATCGGGTGATTTGCTTGGCGTGTGCTCTCGATCCTGACACGATTGTTCATGTGGGGCACGGTACTGCGCAAGCTTTAAAAAATGCGGGTCAAAAGACTTTAATGATTGATGAGGTGCCACTCGCGGACCGAAAGACCATGTCAGGATTCTTATACCCTACCAAGTACGATTTGGGTCAGGTATTTATTAACTCGGTTGCTTTAGATAAATCAATACGTCATATTGAAGAGAACTTATGGTACGTTACCAGCGCTAAATTACGCCATCTTTTCGAAGAACGTCGGGCAAAAATGCCTAATTTGGATACGCGTTTGAAGGCGATTCATCTCGAGTTTGACTACATCCTGTTTGCGACAAGTGACCCTGATTTCAATATCGTGAACTTCTTTGGTCAATCCGTTCAGCGGATTTTAATTGCCTCCCCAGAGTTTGAGTCACTTTCTATGGCCATGAACATGCTTCGGCAATTTTCTATCTATCGATCTGATGTTGCTATTCCAGTCTTGATTCTGGGTGGTACTGCAGAAGAGGGACAAGCTGCGTTTGACAAATTACAGCATGCCGCCAAAGAAGCTATGAGTATTGATTTACAGATGTTAGGGTGGATAAAAGCCATCAAAGCGAGTAGAGTCATTATTGACCCTGAGGATTTTTCCGTATCTACCCCGACTGAGGGGCCTGCGAATGAATTTGTGTTACCTGCGGGGTTTTTTAAAAGTATCGTAGAGTCCATCACCAGCTAGAATGACTGAATGAATAAAGCTTATGCCCAACAGGTAAATTATGCGGATGAGATGGCAAAATATACGCCGCTCGTCAAGCGCATTGCCTATCAAGTGGCATCAAAATTACCTGCCAATGTTGAGGTCGATGACCTGATCCAAGAGGGGCTCATTGGGCTTTTGGATGCTTTAAAAAAATATGTCCCTCAACCCAATTTGAGTTTTGAAATCTACGCGCGCACACGTATCAAAGGTGCTATCTATGACTCCTGTCGTAAAAATGATATTTTGCCAAGAAATCAACGAGACGAGTTATCTCGTTTAGAGAAAATTCATCGTCAATTGGAGCAAGAGTTGGGTCGTGCTCCGTCGGAAAATGAAATCGCCCAGGCTGCTGATTTAAGTTTGGCCGCGTATTTCGGGATTGTCGATGGGATGGTCAATTTAATGCCGATAGACGATTTATCGGATGACATGCTGCCTTCAGATAGTGCATCTGACCCCCTTCAAAGTGCCGCAATGACTCAGTTTGCCGAGCAATTGGCTGTGGTCTTAAAAAAGCTCCCTGAAAAAGAGCAAATGGTCATGGCGCTACATTATCAGGAAGATCTGTCTTACCGTGAAATTGCTGAGGTGCTTAATTTAACCACTGGACGCATCAGTCAGATTCATACGCAGTGCATGATCCGGATAAGGTCACACCTTCGAGTGGAAGTTTCGAACTAATCGATTGCTTGTGTAGAATTACACTTTTTTAGACAATAAGTTGCCACTGGCACCCGGAATACCGCCACCGATTTCATAAGTAGCTCCCAAAGATTGCTGGGCAACGAAAGACTGTAACGCAGCACTGCGCTGCATGGCCAGTTTAATCAACTCACCGTTGACTTGGTGATCAATCGAGGCTTGCTCTAAGACAGTCAATAATCGTTGACTATCGTCTGCTGGAAGCGCTAAGATATCCGCTTTCAGCTTTTCGACGCCCTCTTTGGCTTCAAGACTTCCGCCATAGCCATTAATGGCTTCCAACGCTTGGCTTGTTTGGGCTAAGATTGCTTCTAAGGCATCGATCTCATTGGACTCTAATGCAAGTCGCAAGTCTTTGACCGCTAGGGATACTTTTTGGACTAAGGGTTCTAATTGCCCAAGATTGGTCATGGAGTGGTGGGTTCAGAAAGTAGGCTCAGTTAAAAACTGGGCCTAAAACTTGATTACTTACCTGATTTCGCACCAATTTGTGCTAAAGAATCATGCAAAATGGCTTGAGAAATCTGTTGGTAATCAATCTCAAATGTGCCTGAAGCGATTTTCGCTTTGATTTTATCCAGCAAAACGCGATCTGGAAGTACTGTCGTATCCTTTTTAATCTGGGATTGGACCAAATGGGAAGTTACAGAAACATCAATACTTGCAGCAGGTGTAGGCACTGAAACATTCGTTTGCTTCATTTCCACTGGGGCAGCGGTTGATTTTTGACCAGCATCTACCTTGCCAATATCTTTATTTGGCTGTGGAACAATCGGTAAACTGTCTTTAATCTGCATATTTCCCCCCTTAAACTACAAAAAAGTGTCTGTAACTAATATAACGGATAATTTCCTCAAAGTGTTTAGTCTTTTTTAAAAAATATTTACTGTGTTCTCACAACAACGACTCCTTGGCCACGAACTTTACCAGAAATGGTCTGTCCATCCCGCATTTTGACCCGTACTGTATCCCCGATCATCCCTGCATTTTCAGCAATTCCGTCGCCTGTTACCTCAAAATCTTTTCCAGAAACAACCACACGAACTGGATCTCCTATACTTATTACGGATTCTTCGCGTAAATCATTTAATCCTATTTTCATACCAATTTGTATAGGTCGATTGAGGATTCGACCATTCGCATCTTTGGCTGAGCGTAAAACATCATCCGGTAACTCGGCTAAATCTCCAGTAACCACGTTTAAATCCCCTCTTGTCACTTTCAGCCCTGAGGGTAAGTACCTACTTGCAACCACATAATCCCCAAACACCTTCACTTTAACTGAAAGATTGTAAGTCCACGCTAACTTATCACACCTGAGAACAAGGTTTGTCCTGCCCCATAAGCGAGTTCCTGGCTGCGTAGAAATAGTTAACTTGTCTGGGCAAGGCTGTAAATTGGGGGACCGATCTAAAAATTCGACCTCGGTCTTTAAGCCCCCAACCATAGGGCTTTTGGTCACGTAACGAATAATGGACTGCTCAAGCTCGGGACTCAATGATGCAAAGCTCGTGGGTACGAGGCAACATTGCAAGACAAATAAGATTGGAATCAGACGAATACTCACAGGCACCTTCATGTTAAAAAATCCATCTTTCATGAAGCAAAACGCTCCAAGAACACGCAATGATAAAACTGATTTTGGCCATCAATCCCCACCGCACCTAACCAAATCGGTTTGGTAATTTCTTCTGGGAATTCTTCAAAAATATTTAATATTTTCGAGCCTACGGTCTCAAAACTATAAATTTGATGTTCGGTTATCCCTGACCGAACCGAGATTCGGTGATGGGGTCCGTCAATGGCTCCATGAACATCCCATAAGGTGGACTCCGGTAACACGTCATCGTGGGTATATTGATGTGCTTCCACTAATTGAGCTGTCGGCACTGCAAACACATCCTCATCACGCTTATAACAAAACATCTCCATCCTTAAAAGACTCGATGGGACGGTAATGCGAATGAGGTCGGTTTTGATTTCTAAGCTGCCACAAATTTGTGCCAAATAATTATTGGCGGTATGCAAATGAGCATCTGAAGGATTGACTCCATGCAGGTCAATGAAGATCAATAAACGCTGCTGGACCACCGAAATATGTTTTTGGGGAGGAAAGATACTCAGAATCGATAAGAGTCGTTCAATAATATTTTGATCGGCAAAGACATGATCTGATTCCACAAGCTCTGCCAATCCACTAAAAGCCAAACCAACATTCACTTGCACGCTTTGTACGATGACATTTTGCTGCTCTTCCATCAAGCCATCTAACACCCTCATCTGAAATGAGCTATCTTTGGGCAGCAACCCCCTGGCTTGTTGTAATTTATTCAAACTTCGTTGGACATCGAAATCACTCGCATGATAGTTCCCTCTCTGCACACCAAGCTCAGTCGGTGGATGCTCCTCAGAAGCAGTCACAGCATGATTGACCCAGTCATCTAAATTAGAGGGGGTTTTATTACCAACTGGCTCCGGGGCGCTTGGGGGCTCAGTAGTTTTAGGAACTTCAGGAACTTCGATGACTTCGGGAGTCTCGATTGTTGATTGATTGAAGTGAACACTTGTCACACTCTGAAGATCAGCCAAGGTAATCCCGTCGTTCATCATCTCTTCGATTGGGTCAGATTCCACTTGAGAGAACTGAGATGCATCCAATCCAGGAACCGTCTGCTCACTCACGGGCGATTGTTCTATAGTTCCTTGTGGCTGAATCTGTTCCTGATGGGCTGCTGCACTAAACTGTTCCGATAGCTTGTCTAGCTCTGCGAAGGGATCTTCAATTGTCTCTGGGGCAACTTCAAGCTTCTCTTCTTCTAGCTGATCGGTAGTTGCCTCGGTTGAGAGGTACGCCACATCCTCCGGAGTATGTGCTTGATCGGCTCTGGTTTGTTCAATCAGTGCAGGAGCTTCGCTTACAACTGGGGTATTCAGGCTTTGCGGAGCTTGCCAGTCGTCTATGGAGGAGTCTACCGGTTCAGATCGTTCAGAAACACTCAGGAAACTCTCATCTTCCAAGGCGGCATGTTCTGTATGTGCAATTGGCTCTTCTGGTGAGGCATCTTCAATGGAAGGTGCTGTGCTCAAGCCATCTTGTTGTGGGAGGGACTCAGGTAGCTCCTCTTTTTGATGGGTCAATTCTTTTGCTTTATTGCTGTAGGGGAAATCAATATAAAAAGGTTCGTCAACTACTTCTTCCGGAGTCGGTGACTCTGCCTGACGTTTGGGTTCAGGTAAGCCGGATGCAGCGACTTCTGTCTTGAGTAGTCGTTCACCTAACTCATGAATACTTTGCTCTAAATCATCAAAGACATTATGACTAGCTGATGGGCTTGGTATGGGCTTGTCATCACGACTAGGCAGGTCTTTAACTTGCGCAGGCGGATCTTCAGCTCCTGGAGTTTCTTGTGAAGGCAGATCTGTTGGCGATGGTGATTTTTGTAATTCTTGATTTAAAAGATCTTGAACAGAATATAGTTTTTGGGGAGGAGTTATCTGTTCTTGAGCTTGAAGAGGAGAGATCTGCTCCTCTAATTCAGCCAATATTTCAGAGGCGCTTTGCGTTAACTCACTGTCTAATACTGCATCCTGAATGATGGACTCTTGAATATCTTGGCGGATAAACGCCAGTGTCAATGGACTTGGCTGAATAATATGTAACTTCGAAAAAAAAGCCTGTTTTCTCAAGGTTAATTCCTGATGATTCTGCTCAGGAAACCGCTCATCGGTGATCTCAAGTTGATAACGGATCAGCTCCTGAAAATCATCTAAAACATGTCGGTGGGCTTGTACGGTTTTCGCATCTTTATATACTTTAGCTAATTCACCCGCGGCCTGACTTAAATCGATGAGCGCTAAACCATCGAGCGCATTACTCATATCGTAGCAATAGGGGACAATGTTTTTGACCGCATTGGACTTCTTTTGTAAATTGAGGGAAAGAGCCTCCAAGGCCCTTTCTAAATCGACCCGAAATAAAGACCTATTATCGGCTGATCCCTCAGACATATTGCCCCACGGTCGTGTTTAACGACATAATGGCTTGGTTCATTTGGGTCAACTCATCCTGCCAATGCTTCACTTCTTTCAATACCTGATTAAGATCTAGTTCAATTAAATCCATCCCAGCCTGATCACTCGAATGCCGTTTTGGTAAGGCTTTTTGATTAACTTGCAAAACCAAAGCCTTGATGTCTGTAAAGGTCGCTTCGGTTTTCTCCACAAGGCTATTCATTTGCTCTGTCTCTAATGCCAATTGACGGGTGGAATGATTACTTAATATCGAGAGAAATAATCGAATCCCAATTTGCTTGAGAGAAAGCATCGCCGCATCAATTTCTTCCAAGGGCTTGCTTACGTCCAGATGCAAATAGGTTGGTCCAGAGTCGTCTGCCAAATGAACGGTTCTTAACCCTCCTACTTGGTTCATCACCTCTTGAAGATAAGCCAATACCTTCTCACTCGATTGATATGATCGAATAAATTTCTGCTCTAGTTCCTTAATTTGTTGATGTAATTCAGGGATCAGATCATTTTTTTTCTGCTCTGTGGGTAACGCAATATATGGGGTACGTTTTTCGAGCAATTCCTCCGTTTTGACAACAGGTGGATGTGTGATTTTTTCGGCACGCATCGTAATCCATAAAATCGAAGCCAGGCACAACACAACAACGATTTGTAAACTAAATGGCAGAGATTTCAAGACACGCTCTGTGAAAAAACTACCCGACAATTGGCCAGAAGCTTCGGTAGTCGCTGCCACAGCAATCTTATCGGTATCGAGTAATTGTTTTTTCACAAAATTAAGCTGCTCTTTGATTTGGCTTAATGTTTGTTTTGCATCTTGAGATTTGTTTTGCCAAGCAATTTGTCGAAGCTTCACAATCGCTTCTTCAATCGCCGGTGTTTGAGGATTAATGGCAGATTCTGCCGTAGTAAATTGTTCATTCGTATTGCTGAGTGCTGTAAGAAAATTACCGATGGCGCTTGTATCAAATATATTCTTTTGCCAAGCTAGATTCGCTTTTTGAACTTCATCAAAACTTAAAGCTAAGGGACGTATCGGCGATTCAACCGGAATTTTCTGGATGTCTAATAATGCACTTGGTGCAACAATGATAGAGGCTGTACTGCCGATAGCGGCAAGACTAGTGAGGGGCTTTTCAAGATTCGTCAACATCCCTAGCACTTGTTGTACTTTTTTAGCCATCTCGATCACGTCAGATTGATTTTTTAGCGCTACAGGTGGCTTCGTCAAATCGATTGTTACGGTTTCATTACTCGATAGGTTCAGGGCTTCTCGCAGTTCATTGTTTAATTTATTCAGATTTTGTAAGGACTGATTCGTATAGGATCTTGGGGTGCTTAATTCAGTCTTCACTTGATCTAGCAAACTCACGAGTTTCTTGAAATTGACACCAGCGGCTTGATCTTGCATCGAGCCACTATCTTCTTTTGGCTTAACACTTGCTAAAGTGGTTGCAATCGGTTTTTTCGGAAATGAGCTATCGAGAGTCTCGGATGCCTTTTTCAGGTCAGTCTTATCATCTAAAGCTTTATTCAGAGCTTTTAATGCCTCGATATAGGTTTGTAAATCTTTATTGAGTTGGGGACTTTTCGCTGACCAAGGTGTTTGACGGAAATTATTAATCGTTTCCTTTACCTGCGTATTAAATGTATCGTATTTAGAATCCAGATAACTAACTTGTTCGACGCCATTTGCAACGGCTTGCTGAATATTTTGCATGGCATCAAGATCAAAAGCATTTCTTTGAACACCATCTACATTCTTTGCATAAAACTGAAATACCTCAGAAATTTTTCTTAAGGGTGAATCTTTCGTAATGCGCTGTAAATCAAAAAAGGAATTGTTAGCCGTAAATGAATTGGCCGATGGTGTCAGTGAACTGAGTGCGCTTAATCCATTTCCAGAGACCGTGATATTCTTTAATAACTGTCCGACATATGCCCCTAATTTAAGAATGTCGGTTTGATTCTTAACCGCAGTAGGCTCCTTCAAATCCTCAATAGTATAGGGTTTAACAATCAGATCTAAATCAGTACTGAGCTTCTCAAAACTTTTGATCAAGGCTGGGTTCAGATTTTTTTTACCGGATACTAGATTTTGTATTTCTCCAAAAATATTGATGATTTTTGTAACGTCAGCGGTTTTTTGGTCTTGAATCACTTTACTACTGACTTCAACATTACTGTCCGTCGATTTGTCTAAAGGCTTGGACTTAATCGCTTGCGACGCATTTTGGGAAGTTATTCCGTCACTGCTTGGTGACTTTTGGAACATAAGCATTCCCTGAACCGTCATCGAGAGTATGCTCATCAAAATGGCGCCAATCAGTAAATGTTTTGGGTATGCTGTCATATGTAGTCTATTTTTCTCTCAAATCTTCGATGCATTTTTAAAATTAGTTGGTAATCTTTATATCAAAATGACTTGGTACTCTCTTCCAGCATGGGTATGATTCGTTTGCGTAGGTTTAGACTGAACATCACTTAGTTCAAATGGGTTGATGATCTGCTGCACACGAAAACCCAGACCTTTTTTCAAGGCTGTCGATTTTTCATTTTTTAAAATGATGACCCAAGGCAATTTCGAATTCAAGACACTGGCTTGCTGATGTGTTGTGTGATGAGCCTCAGTATCTTGAAGCAGCCCAATTGGCAATACTTTATTGGGCTTACTCAAATAATAAGGCTCCCCTTCAAAAACAATCATTTCATCTATTTTTAAAATATGGGACAGTTGTGCACTCGCCTCTTGGTAAAACACGTGATCAACAGCTGCTATTGGTAATGCATAAAAACGATGCTCTAATTCAAATCCGAGGAAGAAGTTGTCTTGAAAGGACATTTCCTTAAATTTCCCTTAAGCTCTTCTTGTAAAAAAGTAATACAAAACTCCACAAAGAAATGCCAGTAGCGCCGCAGATAGACCAGTTAAGGCATCGCCAAGAGAGCCAAGTTGCTCGATCACACGCCCTTCAATTTGACTCCTCTTGGTGTAATACCCGTTTAAATTTGACGTATATTTTTGATGGTGCCATTGTAAAAATTCATTGGTCTTTAATTTTGAAATCGGAAATTTTGCTGGTGTGCTAGCTGTTAGCAATAATTGACTATCCAAACTAATTTGTTGTGTCATACGCAGCAGATTATTGGCATATTGACTTTGCCAATCTTCAGAAATCGTACTCAAAAAATCCTCTTTATACTGCTGAGCTAATTTTTTTGCCTCATCCTGAGTAACGTAGGTAACGCCGTTTGGTATGTTAAATACAATCCCAGTATTTTTTGAATTGATGGACTGGCTACCACTGGCAATTAATTTGACAATACTGGTCTTGCCTTTTCTGTCGATTTCAAGGGTAACTTCATTGCTTGGTTTTTCGGAGGTCAATATGTAAAATCCCATCACGGATTCGATTGGGTCACCGTTGACCTTTAACAGAATATCGCTAGTTTGCAAACCAGCGACCTCTGCTAATGAGTCTTTTTGAATACCCGCGATGACAGGCTTAATCGCAAGTAATGTTTTTCTGGATTTATTATTTTCAAATTTGGATAAAAACTCAAAACTTTTATTAATCGCAATCTCTGTGTCAATTTGTGGCAGAGCACGCTCTGCTGGTTCAATTTCTTTTTTATTGTTCTCAACTACATCTTCTGATGCAGAAATTGCTTTTTTATCTTCCACGCTCATTGAGGGCAAGTATTCCCCAAGACTAGGTGCAACAAAGGAGATTTCCTTATATTGCCCGACCGAAGAAACCATCTTCAAGCTGACGGAAAGTAAGAGCATTAAAGAGAAAATCAAAAATACTGACGATGCAGCAATTAACTTCAGTAGATGGGAATTGCGTAACTTCACAACCCAGGAAAGACCTTCTTGAGAAGCACCACCATCCGCGGTCGAAGCGCCTCCAACAGAGGTAGATATTTTTTGTAAAATCGTTGCGATTTTTTCTTTACCGGGAAGATTGATTGCCATATTATTCTTTCAACTACTGTAATTGAAGTGTTCAGTTATTTAAGCTGCTTCTTTGATGAGAAATTAAAACGAAACTTCTTTTTTAACTGTTCTACTTCTTGATGATTAGCTAATAAATCTAGTTCTGATTGTCTTTTATCCATTAACAATCGGCAAGCAATCAAGTCATCAACCCATTCGCCATTGTTCATTTCCATGACTGCATTTTCTTCGGCAAACCTACCCATCTCACCGTCAGGTTTAACTCTAGCAACCATCAGTTTTTTATGATCAGAGGCCATCAAAATCAACTCGACAAACTTTATCCTAGCATAATTATGCAAAATGGCATCTAAATGATACACATGTCGCAACAGTACAAAAGTAATGGTGATACCATCTTCCCCAATAATGGGGACAACGTTTAAATCAGATATTCCAACTTTGCGATGCCACTCCATATCAACCTCTTGAGCTTCCATCGATTTCTTAGGAAAAGATTTAGTTTCGGAGTAGATTTGGAATAAAGTCTGAGGGAGTTTTTTTTCTAAAGCGATATTTTTTAAGGCTTGTACTGCTAAGGTGATATTTTCTCTTTCATCATACAAATTTTGTTTTAAATTCTGTAAATCTTTGTTGAGTAAATCTTCTAACTTGTCAGCCTTATTTAAGGCTTGACTCAGGATGGGGTCCTTCCGAACAAATTCTTTCTCTGGTTCTAGTGCTTGATTTTTACTCGATCGAGGTGCGCGAAAGATTTGCCACAGGACAGCTGTTAAAAAAAAGGCGACTAGTACACTGCTACCCATAAGGATAAATTGACCAAAACTTAAATTAAGTAGCCTTGTAAAAAATTGATTCATATTTATATAATTTTAATTATTTGATTTTAATACGAATTATGCCAATTTAGTAGTTGTTTTTACATTCGTCACTGAAAACATTCGAAATGCAGGTGCTACATCTAGCATCGATTTTCTTGGCAATGATTTCTGCAATTACAGACTTCCAAAACCATTACTTTCATGCATTTCTTTGGATCGGGGTTTAACAGGGGCTAAAGTGATGGTATTCGCAATGATGGTCTCTTTTACAGCCTGGAAGAAACTTGGCTTGTCGTTGGCAAATACACCAAGTATGGCAAGTATCTGTGGTCTCACATCTCTGGAGGTTATTGGCCACCTGGGCCACAAACCCAAGCGCCGAAACTCTTTCACAATCGACTCATTATGATCCAATGATAAGATATCCATAATTACTTTTAACATAGTGTTAAATTGACATCAATCCTGCCTATTTCTTTGAAATTCTAATCTTATTGATTATGTTAAATATATTAAAACTCGGTAAACAGTATTTCTATGAAGATAGGTTCCCATGCCCACTAATTTAAAGCCATTAAAATCATTACCGCCACCACACATAATGGGTGAGCGCTTTAAAGAGAAGCGGGAAGCTTTGGGCTGGTCCATCGAAGAATTAGCACAAAAAACCACTTTTTCAAAAAAACAAATCGAACAAATCGAAAATGGCTTATCAAGTACTTTTTATTCTGCAAGCATTAAATTTAACAGCGCGAAAAAAGTTGCCGAAGTCTTACAACTGAGTCAAGAGGTAGCGTTTGAGTTAACTGATACAGTTCTCACGCCTACTCATCCAGACCCTCAGCCAAGCGTAAAAAAAACACATCAAGAACTTCAGGAAGATCCAAGTGATACGCTCATCAACATGAGCAACCCAGCCGGCACTCAATTCAATCATGAGTTAGAAAGAACGAAAGCCCATGATCATCTTCAGCTAAAAATTCTCGTTGTCTGCTTATTATTTCTGGGTGTTCTCTTTGTTTTTCATAACTCTGATTCTTTTTCTACGGTCATTTATCCTAAACCGCCTGAAGAAAAACCAATCACTAGCCCAACAGTTACAGAAGAACCTCTCGACATAAATCAACCGCCAACCACTGGGCCTGAGTCGGTTGAGAACAAAGCACCACCCCAAAAGAGCAATTAGTCCATTTCAACGCCACATTGTTTGTTATGAACAACTTCAACCCAGTGAAGCTGCGCAGGAATTATGCCTCTCGCAACCCAATCCTGCTTCATTTGATTTAGATTGTCTTATTCCAAGAAGCATTAGAGGGATATATATTACCCTTTGAGGCTACGAGAACATTGGTTGAAGAAATATTCAGAATCACCGCTGGAGAAACGGGCTGATCGTTTTTGGTTAGCTGCGTT
>Ga0209191_1001748_pt1 | contig 14083 bp, 23 predicted proteins | sample S_130626_EF_Meta_FD_187320 | JGI IMG/M metagenome (GOLD analysis project Ga0209191, IMG submission 187320) | Freshwater microbial communities from Lake Simoncouche, Canada to study carbon cycling - S_130626_EF_MetaG (SPAdes) (version 2) | ecosystem: Environmental > Aquatic > Freshwater > Lake ... | reverse complement strand
CACTTACGACGGCGCAAGCCACATGACTGTCACCCCGACCGGGCTGACTTTCCCTGACGCTACTGTCCAGACTACTGCTTACACGGGTGGTGGTGGCACTTGGGGTTCCATCACCGGGACTCTCTCCAATCAGACGGATCTTCAAAGCGCGCTCGATGCGAAATACGACGTTACTAATCCGGCTGGGTTTATTACCTTTGGTGACCTGACTGGATACGCCACCGAGTCTTGGGTGACCGGGCAGGGTTACATTACTTCTGGATATTTACCTAACATTCAAACCGATATTGGTTTTGATACGAGCATCGGAACGCCTCAGACTCAACGCCTACTTATAGATGGCGTATGTGAATTGAGTCCGGGATCTGGCATCACTCAAGCTCGACTTAATTTCAGTTCAAACTCACAACCGAATTCTCCTGTAAACGGAGATATGTGGGTAAATCATACCTACGGTCTTAATGTGGTATGGGGTGGCATTACTAACCTGATGGCTACTCAGATTTGGGTCAATGGTAACCTTAATCTGAAAGCGAGCTTATCTGGCGCTACTTTCACCGGGAAGGTCAACCTCGCAACGCTTGGCGTAGCCACCCCTAGCATCAACCTTGGAGGTCAATGCGACTCGGCTCCAGCGTCAGCGGCTAACGGCGACATCTGGATTTCAAACGCCGCTGCTCCCAAGCTGACATATAAAATGGGAGGTGTTAACTACAACCTGCCCGTCCTAAATCAGTTTAACACCTTCACCAATCAAATGGTGATTGATACGACTTCTGCTACGACTGCCGCGCTGCGCGTCACTCAGCGTGGAGCTGGCAACGCAATCGAGGTCGAAGACTCTACGACCCCGGACGCCACAAAGTTTGTCGTGGATCAGTTTGGCAAGGTCGGAGTCGGAACTGCCCCGGACGCTACTGCCGCCATCAAGGTTGACGCTAACGGTATCTCCTTTAACGGCCTAGTCTTCAACCCTACGGCTACCTCCGCGCACACAGGCGGGAGTGACACACTCGACCTCCTAGTGACCATCAACGGAACCAACTACCGTCTCGGCCTTCGACCCGCTTAATATGATTACCATCCTCGTCTGCACCCTCATCGGCTTCATTGGTGGCTTCATCGCTGGCATCAAGAACGCTAAGTCTGCCAAGGTCGAGAAGGCCAAGACCATCCTCGACCAACTCAAGGGGAAGTAAGTCGTGCGCGTCCTTCTGGCTGTCTCTGTTCTGATGGCTGGATGTGCCACATCCAAGGCTCCTCTCCCCGAGCAGCCGAACGCCCCTACCTCGGAGGCATTGGTCACGACCGTTGGCAAGCAATGGGATACCGCTGATCAGAAAGTCGCTGCTTCGGTGACTATCGCCAAAGAGAACGCAGACAAACCAGAAGTTGTCCGAGGCGAAACCTCCGTGGCCCTGTCTTACCTCCCCTCCCCATCCCCGGAGGAATTGGCCCTTGCCCGTCAACGCGCAGCCAAGGCTGACCAAAAGGACTATGCCCAGGCGATAGACTTTGGCAAGAAGCTCCTAGCCACCATTGATATCAACTGGGCCAAGGTCGAGGCCGACAATAAGGAAGCCAAGCGGGTCTCAGACCTCAAGGATGCCCGTATCAAGGAACTCACCGGCGAGGTCGAGCAGGCCAAGAAGGACGCCGCCAAGAACATCTGGACTATCACGGGTGCCGCCCTTGCCGTCATCGGTGCCGTTGCCACGGCCTTTACCGGCCCCAAGGTAGGCATCCCCCTCATTCTCTGCGGAGCCTTCTGCGGAGCCGTCCCCTTCATCATCGACTCCGAGTACTTTTCCTACATCGCCGGAACGACCCTTGCCGCCTGCGCGGGACTGGGAATCTGGTTCGTCTGGGATAAAGTCAGGGACTCCAATAAAGAATCCGACTATGAGCCGCCGAAAGTCTAAAGTCGTCTGGGTGAAATTAGGCCGTCAGAAAGCCTGGGGCCAAGCGACTATCGGCGAAGGGCTGATTGAAATTGATCCGCGCTTGGGTGCCAAGCGGCAGTTGGAGGTTTTGTGCCATGAGCAGGGGCATCTAACTTTCCCAGAAAAATCAGAAGCAGAAATTGACCGATTGGGCAAAGACCTTGCTGCCGTTCTCTGGGATCAGAATTACCGCCGGGTGCTGCTCCAGCCAAACTCTAAGCCCCCCAAGATTTCGTGAGTCCCCCTCCACCCATTAACCCCGACGACATCTCTAGGGAAGTCAAAGACGGCGTCGTAGCTGGCGTCCTAGGGGGCTTGGCGATGGTTGCCCGACTCCTCCTATCAACCGAACCCGTATCCCCCGGCTGGGTGGTCCGCAGGGTGCTTGCCGCCGCTATTACCGCCGCCTTGGTCGGCTACGCCATCCAAGAGCATATCCAGTCGCCTGGCCTTCGCATGGGGGTCGTAGGTGCCAGCGGCTATGCCGCGCCCGAATGTCTCGACTACCTGATGAAGTACATCAAGGCCAAGGGGCAGGCCGAGGTAGCCAAAGTCACCAAAACCGCCAATGGCAAAAAGAAACCATCCAAGCGCGGCAGGGGGAAGTGAAAGCAATCTGCTGATTGCCGTCATGGGGCTGGTAGTCGCTGCCGCCCTTGCTGCCATCATGTCGGCTTGGATTGCAGGGTTCGTCCTAGACCAGCTCCAGTCCACCGAGGCGATGGCCATGATTATCACCGACGGGGGTATCAAGTCCGACTCCAAGGATTTGGAGCGGAATATGAATGCGGCGACCCTAGCCCTTCAGTCTTGCCGAGACTTGGGCTGGGCTTTGGGCGTAGGCTGTTTGGGGGTCGGGTTGGCAGTAGTAGTCAGACTACGAAAGAAAAGCCTGCCACGGGCTTCCTAGGCGTCGTATTTAGTGCCTTGGTAGTACAGCGCGGCACCCACCTTGCGGGGTTCGATGATGCCGTTCGTGACCATAGCCTTGATAAGGGCCTCCGCCTGGTCGCGCTGAAGTTTGTGGTCAGCCACCAATTCCTCCAGCAAAGCCCCCCGGCTGATGCGGGGCTTGGACTCAAAGTGACGGTACTGCTGCCCGACCTTCAGAAGTTCAAAGCCGCCGGCCAAAGGGGCGACCTCCCATAGCACCCGATCATCGGCGTGTTTCAGTTTTATGGACAGGGTAGGCTTGCCGTCCGGCGTCCGCATCCCAGCGAGCTTCCCGCGCTTAGTCAGGTTGAACGAGAACACGGGCAGTTCCTTCGACTCCCGCCTGATGTTGATAATGGCCCTCGCCCAGTTCACTAACTCGGAACTCCCAATACCGCTGTACATCTGGTCTGACACCGTCTGGCCGTCCTTGACCTCCTGCGGCTTCGGTTTCCCCTCATGGTGGATGAAGACCATGATGCACCCCGTCTCCTGAAGCACGGGCTGGACGAGGTTACGCAGGAAGTGGGAACAGACCTCCTGCTTGGATAGGTCACCCCCCACATAGGAGAGCAGCGGGTCGGCGACCAGCACATCCAGTTTATGCCTTACGATAATCTTCCGGCACAGGTCGACAAAGTCCTTGCCCGTCTTGGACGCCTCGGTGAAGAACTTCAGGTTCGTCTTGCACAACGCCTTCTCTTCCGGGGACAGACGCATTCCAGAACTGACGCCCTGATAGGCTTCGGCAAGGTCTCCGATATCGCACTCGGCTTGAACGACTGCGATTTTGAGAGGGTGAATGACAGGTATCCCGAAGAGTTCCCGACCGATTGCCCAAGAAGCTGCCATCTGCATGACAAACGACGACTTCCCGATGCCTGATTGACCTGTAACGAGTAGCGAGCCACCACGGCATAGGTACCGACCGTGTCCGACGACGTGGTTAGGATCGTTTCTCGTATCATAGTTTTCCAAGGTCTCCGTGCTGACTTCTTGTGGAAAGTCTTGTCCTTCCCGCCAAGCAACGAAGTCATCCCAGTCCAAGGCTCCTGTCTTAAAGGCGACGATTTTCTGTTCGTTCTCCCCGCGCATGACTCCGCCAAGGCGGCTCCACCGGGACGGGTTCTTGTTCTGCGGGTCGGGTTCATGGTCGGAAAGGTAGTCATACACCGTATTACGTCGCTCTTCCCATTGCTCCTTGGTCTGGGCGTCGACGCGCACCCAGGCGTGAACCGACTTTCCGCCCGAGTCAACGAGCAGGCTAATGGGCAGGTTCGACTGCTGGAAGATGGCCACCTGTTCGTCCTTGGGCTTCTTGTCGAACTCGACCAAGACATGGCGGTAGTTGGACACCGCACCGTCCGTACCCGTAAAGTCGTCGGGCGTGAAGGGGTTGATGCGAATCCATGCACCCGACTCGGTGCCAGCGAACTTCGCAGCCCCAACGGCTCCGGGGCCGAAGAACTTGGTGATCCACTCGGCGCGGGTCAGAAAGATGCCCTTTGACGCAGGGAACCACTTTCCCTCGTCGGTCTGGCCGGCCTCGTTGGTAATGCAGATAACGTCGTCGTCCTTGAAGCAGTTCAGCAGCACGTCGGCGGTCGTGAACGGCGTCTGGGCGTCGGCCAGCTCGGCGACACGTTTAGGGTCAAAGACGAAGCGACCGTTGGCACCTACCCTGCGCTCCGTACCCTTGGCAAGCCAACCCTTCTGGCGTTCGTGCGGCTTGACGTAGGCGTCGTTCAGTTTGTGCCGCAGGTCTTTCTCAGACCACGGCGGCGAGCAGCGGAGGTTGAACTCCTGAAGCAGGCTCCAGGCGTCCGACCACGGCAGGTCGAAGCCGTTGGCCAATATGCTGGCTGCGCGGTAGGTGGCGGGGTGTCCGCCTTGGCCGGCGACGGCGGCTGGCAGTTTGGCGAGATAGGCTCTCGCCCCGGAAATACGATCTTCGGTGGTCATGGTGGCTCTTAGACTTGTGGACGCTTATTTCCGCTTCCGCAATCTTTTAAGGCAGCTCGGTTTATATTCTTTCCAGATATACTTCCGCGCCATGCTTACTTTGAAAACGGGATTAGAGTCGCAGGTCAGTTGAATAAGATTATAATCGATCCAATCAATACTGTTTTTTTCAGACTCGTTCATGTACCTCATGTGAACATGAACTAGCCGATAATAAGAATAAATCATAAAACCGTCCTTTGTTGTACCGATGATTGCATCGTCGAACCATTTAGCAGGCTCAAAGCGGATTGCTTCATCATGTAACTTTTGTTTAAAGTTTATTTCCATAATTATTTATGCGTTCGCCAATCCAGCGCATACAAGGTACTGCCATGCTGTTTCCAGCGGCCTTGTATTGAGGGCCGTCTGGGCATTCATAGGCAGGCTTACCCTTCCAAGGAATCCTACCCCAGTTATCGGGAAATCCTTGCAATCGGTAACACTCATTTGGAGTCAGCCTTCGGACGGCCATGTTCTGGCTCACGCCATGAATGTCAGTCTTGGTCAGCGTAAACATCGGGCCTCCTTCGGTCGCACCCGTACCCTGTGGGCCAGCGTTCTCGCTCCGACCAATAATTGTGCCTTGAATGGCGATGGCTTGTGCGCCGGTCGTGTCGATGGTGTAGGCAGGGTCGCCTTGATTGGCTATGCCAAGGCCGTTCTGCTTCTTCTCCATGTCCCGTCCGTCTTGGATGGGAATCGGCTGCACAACCGCATGGGTCGTCCTAGTGTCGCCAAGGTCGAAGTTGTTGAGTGTATTACTAATATTGGCCAGCACCGAAGTCTCGTTATCGGTGGCTGAACACGCTCGCTTGGACTTGCGGAAGGGTTGTGGTGCAGGACATGGGATGCACTTCCCCTCCTGAACATACTGATTACCTACACCCTTATAGTCTCTGGCACATAAAGTGCCAATTGTTTGTCCAGGAACAAAGAGAGAGCCGCCACCTAAGGCGTGTTGATCCTCAAGTCCCTGCTTTTCTCCAAAGGATGCGTTTAATGTACAGGCGACTTCGGCTGGCCATTTGCGGCCTCTTTGAGAGCCGCCTCCAGCATTGGCGGCAGGGCTTTTCCTCTTTTTGTTGCCCGTCTCAAGATACCCGCGCAAGCCTTCGCGGAGAGATAGAACCTCGGCGGCAGCTCGCCAGTCTCCAAGACCTGTGACAGGGTTGCGACAGGCCACAACGAAGACTCGACGACGACGCTGGGGTACTCCGAAGTGTTGAGCGTCCAGCACTCGGTAGGCGAACCCATACCCGAGTTCGACCAACGCCCCGAGGAAGGAACCAAAGTCCCGTCCTCCTCCCGAAGACAGGACACCGGGGACGTTTTCCCAGACAATCCAGCGGGGCTTGAGTTTGTCAGCCAGCCCAAGAAAGGTGAGAGCGAGGTTTCCCCTTGGGTCGGTGAGTCCTTTGCGGAGTCCTGCGACAGAGAAAGACTGGCAAGGAGTTCCTCCGACCAAAAGGTCGATTGAACCGAGTTCAAGGGGCCACGACTGATATTCGGTGAGTGATCCATAGTTAGGTACGTTGGGGAATCGGTGTTTGAGGATGGCACATGGGAAGGGTTCGATTTCGGAGAATCCGACTGGAGTCCAGCCAAGGGGATGCCAAGCGACAGAGGCGGCTTCCATGCCAGAGCATACGGAGAGGTATTTCATTTCCCATAAAAATACTTCATCTGGATACGGCGTCCATCAAAAAATCGTAACCGCAACTGTTTCATCTCGCCGGCCTTGACCAGTTTCAAGACCCAGTCCCGCGCCGTCGTTCGATGAACTCCCCACTGCTCGCACAACTGATCAATGTGCTTGTAGCCTTTGGGAATCTCGTCGACATCCTTGGCCCTAAGTTTCCAAAGCTTCTTTAGTACTTCGTCGGAGTTCATACGGGTAAAATCCATTCGTCTTGGTCGTGCGGCTGCTCATGCACCCACGGTATGAGTTTATCGTCCGTATAGTAGCCAAAGACCATACCTTGCGACCAGGCGAACGTCGCCCTGCGCGTATTAGCGTAATCCATAGCCCCCCGGCGGGTCAAGGTGCCGACGCTGATGCCCGTCGGAGTATCGTCCCGGCGTCCAGTCATGCGACCAACCTTGTGGGTATGGGCGAAGATCACGTTGCCGTACATCTCGGCCATGTCCCGTGGGGCATTCTCGCCGTACACCGTGCCGTGCGTAAACTTGTAGTTGGCCAACTGAAACGCCTGCCAGATTCCCGTGTACTCTACGAATAGGGCTTTCCGCTTTCGGCAATGCTCGGTGATGTCGTTGATAAGGCGAATTGCGTAGCCGGAGTAAACCTCGTCGTCCGAGGCCGCTTCGCGCCAAAGGCGGACTTCGTGGTTGCCGGCCAGAACGACGTTCGGGCGGAGCTGGTCAAGGAACTTCAACCCCCCGCCGATATCGGGTTCAACGGCGTCGCCCTTGCCCCGCGCCGATGACATGAACGGAGTCATATCTACAAAGTCGCCAAGGTGGACGGTCATATGGGGCTTCCAGCGTTCCTTGAACTTTAGCACCCCATCGATGGCCTTCGGATCGGCGTACATCCCGTGGGAGCAGCCGACCGCCATGAACCGCTTCCAACCTTTGTTGATGTTCATTGTGTACTGTTAGGCAGGTGTTTAGGGGGTCGCCCTGTGCCAGAGTAGACAAAGGATACCCCCATGCGGTTGGCGGCTTCCTGCACGGCGCGGAGGCCGTACTCATAGGCGTAGGCAGTCTCCTTGGCCGTCATGCCGTGCTTGATGCCTTCAACAACGGCTAGACGAGCCGGCGGCTTGCCGTAGCGGTTGCGTGACTTAACCCCGCTCATCGGTTCAGCAGATTGACCGCCTGGTGGTCGCCATTGTGCAATTCCCAGAAATCGACGTTGGAACGCTTCAGGGTCGGCAGCACGGTCTTCTTCCACTTGGCCAGCTCGTCGGCGTACTCGTCCCGGCTGTAGGCCACGAACTCGGGATGCTCGACCTTGCCACCGTCTAAGATGACCAGCAGCGCGTGGCACCGCTTGGGCATCTTATGGGTGTACTGGGTCAGATTGATAGGGGGCTTTCTCATTTGGTATGCTTGGAAGGTTTGAGTTTAAGGCCAAGAGCCTTGGCGGCGGAATAGATGCTGTCACGGCGTAGGTTATACTTTGCCTGGACTTCGGCATAGGTCAGGCCGGCGGCGTGGCCTTCGATGACGGCATTCTTGACCTTGCCGTATACTTCTTTGCGGTAGGGAATCATTTTGTGGGTTTCCATTGGTTAAGGGGTTGAGCCATAAGGGCGTTCCAGCGATCACGGTCAGCCTTTAGAGCCAGCGCGGTTTCCTTAATCTCGATGGGGGTCTGCTGCTTGCGTCCCGGTCGCATGATTTCTGGGCGACGCTTTTTCACGGCTGGCCCTTGCCCTCCTTGGCGGCGTCCCAGCCATCGTCTAGTTTATTGAGGTATGTCGATGAGATGCGGCTCTCGACAATGTAGTTAATGAGGAAGGCGTGAAGTTCATCCCCGGCCTTGGTCAGCCGCTCGACCTGTGCTTGCAGTTCCTCGTTAGGGATGATGGTACGGGTAGTGAAGGCCATGAGCCGCTCGACCTCGGCCTTGAGGCGGGCGTTCTCAATCTGTAGTTTCTCAATCTCCTTATTGCAGTTGATGATCGCCATATCGGCAATCTTCAGCGGAATCATCCTGCCTTCGTAAAAGTCGCTCATCGGTAGATGTGGTAGATTTCGGACGCTACGGCGCGGACCCCCGCAGGGTCAACCGCCAATCGGGTGTGCAGTATCTGCATGGCCGACATCATGTCGCGCAAGCTGCCAGCCTCTTCGTCGTTCGCCGGCCCAAAGCCTGGACGCTGAATCTCGACTGTCACAATCTGCACTTCAAGGTGCTTGGCCAGAAACAGGTACTCGTTCAAGTACCGCCAGTCGGAGACCAAGGCCACGGGGCGGACATCTAGCGGCGCGTAATCCATGAACAAGGCCACTTGCGCGTTCAAGTGCCGTGCAAAGATGTCCTTGTCCACCCCCCGGAGGGTGCGGCCCAATTCGACCAGCAGCCCCCGATTCTTGACCTTGAAGTCCTCGGCATGGAAGTCGATGACCCCGGCCTTGAACACCCCCATCGCCCGAAGGACGTCGTTGGCCCGTTCCTTCAGCACGTCGGCGAACTTGAAGACCTCGCAACGGTTGCCGTTACCGTTGAAGTGTTCCATCAGACAAGCGGCGAAGGTGTCCTTCCCCGCGCGAGCGACCCCGGTGATCATAAAGACCAGCGGCTTATTGTTTTTAGGCATCATAGTTGTCGAAAATGCGTCCGTAGATTTTTTGGAGGGGGGATTTAGAAACAGGCCCCTTTTGCATACGCCAGTCGGATGAGATGGCCTTCGACGCCGATTCCTTCGACAGACGCTCGGCACCGCGCACCCCGAACTGCTGGAGCTTGCGGACCTGCTTCACGGTGGCCAGATTAAGGGCTTCCCGTGCCTTCAGGCGGGCGATCATCCACTCAGCCTGGTCAACGGTCATACCACGGGCGTGGACGCCGTAGCGGGCTAAATCGGAGGCTTGGTAGCCGAACATGGCGGACTCGGACGTCGACGCCGGCAAGACAAACCCGAATACCGCGCAGGCGACCGATAGGTCGACCAGCCCCAGAGCCTTGGCTTCCTTCGTCGTCGACCGCTGCTCTTCGGCGGCGATACGGCGGAGCATGGACTCCTCTGCCTGACGGTCGCAGGCTTCGGCGGCGTCCAGCGGGTCATGCCCGCCCTGAATCTGGGATGACTTGGCCTGGGGGTGGACCGTGAAGGCGTCCGCCGGCGTGAAGGAGTTCTCCCCGCTGATCCACATAGGGTCGAGGATGAGACAATCGGTCTTGCCCGGAGCCGTGCGGAGACCTCGGCCAATCATCTGGCACCAGAGGGCGCGGGACTGGGTCGGACGCAGCAGGATGACGCAATCGGTCTCCGGGGCGTCGAACCCTTCGGTAAAGAGGTTCACGTTGCACAGCACCCGTAGGTCGCCGCGCTTAAAGGCATCGACCGTACCCGAGCGGAACTTGCCGGTGCTGCCGTCGACGTGGCCAGCTTCGACGCCACGCTGGCGGAGGAGGGAGACCAACTTGACGGAGGTCTCGACCTCGGGGAGGAAGCAAATGGCCTTCTTGCGGTCCCAGCGGTTCAGCTCGCTGACAATGGAGTCGGCCACGGCCTCAAGGGCGTCGTCGTAACCGCGCAGGCGGATAAGGCTCATCTCCACGGGCATCTTCTGGGCCATCGGCCGGACAAGGTGACCCTGCTCGATGAGGGTGCGAATCGCAATCTCGTAGGCAGGCACGAAGCCCACGGTTTCCAGTTTCTGGCGGTCAAGGCGATCAGGGGTGGCGGTCACGGCGACCTTCGGGCCAGTGAACACGGCGTTGAACTTTGCCCAAGAAGAGGCAACGGCATGGTGGGCTTCGTCGAAGACGACTAGCGCGGACGCCTTATCCTCGGCGGAGATATGGTCGAAGTCGGCGGAGAAGACGGACAAGGCTTCACCCCGGACGCCGAACTTATCCATCGTGTCTTTCGCCTGGTCGATGAGTTCCTTGCGGTGGGCCACAAAGAAGCACTTGCGGTTCGTGCCGGCCTGCCAGCGGAGCATGATGATGGAGGCGATCACCGTCTTGCCGGCACCCGTCGGGGCAATGATCAGCGGGTTGACGGCCTTCGCAATAAAGGACAGCGCGGCGGTGACGGCGGCTTCCTGATAATCTCGTAGTTTTAGTTCCATGGGCAGGTGGCAAGACCTGTTGTGTATATTGCCGTGGATAACACAAGCACAAAAAAGGAGGAACTTTCGTTCCCCCTAAAGTACCGCCTAGACCCCCCCTTAGAAGGGGTTCACTTCGGGGCCACCGGGCAGGCGGGTGAAGAAGGACGCCTGGTAGGCCACCCCCTCAGAACCGTCCTTCTTGGTGTATTTACGCTCGGTCACCTTGACTTTGAGGCTACGGGTGACCGCACGGGTGCAGACGGCGGTCAGGAAGGCTTCGTCGACCTCCAGCTCGCCGCCGGAGATGTACTTCTTAATCTCCTCGTCGTTGGCCGTGGCAGCAACGAACTGCTCCAGCCGGTCGTGGCCACCGTTCTTGTCGGGCTTGGCGAAGAGATCGCCGTAAACGCTCTCGCCTTCGCTAGTGACGAAGGTGATGCGGGCGTACAGGTCAGCGCGGGGCGGGAGGTAGTCCTGCTTGAACGCCGACACCGTGCAGGTGTAGGTGCCGGCCTTGGTCACATACTTGCGATCCTCGGCGGCGTTGGGGTTGAACTTGAATGCCATGATGGTATCTTGTGTTTTGGGTTATGGGTGGATGGAAATTACTGGACCCACTTCGGGAGGGACATGATTTGAACCTCCTGCGGGTATCCGGGGAACTGCTTGAACGTGTTGCAGGAACGGAAAGTCTCGACCGCCGAGTTCATCAGGGCAAGACCTTTTTCGTGCGCGGCGTCGTCGAGCGTATAGCAGGCCCACGCATTAGGACTTTCCTTTTCGACGGCCAAGAAGACGAAGACGTCGGCATCGGCCAAGGTGCGGTACCAGGCGGATTGCAAGAAGTAGAGATAATTGGCCACGTCTCGACCGAACGAAGTCGCACCGGCATCGGCTGTCGTCTTGACGTCTACGACGATACGCTTGCCGGCCTTGGTCGTGATGATTGCGTCGAGCTTGCCCTTGATAAGGATGCCGTTCACACGTCCTTCCATCGGGACTTCGGTGATCATCGACTCGCCGTCGCAATCTTTGAACAACTTATCCAAAGCCTGGCGGGCGGCGATGCTGACGTTGGTGACCAGCTCTCCGTCTTTCTGACTGATGGCCTCCTGCCCGGGCTTGAGCGAGGACTGGAACGCAGCCCAGATTTCTTTGCCGGCAGACGTGCGTTTGTCGCACTCCGGGGCGACGACGATGGTTGCGTCAAAGACCTTCGGCTCCAGTACGGCCAAGTGGATGAGCGAACCAAGACGCTGCGCGGCGGTCTGCTCGGTGCGGTCACGCTCAAGGTACGCCTTGAAGTGAAGGGGCGATCGGATTAATTCCTTCGCGCCACTCTGGGAGAGTCCGGGGTGGTTTGCGTAGGCTTCGGCGGTGATGATGTTGTTCATGGGATGTAGATGATATGTTCGGTGAACCAGAAGTAGGCGTTAAGGACGCAGGCGGTCGTCGCCACGGCCAGCAGCAGGCACATGAAGACGTAAGCCACGCCTTCGTAATTGTTGTCCCAATTGACGTGCTTGCGGGAAACGAGGATGCCGACCCAGAGGAAAGCGAAGACCATGATGGCCAAGGCTCCCGTAAGCAGGTCGAGGATGAGTTTACGTTCCATGTCAGTTCTTCATCAGGTTGCGGTAATTCGCCTGAGCCTGTTCGTTGGAGATACCACGGAGGTAGACCAGCTCGGCCTTCAGTGCGACGTTCTGCTCGCGCAGGTCGTTTAACTCCAGGCGAACCTCGAAACAGTTCTGGCTCATCTGGTGAACGATCTGGGTAAGTGCCTTGACCTGCTCTTCCGGGGTGCGGTCGGGCAGGGGGCGGAATTCGTGGACGACGATGCCGTCATCCGTGGGTTGGGTGGCTTTGGGTTTTTTCATAGGGAAAAGTATTTGGCTTTGACCGCAGCCCAGAAAGGCCCGGGCTTCTTTGCCAGCGTCTCGGCGAGGTCTGGCGAGATGTCTGCCCAATCCTGCTCGGGAGTCAAGTGTCCCGTCTCGCGCAGTACGGCAACGGCGGCAGGTCGGTACTCGATATTGATCAATTCGTCGAGCGTGGCGTCTGCCGGCTTCGACGCCTGGTGAATGCGAACACTGGACGGGGCATCAAGCTCTTCAACCGTGTAAGTTCCGAAGCAGCACTCCGGGGCAATGAGGCGGACGCCTTCGCTGATCGCACGGGCGGTAAGCATACGGCGGGGCCACTTCTTCCAGTTGTCCTTCGGCTTACCGTCCTTGCCCAGAGCGGTGCCGTTGCCGACGTACTCCTTCATGTCGGCCACAATGGCTGCGGAAGTGGCACCCTTGCGGAAGATGGCCGTAACTCTTTCGTCGGTACGCTCGGTCCAGTCAACGCTGCCGCCGGCCTGGTGGAACTTGGCCAGCAGGGCGTCAGAACGGATGGCAAGCTGGCCTTGGATAAAGTGGTACGTCCGCGCCAGTTCCAGCGGGGACTTCTTTTCGACCATGCACTGCATAGCCAGAATTTCTCCCTGCTCGGGCTTATCGAGGCCAAAGATGCCGGACTTGAAGATGGCCAAGCCAAGGGTCTTGATGGCCTGCATCGGGTCGGTGATGCGATCATACACGCCAGATACGGCGATGTCGTGCGACGGCTGAACGGGGACTAGGTCGTTGTTTTCCATTAGGAGCGAAGGTACTTGATGCAGGCCCAAATAACGAGCAGTCGGCAGGTGAAAGTGAAGGCACCGATGATTAAACCAGCAATTACGGTGGCGATTTCCTTAATAGGGTCGTGAAACATCAGGCAACGGCCTTGGCGGCGGCGAGGAGTTTTCGGCTGGAGACCCGGCGAAGGACGCCGTCGAGCATCATGTTGTACGACACCTTCGTGTTGACGACATAAGGCTTGAGCCGGCGAGCAACGGTGCCGTCCGAAAGGACGACGTACTCGGTATCTGGAATGGATGCCAGCAGGCGAGCTGGCGGGGTCTTGATAAGTTTAGTGATCATGGGCTAGGATTCAAAGGTTGAATTGCTGCGCGTGGGAGAGCAAGCAAAATGCATCAGCAGTTTTGAGCGTGATTTTTTCCATCGTATTTGGGAAGCGACGCTGGGCTTCAGCCTTTAATTTATTCTTCCACTCGGTCGTGGTATGCCCTCCGCCCTTCTTCGTGCCGACCCCCATCGTCTTCTGCCACTCCTGCGGAGTAACCAGCACCACCTTGAAGCCGCGCCCCTGCCACAGGCCGACAATCCAGCCGTAGGAGTAGCCCAGTTTGAACGACGCCGACGCCGGGATAGGGCCGACGAACGCCGGCACCTTTTCGACGACCACGGTCGTGTTGATCGACGGGCAAAGGTCGGCCAGTTCCTCGTTGCCGCCTTGGATGCAGTTTCCCGTATCACCGTGAAGCACCCAGCCGCCAGAGGCTCCGGGGTCGATGCACAGGTAGGACTTCACTTGACCAAGTCTCGGTAGATGTTGCCCAC
>Ga0209191_1001745_pt1 | contig 14104 bp, 8 predicted proteins | sample S_130626_EF_Meta_FD_187320 | JGI IMG/M metagenome (GOLD analysis project Ga0209191, IMG submission 187320) | Freshwater microbial communities from Lake Simoncouche, Canada to study carbon cycling - S_130626_EF_MetaG (SPAdes) (version 2) | ecosystem: Environmental > Aquatic > Freshwater > Lake ... | reverse complement strand
TCTAAGCCGAATGCCAATGCCGCTGCGGTTGGCTCATTGATGATGCGCTTCACATCCAAGCCAGCGATACGGCCTGCATCTTTAGTTGCTTGACGTTGACTATCATTGAAGTAAGCAGGAACAGTAATCACTGCCTCAGTCACTTCTTCGCCGAGGTAATCTTCGGCAGTCTTTTTCATTTTGCGCAGAATTTCTGCAGACACTTGCTGTGGCGCCATTTTTTTGTCGCGCGCCTCAACCCAAGCATCACCGTTATCTGCCTGAACAATTTTGTAAGGCATCAAGCTGATGTCTTTTTGCACTTCTGCATCAGAAAATTTACGACCCATCAAACGCTTTACTGCATAAATCGTGTTTTTAGGGTTAGTTACTGATTGGCGTTTTGCAGGTGCACCAACCAATACTTCGCCATCTTCAACGTAAGCAATGATGGATGGGGTTGTGCGTCCGCCTTCGGCGTTCTCAACAACTTTTGGTGCATTGTTTTCAACAACGGAAACGCACGAGTTCGTGGTTCCTAAGTCAATTCCGATAATCTTGCCCATGATGGCTCCAAAAAATTAAGTTATGTGTAATTTCGTAAAAATGCGAATAAATCGATATTCAATAAATGGGGTCAAAAAAAGGGAATTCAAGGGCTAAAAGTACAAAAAAGGCAGAAATCTGCCTTTTTTATCTCTTTTTCTGCAAAAGACCGCTCATCTCTTTTTCTGCAAAAGACCGCTCTAGAGGAAAAATCTACAAAACCCCTAATGAAGGGGTTTTAAACGACTTATTTGGGTGCGCTGACAGTGACCAAGGCCGGGCGAAGAATACGATCAGCAATGGAATAGCCCCTCTGGAGTACTGAAATCACAGTGTTGGCTTCCTGATCTGAAGGTAGGGAGGCAATTGCCTGGTGATGATGGGGATCGAACTTTTCACCTACGACAGGATTAATCTCGGTCATGCGACCTTTTTCAAAGGCAGACAACAACTGCTTCAAGGTGATCTCTAGCCCCTCCTTAAAGGCCTTGGCATCAACCGCCTCAGCATTGAGGGCAGCGTATAGGCTATCCGTTACAGGCACAAGATGTTCAGCAAAACTCTCAATTGCGAACTTATGAGCCTTAGAGACATCTTCCACAGCACGGCGACGAATATTTTCACCTTCAGCCTTAGCGCGCAGATAATTATCTTGCATCTCTGTAAGCTTTTGGTTTAATTCCGCGATTTCTTGCTCCGGGGTTTTTACTTCCGCAACTTGAGCCGCCTCGGCAGTTCCTTCAGCATGAGTATCTGGGGAGATATTTTCTTGCTCGGAGGATGGATTTGGATTTTCTTGGGTCATAGGTGCAAATTCACTTTTCTCTCAGAATGGCTTCTTCTCAACAATATGGGGTCAATCAAGGTAATTTCAAGTGCGCTTGAGTTTAAGAAATATTGGCCTTAGCCAGCTCGGCTAAACGATCGCGCTCAGCTAATATTGCATCGGACTCCACGCCTAAACTCCAGCCAGATAAATGCACTTGAGCAATGTCATACATCGCATCAATCCACTTTGAATTGCTATTGAGGCAAGGAATATAGCGGTAATCTTTTCCGCCATGCTCTAGAAAAATCTCACGCGCTTCCATCGCAATCTCCTCTAAGGTTTCCAAGCAGTCCGCTGGAAAGCCTGGACAGAAAATATCGATACGCTGACAGCCTTCTTTGCCAAGTTTTTCAATCGTTGGCGCTGTATAGGGCTTGAGCCACTCCGCTTTACCAAAGCGAGATTGAAAGGTCACTAAATATTGCCCCGGCTCTAAACCCAAAGACTCACCAAGTAAGCGGCCTGTCTTTAAGCACTCACAATGGTAGGGGTCACCCTTCATTAAATTGCGCTTAGGCAGCCCATGAAAAGACATCACCAAGCGATCCCCGACAGCAAAGTCAGGGCGTCCATCTTGAGCCCAGGCGCTCATTACCTGGTCGCGCAATGCAGCGATGTACGCAGAATTATCGTGATAGTGCTTTACAAGACGCAACTCTGGTTGGTTGCGCCACGTACCTAGAACACGAAATACTTCATCAAAACTCGATGCTGTAGTTGTCGCTGAATATTGTGGATACATTGGTAGCAGTAAAAGACGCTCCATGCCTTGTGCCTGAAGGGCTTCAAGGGCTTGCTGGGTAGAGGGCTGGCCATAGCGCATCGCCAGATCTACCAATACCACTTGCCCATGATGAGCGAATTTCTCGCTCAACTCTTTAGCTTGTAAGCGGGAGTAATGCATTAGTGGTGAGCCCAGTTTTGGCAACCAAATCGAAGCGTATTTCTTTGCTGAGGCGCTACTCCGAATAGGCAAAATAATGCCATTCAAAATCCACCACCAAATAATCTGCGGAATTTCAACTACGCGAGGATCGGATAAGAATTCTTTTAAGTATGCTCTCACCGCCTTAGCTGTTGGCGCAGAAGGCGTGCCTAAGTTCAGCAACAAAACTGCTGTCTTCGCAGGACGTAAATGAGGATTTTGATTCAAGGGGGATCCGTCTGAATTAAAGGGAGTAAGAAGAAAAAGTTTTTGCCATCAGGAGCTCAGCGCACCGGATAATAATTTAGAGGTAATGTCGACTATCGGAATGACGCGATCGTACGCCATACGGGTTGGTCCAATTACACCCAAGGTTCCCACGATCTGGCCATCCACACTGTAAGGTGCACTAATCACTGCCAGGTCTTCATAGGGCAGTAGATCGCTCTCACCACCAATAAAAATCTGGATACCATCTGCATGGCTCGAAACATCTAGTAACTGCATTAAGACTGATTTCTGCTCAAGCATGTCAAACATTTTGCGCAACTTATCTAAATTGGCACTAAGGTCGCCCACATTCAGTAAGCGATGCTCACCGGATAGCAGCATATCCCCTTGACCCATTCCATAGTCACTCACACCACTGTGCAATGCCAATGTCATTAAACCTGAGATATCACTGCGTAACTTATCCAGATCTGAAGCGAGATGTGCCCGAACCTCAGCAAAACTCTTGCCAGCAAACTGCATATTGATGTAATTTCCCGCTTCTATTAACTGGCTTGGTGTGTAGTCTTGCGTGGTTGGCAGGATGCGGTTTTGAACATCTCCCTCTGGTGTGACCATGATGAGCAAGATCTTGCCCTCGCCCAATCTTAAAAACTCGATATGCTTAAACACCTGTGCTCGCTTGGGTGTCATAACCACTCCAGCAAAATGGGTCAAATTAGACAGAATTTGTGCAGCTGAATTCATCACCCTTTGTGGAGAGTCCGGTAAAAGCCCTTTTTCCATCTCCCGAGCGGCAATTTCCTCTAGGGGGCGAACAGTCACCATCGTATCCACAAAGAGGCGATAGCCTCTAGGGGTAGGGATACGCCCAGCGGAAGTATGGGGACTGGTCACCAACCCCATTTCCTCCAAGTCAGCCATCACATTTCGAATCGTGGCTGCAGATAGATCTAAGCCCGAGAACCGAGATAGGGTCCTTGAGCCAATAGGCTGCCCTTCTTCGATATATCGCTCGATGAGGGTTTTTAGTAAGGCGCGGGAACGATCATCCATAGTGGAAGGGATTTTATGCGTATGGTTTAATCGTTATATGTTAAGCCCATCCCAAAATTCCGCCAAAAAGGCATTTAGCCGGGTTGCGCTTATTGGCAAATATCAGGCTGATGGCATGCAGGAACGCCTTAAAGACCTTGCGGAACTTCTAGCCAAACAGGGTTGCGAGGTCTTCTTGGAAGCCTCAACTGCATCTTATTTAAGCCTTACCGCCTACCCCACTAAGACAGCAGAGGAATTTGCAGGAGCGATTGATGTGGCAGTAGTTTTGGGTGGTGATGGCACGATGCTCGGAATTGGGCGGCGGCTAGCCGGCAGCAAGATCCCTTTGGTTGGAATCAATATGGGTCGCCTCGGTTACATGACCGATATCCCTATTCAGAATGTTCAAACCGTACTACCCCAAATTATTGCTGGTGAATATGAGGCTGACGCTAGAACCTTGCTCGATGCAGTTGTGCTCCGTGACGACAAAGTAATTAACCGGGCCCTGGCTTTGAATGACGTTGTCGTAAATCGCTCCGGAATTTCTGGAATGGTTGAGCTCGCAGTTCGTGTCAATGGCTCTTTTATGTATAACCAAAGATCCGATGGCTTGATCGTCTCCACCCCGACTGGCTCAACAGCCTATGCCTTATCCGCTGGAGGACCCATTCTTCATCCTCGGGTAGCCGGAATTTTATTGGTACCGATTGCGCCGCACTCTTTATCTAATCGCCCCATTGTGCTGCCACAAGATATTGTGGTGAGTATCGAGGTGGTAGATGGCAGAGAGGTGATTGTGAACTTTGATATGCAATCCCAAACTAACTTGCAATCAGGTGACACAATTGAAGTGCGTCAATCCGAAAAAACAATCACCCTACTTCATCCTCGCGGTCATAGTGACTACAAAACCTTGCGAGAAAAGTTACATTGGAATGAGTATCCATCGACATTCTGATGTCGAATTATTCGATACGCTAACGCATGCTTCAGACTCTCGCGCTCCGTGACTTTGTCATTGTCGACCAACTAGAACTGGACTTTTCTTCCGGCTTTACAGTGCTCACTGGCGAAACGGGTGCCGGTAAATCTATTCTCTTAGATGCCCTTAGCCTCGTTTTAGGTGAGCGCGCCGATAGTAGCCAAATTCGTGAAGGCTGTAACCGCGCTGAGATTAGTGCCCTCTTTCGAATTGATGCAAAACAAGTCCAACACTTCAATCATTGGCTAGATGAACTCGGCTTTCCAATTGAGGATGAAGGACAAAGTCTGATTCTCAAAAGAACAGTGGAGGTCAATGGTCGCAGCCGCGCATTTATTAATGGCAGCGTAGCAACCTTGGCGCAGTTACGAGAGGCTGGAGATCAACTGGTAGATATTCATGGACAACATGCGCATCAACTTCTACTCAAAGGTGGTGCTCAACGTGAACTGCTAGATCGTCACGCCAATCACATGGATCTGGTCGGAGAAGTTGTGCAATTATTCAAAATGCTAAACGATTCACGTCGTCGCTTAGAGCAAGCAGAAAATGCTGGCCAAGATATCGAACGGGAACGTGAGCGCCTAGAGTGGCAACTAGAAGAACTTACCGAACTCTCGCCACAAGCAGGAGAATGGACTGCCATACAAAGCGAACATGCTCGTCTGGCCAATGGCGCAAAAATTATCAGCGGCTGCCAAGAGGCAATCGATGTTTTAAGCGATGCAGAAAACTCCGTAGAGTCCACTCTTTCCAAAGCTAGCGCCAATATGAGCGCCTTAGCAGAGCATGACTCCACGCTCAGCGATATCAGCCAAGCACTGGAGTCTGCCCAAATTCAAATTGATGAAGCAGTTCATAGCCTCAATCGCTATTTACAAAAGCTCGATTTAGATCCTGCACGACTTACTGAAGTCGAGGAGCGAATGCAAGCTCTCCATGGTGCCGCCAGAAAATATCGCACTGAGGCTGATGATCTACCAGCACTCTTAAGTGAGACTGAAGAGCGTCTGGAAGCCCTCACTGCCTCTCAAAATATTGAAGCTTTGCGAGACAAAGTAAAGCAGGAAGAAGTGGCTTATCTCAAGCTTGCTAAACAGCTCTCACAAAAACGGAGCAAGGCAGCAACTGACTTAGGTCAACAAGTAACTGCTGCCATGCAAGACCTATCCATGGCTGGTGGGCAGCTCGAAATTGCATTATTGCCATTAGCTGAAGGTGGAGCTCATGGCCTTGAGCAAATTGAATTTCTCGTCGCGGGTCATGCCGGTAGCACCCCGCGCTCACTAGCTAAAGTGGCATCCGGCGGCGAGCTCGCTCGCATCAGCCTAGCTATTAGCGTGATCACTAGCAAGGCATCATTTACTCCAACACTAATATTTGATGAGGTAGATGCTGGCATCGGTGGCGCAGTTGCAGAGACTGTTGGAAAGTTATTGCACCAACTAGGCGAGTCTCATCAAATTCTTTGCGTTACCCATTTGCCACAAGTGGCCGCGCAAGGGAACCACCACTTAAAAGTGAGCAAGTCTCAGGCGGGCGATAAAACCCTCTCGCAAGTTAGTCCGCTAGGAAGATCAGATCGAGTAGAAGAAGTGGCTCGCATGCTTGGTGGGGCAACTATTACCGATACCACACGTCGTCATGCGCGAGAACTGCTAGGGCAGAACTAAGTTTTTAAACATCTGAAGGGGCAAGAAATATCTCTTGCCACAAAGTCAGTACTACTTCTCTTGCCCGAACCAGCTGTGGCTCAAGCCCTAAATCTACACGCGTCTTTTCTGCACCATCTAATCGTAGGCGGTGTTGCCGAGCCCGAAGAAGGCGATAGGCATCCCCAACCGATTGAGCAAGCTCAATCTGAATTAATCCTACCTCCCCAGCAATACGTAACAAAGCAATATTTCCTAGATTTCCAATAAGTTGGGGATAGATGTTTGAATATCCTAGGACTAAAAATTGGACAATAAACTCGAGATCGACCATACCGCCAGCATCGTGCTTTAAATCAAAATCGGGACTGGGATTAGGGTGTCCAGCATGCACTTTGCGACGCATTTCCAAAATCTCAAGACGTAGCTCATTAATGTCGCGTTTTTGACTTAAGACCTCAAAGCGCACATCATCAAAGAACCTACCAACTTCTTTAGACCCAGCAGAGAATCGTGCTCTTGTTAGGGCTTGATGCTCCCACACCCAGGCAGAATTGTTACCTTCGCGCAATTGATACTTCTTAAATGCATCGGCGTTGGTTACTAAGAATCCAGCGGAGCCATTAGGCCTAAGGCGCGTATCAATTTCAAATAAGCTTCCGGTCGACGTGTAAGTAGTTAGCCAATTGATCATTCGCTTGGCGAGTAAGGCATAAATTTCTTGGGCCTCTAAATCAGATTCCTCAGCTTGATATAAAAAAACCAAGTCTAGATCCGAGGCATATCCCAGCTCTTTACCCCCTAGCTTTCCATAAGAGATCACTGCAAATGGCGCAGTAGCATCCATAGATAAGTTAAACTTTTTGGCAACGCTGGGCCAAACACGCTCAAAGCTAGCCTGCAGTATTAAGTCCGCCAAGGCAGATAAATGATCGCTGACTTTCTCCACGGAAAGTTCGTGATCTACCCCAATTCCTAGATCAGCCAATAAAGTAATAAAAGTTTCGGTGTGATGGGTAATGCGCAAAATATCCATCGCTTGCTCTGAGCCATCACCATCCGCCATCACATCGTCAAGGCGCATATCTAAAGTGGCTCTTACTTCCTGCCAATATTTCTCTGGCTGCTCAATCAGCGCCTTCTCAGTTCGTGAGTTGAGTAAGTAATCCAATAAATGGGGATGCCGAGTTAAATATTCTGCACCCCATTGAGAGGCCTTAAGTAAAGCCAACACATTCAATAGTGCCTGAGGGTATTCAGACAAAATAGATAAATAGGCACTGCGCCGTGCAACTGCCTCCAATAAATCAAAGAAGCGCAATAAAGTCAGATCCGCACTAATTGAAACAGGCGGATCTGCTTGTAAGCTATCTGCGGCCTTACCAATTAAGTTATTGAAAATAATTCTGCTTTTCTCTGGTAACTGTCTTTGTTTAGAACCATCAGTCCAAACCAACCAACGAGCTGCAGACTCTGGAAAGATCACGCTGTCAGGCTCCCAGCCTGCGGGCAATGCCGTATTGTCTAAGCGCGCAGCATCATCAAGTACAAATGCTTTTTCAAAATACTGAGCCACTGCTGTTTGATGCTTATCGAGATCATCCATGAAGGCTACTCGCTCTTGAATTTGATCGGGACCGATCATGCTCGAAGCTAAGCGGGCACGGGCAACTTCATCTTCAGGCAAATAGTGCGTCTGCTGATCCTCCCACACTTGAATGCGATGCTCTAAACGTCGCAAGAAAACATAAGCCATCTTTAAGACATCAACCTCTTCGGCAGGCAAAATAGCTTGCTGTTTTACCAACTCTAAAACTTCTAAAGTTGGGCGAATCCGAAAACGGGGATCTGTACCGCCACGCATTAATTGAAACATCTGGGCTAAGAATTCAATCTCGCGGATGCCACCACGGCCTAACTTAATATCTCTTGATCGCCCATGATGATTTGATGAACGCTTATCAGCCTCATGTTGTATTTGTGCGTGCAGCTCTCTAATGGATGCAATGACTCCGTAATCTAAATGACGTCGGTAGACAAATGGACGAATAAGTTGATCAAGCTCACGCTCGCAGTAGGGAAATGCAGATGAGCTGGGTAATGGAGAAATTAATCTACCTTTGATCCAGGCATAGCGCTCCCACTCCCGGCCTTGAACCAGAAGATATTCTTCGAGCATATCGAGACTACACACTAAAGGACCAGAATCTCCATTCGGTCGCAATCGCATGTCTACTCGGAATACAAAACCATTTTCATCATGCTCCGCTAACAGCTTGATCAAGCGCTTACCCATACGTGTAAACCACTCGTGATAAGAAAGACTCTTAGGTGCGTCCTGCGTCTCCCCCTCGTGCTCATATAAAAAGATAAGATCAATGTCGGAAGAAAGATTAAGCTCTAGGCCCCCTAACTTACCCATGCCAACCACCATCAAGGGCATCTCTGAATTAGTCACAGCACTCCAAGGAAGTCCAAAGCGCTTCCGAAGATCTTCGCGAATGTAGGCAATCGATAAGGTGACCACCTCCTCTGCAAAATGACTCAAAGCATGTGTAACCTCTTTTAGGTCAGCCGTACCGTTGAGGTCTCGGAAGGCAATCCAAAGCATGAGACGCTGTCTAGCCAGTCTCAGATCCGCCATAAATTGAGCCTCATCCTGCTCGGAAATAGCCAGAGCTTCCTGGCAAGCGCTTAATAAGTCCCTAATTCCATCAATATTGACCGTTTGAGAACCCTGAAGTCTGAGCCAGTCTAGCCATTCAGGGTGAGAATTGAGCCAGCGTTGAGCATAGCTTGAGTGCTGCTTTAGAAATTCAATTTGGCCGGAAAAATCTCTCATTTCACCATCTTAATCTGACTGCAGACTAAAACCTCAGAAGCTTGGCGATCGCATAAGGGCTGAAGGATAATAGAGCCTATGCTTCGAAACATCATCCGGACTCGCCTGCAAAGCGTGCTTCAAAAACGTCCTTCAGGTTCTGGTGGTCGTTGGCGCAAGCGTGCCCTCATTCTTGCTGGTGTCACGGTGGCTTTTTTTGTTTTGGGTCATGTTGGGGTGCGCTTTGTTTTATGGCCTCAGATCGAGAAATCAAAACCCACCATAGAGCGCTTAATTAGCGCTCGCTTAGGTGCTAGTGTCACCATGGATGATGTCCAAGTGTCTTGGACCGGAATTCGTCCGAGCTTCGTCATCGCAGGCTTAAGATTTAATAGTGCCAATAGCTCTCCTAGCCCTTTACTAATTCAAAGTATTAGCGGGCAACTCAGCTGGCTTTCTTTCTATTACTTAGCTCCCTATTTCCATGAGATTACTTTTGATCAAATTCAGCTTTACGCACAACGTGATACAAAAGGTGTAGTCACAATCGCTGGCATTCCAGTGCACAGTACTGTCGATGATTTTTCTTCCGAGAGCTGGTTGCTCGCTCAAAATGACATTCACATTAACAATGCCAAGATCTTTTGGGAAGATCAAAAAGGTCGAAAGTTAAAAACTGTAATTGATATTCAAGAATTTCATTTAAGCAATGGCATTCGTAGGCATGAAGGCAGATTGCTTGCACCTTCCGAGAGCTGGTTGCTCGCTCAAAATGATATTCACATTAACAATGCCAAGATCTTTTGGGAAGATCAAAAAGGTCGAAAGTTAAAAACTGTAATTGATATTCAAGAATTTCATTTAAGCAATGGCATTCGTAGGCATGAAGGTAGATTGCTTGCACAAACCCCATGGAGTCCAAACCCAATCAAAGTTCAGGCTAACTTTGTCCATAATCTGGGTGGGCAAGCAGGCAATTGGCATGATTGGGTTGGTACTTTTTCATGGGATCTTGCTGATTTAAACCTTAACCAAATCTCTAAAGATATTCCGCTGCCACTTCATGACTTAAGTGGAAAGCTTAACTCCAAAGGAGGCCTAAATCTGGATGGCGGCAAGGCTGATAGTGGACAAATATTTTTAACTGCAGACAAGCTCAAGGTACAACTAAATCAAGATGAGGATCCCATTGAGTTCGGTAGACTCGAGACCAATCTAGTAAAAGAAACGAATGGTGGACTCAACTCCATCACCACCAAGACATTGGCATGGCGAAACATTGATAGCCCAAATACCTCACCACTTGAAAATTTAAGCCCAATTAGCTTCCGTTGGCGTTCGCCAAAAGATGGTGGCGAAATTAAAGAATTTGGATTCTCTTCACCAAAAATTCAGATGGAAGATATTGCGCTATTTGCACTCAATCTTCCTTTACCAAAAAAAATTCACCAATGGATCAAGATCTCTGAGGCGGATGGCGAGCTGCAAAATTTAGAAATCAACTGGTCTGAAAGTCAATCCGCATTATCGACTTTACCAATAGCGGGCAATTGGTTTTCTGCTAATAAATTGGATTTCACTATCAGCGCAAAACTGCAAGATATTAGCTTTACTGGAATCAATAAATCGATGCCTTCGGTATCTCATTTGTCTGGAAATCTAACGAGTAATCAGAAGCAAGGCAACTTCACTCTGGACTCAAGCAATCTTGAATTTGAAATGAGTGACTTTCTAACAGCTTCTGAAATTCAGCTGGATCGTGCAAAAGGCGATATTAGTTGGTCTAAGCAAAAAGGAGGTTGGCTGATTAATGCCAAGCAAGTCCAGCTCAGCAACTCAGAAATCACGACTAACTTTGATCTGAGTTATCTGATTAGCCCATCTAAGCAGCCTGATGAGATGACACTCGATATGCAATTTGTTAAAGCGAAATTGGCTACGGCCTATCGCTATCTCCCAGTCGGGATGGATAAGGATAGCCGCCTCTACTTAAGTAAAGCCTTTGAGGCTGGGGATATTCAAAATGGTTCTTTACATATTAAGGGCGATCCAAATCAAGCTCCTTACCCAGCCGGAACAGTTGGGGAGCTAAGCTTGCACCTGCCTTTTTCTAAGGCAAGCTTTAAGCCGGCACCCTTGCTACAAAAAAGCTCAGGGGTTTGGCAGGCATTTAGCAATGTCAATGGCACTATTGATATGAAGCAATCAACTTTAAACGTGGATATCGACAAGGCAAGCTTTAAGAAAGTGGCGCTCACCAATGTCAAATCACAAATCCCTAATCTCAGCTCCAAACAACTTGTCTTGCTGATTAATGGTGAAGTGGATGGTGAAGCGGCTGAGATCTTGGAATACCTAGCTCCCTCCCCGGCTGGGCTGCAACAGCCCAATCTAGCCAAAAATCTTTCCCTTACTGGCCCTGTAAATATTGGTCTTGGATTAAAAATCCCGCTCGCTGGAAATGAAGATACCAAGGTAGATGCCAAACTAACATTGCCAGGTAATAAGGCTCAATGGGGAGACATGCCTCCACTAGAAAATCTGAAGGGCAAGATACGAATTACTGAGAAGAATCCAGAATTTGAAGACATTAGCGCAAACTTTCTGGGTGGCTCCCTGAAAATTGCTAGTGCGCCATCTGCATCCGGAAACTCGAGCTTTAGCATCGAGGGAAACATCAATGCTAGTTTCATTAAAGATTACATTGCGGGGAATGTAAATTCTCGTTTAAATCCCGCCCTACTATCCGCCATGAGTGGATCAGCAAAATATGAAGGTCTTATCAATTTCAATAAATTAGGCAGTCAAACTAATCTCAAGTTTGATTTACGTAATTGGGCAAGTACTGCGCCCGTACCTGCTAAAAAATTAGCTGGCACCCCTATGCTTGGTGAACTCAATCTAAAAACCTACCCTACTGGAAAGTCAAATTCAATACGCTCAGATTGGTCTGGAAAGCTGGGTGGGCAGTATTTTATTCAGGGGAATCTAGACTCCGCCAATGAGATTAGGAATGTCTTAGGTGTTGGTGCTTCAGCCCCAGTACCGCAGCAAGGCCTTGCATTAAATGTAACAAACAATGAACTAAATCTGGATACCTGGCGAGAGTTTCTAGGTACAACAAAATTAAATCCTAAACCAACAGAAGTCAAAAAATCTGAGGCGCTTGAAAGCAATATTCAAGTCTCCGCGCAAATTAAAAAACTGATTGCTTTTGATCGTGAGTGGAGCGATGTCAATATTAATTCTCAAGAAAAAAATCAGGTCTGGCAAATTCGCTTAAGTTCGCCTCAAATTACTGGTCAAGTTCAATGGCACCCAAGTAGCAACGAACAGCCAAGCGGTTTAATTACCGGAAAACTAACACGTCTTAAGTTACCAGATCAGCTGATAGCCGCAGATTCATCGCCTAAAGAGCTTTCTCCGCAAAAGTCGGGCGCACTCAAAACTCCCATTAGCCCGAATCTCATTCCTAGCCTAGATTTAGCAATTGATGACTTAAGTTGGACAAAAGCGCAACTAGGTGCTGTGAAGATTAAGTCCAAAACAAGCCGTGACCTATTGAAGCTAGAGTCTCTTCAAATCAATAATCCACAAGGCAGCTCCACAATGAAAGGGCAGTGGATTGCTCGCACTTCAACTAGCGTTGATCAGAGCTCTTTTACTGCGGATGTCAATATTAAAGACGCAGGACAAATCATTTCCCATTGGAGTAACTCGAAGTCTGTAGAGGGCGGAGAAGGAAAGCTCACTGCTAACTTAACATGGTCAGGTCCAATATTTACACCAATCTATGACTCTCTTGCTGGCAATGTCATCATCAACCTTGCTAAAGGGCGACTACTAGAGGTCAACACTGATGGCGCTAAATTATTAGATGTTCTGAGTTTGCAGAGTTTGTTTAGATTCGCGACACTAGATCTAAAAGGCAGCCTCGGAAATCTGGCCACTAAGGGCACTCCCTTTAACACTATTACTAGTAACTTCGAAATTGCGCAAGGTATTGCACAAACCAAGGAATTTACAATGGTTCTTGATCAGGCCAGAGTAGCAATGACTGGTCAAGTTAATGTTTCTAAAGAAACTCAAGATCTTCGTATCACCATCTTTCCTACGATTGATGCTACTGCAGGTTCACTAGCTGCATTTGCCATTAATCCCATTATTGGTCTGGGGGCAGTATTAGGGCAATACCTCATTACCAATCAAATTAATCGCACCATGCAAACAGATTATTTAATACAAGGCTCTTGGGAAAATCCAGAAGTGATACCGCTAGATCAAAAAGGGCAACCGCTCGATGCCAAAACACTGGAAACTATTCGGACAAGAAATCTATTAAAAGAGCAAACTAAACCGAGTTCACCAAATACAGCACCCACTTCTCCACCCGTTAAGCAAAATATCTCGACTACTATGCCAGGCTAAGCTACGATGAATATGCTTGTAAATGCTTTAGAACTAAAAATTGCCTCGATACAAATGGTATCGACACCCAATCTCAATGAAAATCTTGAGCTTGCTGCAAGCTTGATTAAAGAAGCCTCTGATAGCAGTTCAAAGCTTGTAGTGCTGCCTGAATATTTTTGCTTAATGGGGCTGAAAGATACCGACAAGGTAAAGAAGCCTCTGATAGCAGTTCAAAGCTTGTAGTGCTGCCTGAATATTTTTGCTTAATGGGGCTGAAAGATACCGACAAGGTAAATGTTCGAGAGGCTGTTGGATCTGGCCCAATTCAAGAGCGGCTCGCTGCAATTGCACAAGAAAATAATATCTACCTAGTCGCCGGATCCATTCCCCTAGAGGCTCAAGAGTCCAATAAAGTGCTCAACACCTCTTTAGTATTTAATCCACTGGGCGAGCAAATTGCTCGATACGACAAAATTCATTTATTTGGTTTTCAAACTGAAACAGAGCGCTATGAAGAATCCGAAACTATTGCGCCAGGTAGTCAGCCAGGTCAATTTCAGATTACTGTCAATGGGATAGATTGGCGCTTTGGTTTAAGTATTTGCTATGACTTGCGCTTTCCAGAGCTGTATCGGGCGCTTGGCGAAGTTGATTGCCATATTATTCCTGCGGCATTTACTTACACCAC